>Ga0209700_104143_pt1 | contig 26581 bp, 17 predicted proteins | sample SiratroredBW_FD_187528 | JGI IMG/M metagenome (GOLD analysis project Ga0209700, IMG submission 187528) | Root nodule microbial communities of legume samples collected from California, USA - Siratro red BW (SPAdes) (version 2) | ecosystem: Host-associated > Plants > Roots > Nodule | place: USA... | reverse complement strand
TGTTACCACTATCATTGTCATCATGATAACCACCGTTACTTTCACCATTATCTTGTTATTATCATTGTCATTATCATCACTGCAATCAGTATCAGTATCATCACCATGACCATAACCATCATTGTTATTATCATCATTGTTACCTTTGTTGTCACTAACATAATCATCATCATTGTTACCACCATGACTATAACTATCACCACTGCAACATATTATTTTCGTGTTTATCATTGTACGCAATAAATATTAGATTATGATTATTGTTTATCATGCTTTTATCTTATCTTGTTCTTATCTTATCCTTTTATATCCTTATTACCAAACGAGCCCTTAGATCATTTCGTAATAATGACAAAAAGTAGTTAGGATTTAGCTTAGTAAGATAACTGGTTTCAGGGAAATATCACCTATCATTATTCTTATGTTTCTTGGAGTTGAAATACTAGATAACTCAAGTAAGGCTAAGACATAGTTTTGGTCCAGAACCATGTTCAGTGCAGTCACTTTTGCAGGCAACCATGCATTCAGCACGTTTTTAACTCTTGGATAAAGGTTAGACGGCTCATCTTTTGAATTTGTTTTAAGTTAATTGAGCAAGATAGAATATGAGTCTTTTGATCTTCATCCGAAGATTCTATATAGATAAATGTGTAAGGAGAGGATAAGTTCAAGAAGAAAGCTGGGTCAAATAGTGCTTGGTGTGAAAATAGTCTCCTGTTTTGGTGTGAAAATAGTACATGTAGTTGGACTGCTTCATTTTCACACGGGGGTGCAAATTAGATAGTCGTAATGGAATTTTGGTTGAAATTAGAATCTAGGTTATAGGATGTTTATAATAAATTGCAAAATTAGACTGTGATAGAAAGATGTGTCATAACCAATGACACATGGTGGTCCCCTAAGAAAGATTACTATTTGTTAAAATTAGGTTGTATCCTTCCTGTTAAATAGTTGCCTTGAGAAAGTTTATTTACTGTTTGTCTTTCCTGCATCATTTTCAGGCGCCCTCAATCAAGATTCCAAGCACAAAACAAGCCGGATGTTGCAACAACCAAGAAGGTAGAGGATGATGATAACTGGGATCTTCCAGAAGTAGACGCTCCATATATTTCAACCACATGATCACTTACATTCTGTACGATTCTTCACATTTTATTGTGAAAGGCTTTTCATGCAGGAGTTCTGTTAAGTCAAATCAATTCCTTGGACGCAGTTAGTGTAATGTTCAATTCACATATCATTTTAACTTATGCTATTTATTCATTTGTGCATCGAAATTTTGTTTGGCGTTGAGTTTCTGAAATCTGGCTGTAGTCTATGTTTTATTCTCCTTTCTTGCATCAATCTAGAGTCCCTCTATGATGTAGAATTTTACCAGTGAGGCAAAAGTTACTTGTCAGATAAGAAAAATATATAAGAGTTGCATGCGAGGAAAATTTGTGCCAATAGAAACTTTCAATTCGCTGGACACAAATATTCTTCGTTTTGAATTTCTTAGTATAGCATCTTCAAAGTGAGAAAGATTGGACTAGTTAGAAATGTAAAGTTTGCTTTAGTTTGGACTTTGGAGTATATGCATCATCCTATACCAATTACTGCCAATGATATTTGTTGCAGTAGTTAACTTCTCTGTCTTAAGCATTGTGTGTGTGTGTGTGTTTTTTTTTTTTTTTTGTTTTTAGTTTTTTTTTTTTTTTTTTTTTTTTTTTTTTTTTTTCGTGTGTCTGTGGTCTTTATCATCTTGTTTTTTTCATCAATTTGAGCTGGAGATGTATTTAAATTATTGAAGAGCAGGGTTTTTCTCTCTGATGAGGTTAATGAAATCCTTGACGTCATTGGAACCAGACTAAACGGTTAGATACAGGGTATTCAAGCTCGAACTGAAAAACTTAGTCATGAAGAAGCAATGTAGGCGGTTCCAGAATATGGTTGTGTTTTAAGAGAGAATAATGTGTTTTTTGCTTGGAAAGTAATAACTTGTTTTATTCATGGTTAGGATCAATTGTTTGGAGTTTAACTTTTTTATCTTAAGGGAAGAAATTTTGAGGAAAATAGGATCATTATTTCTGAAATAATCTCAAGTCAAGACTTCCCGGATTAGATAAAAAAGGAGGGATTCTATTTCACTGAAATGCAAAAGAAAATGGTCTGCATATCACTGGTAAATGTTACAAGTGTAATATTTTCCTTTCTACCGCTGAACAACTACAAAGTACCACTAACTTTTCACCAAAGTAGTATCTAGCTTAGCCTTCTTGGAATTCTTAAAATTAGAAGTTCATTTGATTAACTTTTTAATTTTTTGAACTACCTTTTTGTCTAAACCATAACTGTTCTATATATAAGCTATTTTATTTTATAGGAAGTTGTTTTTATTTGAAGAGCTTTTCCAAAAGAGAAGCAGAAAAAAAACCTGTTCTGATGCTCCTAAGACATGGATATTGAAGCTAGACTGAAGGAATAACATATCAGTTCAGCTAAACTTCAAGATGTGGATGAGGGGAACCCTTTTACATTAGTTCTTTCTAAAAATTGAGAACTGTATATGATTCTAAGTATGATTTCTTCTGGAGCACTTCTGTGGCCACCTCAAAGCCATTTTATCCAAAGCATTGTCTCCGGATGCACGTTTTCTGAAGCGGATCCAATCATCTAGAACAATCCTCAGGTCATGAACTTTGCTTTTGAGATCATCACAACAGTTAGCTTGAATGGTATAAACCTCCTTGAACATATCCTTATTTAGCTGGCAAAACCCACCAAAATAGCTTGTATTGACTAACTGAATCCGAAAGCCATACGCGTCAGCTATTTCTTGCCTTTGTTTTATTGTTGTACACAAGGACTCTTCAACGGGATCGTTTGGAAAAAGAATCTTGGTCAATTTCCAATACTTCAAAAATTCGAAGGTCATGGAATTTGCTTTCAAGAAGAATATTCCCTCATCATACAAGTAACTTCCTCTTTCTCCATCACTTAAGACATTACATGAAATTGTGAGTTCATTAATTGGATCTAAGTTTATAAATGGACTTCTAAGCCAAAGTACATCTGCATCCTGCAAAATTTTAGTCACAAGCAATTCAAGTAGATTAATAACCATTCATCCATCACTTTTTACATCAAACTTGAAGAATGTTAACTCTTTTCTTTGTGCTGAAATTTATTGAGATTCGAGAAATTGTCAGTCTCACAAAATGATAGAAAAGTGTAGGTTGTTAGTATTCTACAAAAAGCTTATCAGGAGCCTTACCGTGAAAATTATGTTGTAACCCAATCGAACCACTTCAAACAAGACATCCTTTCTTGTCCAAGTGAATAATTTATTAGCCGGGGTTGTCATAATGGTGGCAAAAGGATGCGGAAAGACGGAAGGGTGGATGCAATAGGGGTGCAAGGACCTGCAGTACTCAAAAGCTTGGAGGTCCATGGTTATGATCACTAAGTGATTCACTAACCTTTGGGTCCCTTCACCTGATTTGAAGCTTTGTAGTAAAATGTCAAGGAGAGATCCAGGACTTGCCACTGATTCATCTACCATGGTTAGGATAACAGTTCTGTCTGGCATGGTAGCTCTCCTCAGCATATTTTCTAATTCTTGATTCTGTGAGTTGAACTGACAGGGAAGTAATAGCAAATTAACAGAGAACTCTAAATTATTTTGATAATCTAGTAAATGTATGCTTTCATTGATATTGCGGCAATTAACCAGCCTTGCAGGTCCATTCAATTATATATCATTACATTGTTAAAGAAGTTTCACTGAAATATAGTGTAACAACAAAATTACATGATAATGTAAAAAGAAATCCCACTTACCTACATTTTTTTAATCCTAATTAATTTTTTTTACTGAATTAAATGATAATGTTAAAAAAAGGAATTTGAGTAAATGTGTATTAGTTTCTGAATTAAAATAAATCAACTAATACCAAACAAAAAATGTATTTACAATTTATCAATATGAAAACTTTCCATCAATTAAATTAATTTTTTATTTATAAAATTCAATCGATTAAATATTTGCATTTTTATATTTCCACTTAATATTTATTTTGAAAACGCTTATGCATTAAATTGTTTTATAACTTATATGTTTATATGTAATAAAAAATTTAATTATAATTTATTCGCAATTAATTATTTTGTATCACCATTCAATCCACACACACACACAAAGTCTCGAATTAATACTACAAAGAGACTAAAAAGTCAAATATATCAAATCACAGGACATGCAATAAGAATCCCTAACAGCGACAGGGCTAACCTTACCATGTCTTTTTGGTTATTCTGTGGGTTCATACAAAAACAATAAATTTCCCAAACATGGCGCAACGCCGCAGCACTTGAATTGAGCAGAAGACAAAATATACTTTTTTGTTTTGTTTTTTGAAAACCGTTTTCGTAATTTGGATTCTATACTCTGCTACTGTTTCACCTTTAACATGGTAAAATCAACTCTCTTAAACAATTTCTTCACACGTAAAACTAGACCAGAAATTTAATATAAGAGAAATTAAAGACGTATCACCGAAACCAATCACCTATTGCTACCAAATAAAAACTCCACCGCCTCTAATCACTGGGGGAAAAGTTGTGGTACTTTATATATATATATATATATATATGTGTGTGTGTGTATGTAATGATGGTAATTGACAGATAGAAAGCTCAAAAGAATGTACAAAGAGAGTGCTTACAATTGATGTATGCTTGAACAGAACCACCTTTCTGATACTCCTTTCAAGTGATATAGGGTAATCATATAGAAGGAGGCATACCAGGAGGATGAAGAAGAAAGCTAAGAGAGAAAGATAGAGAGAAATTCTGAATCTGGGAGCCCTCATCCTTCCAAATGCAGATGGGCACTAGGCCTAGTGTAATCTTGAAAGATGGTCTCACGTTTATCAAGTGCTATGAAAAAGAAACCAATGAATGTGGTGAGAGAAGACCCCTTTGCATTAAAAGCCAGAATCAGAGAGATTAGAGAAAAGCACATTATAGAATTCATATATGCTCAGATGGGTTGACATCTTGAATGAATTCAATAGGAAACAGTAACGGAAAAGGTTTAAAATTAATGCTCATCAATATTTTTAACCATCCAATTAAACACTTTTTTCTATTGCAGGTCTACTTGAGAAATCTGATATGCTTTTGAAATTTGGCTTTATTATGGTAACTTTTGTTGACTAGGTGACCCCATTTGGATCAAATAGCATTAGCAAAATCAGTATATTTTACATTCATTGCTAGATACACTATCCCCTTTGGACAGCTTTGCAGAATAAACAACAATTCTCTCTTTCTCACTCTCTTTCTATAATCTATCAATCTATCTGTCTATGTCTAACACCCCCTCCTTCTCACAATGGCCAAATCTTTGGTCCTCATTAAAAAAATATATATATACACAATTTTATATCTATTCAAAAATATTTTTTATATGATTTATTTGAATTAAAGTTGACTTCTTATATATTTTTATATGACATTAACAATCCATATAAGGTTATAATCAAAATTTTTATAAATTTATTTATTATTTATAGTTTTCTATGAAACCTACAAGGTATAATTAGATGACTCTACAAGTAGTTATTTATGAAAGAGAAAAATGTTTAAAACGTATATAATACAGGATGACTTTAGATAAATATTCATTTATGAAAGAGAAAAATGTTTATAATGCAATTAATACAGGTCGGTTTTAGTCAGAAAGGAATTTAATCATAATTATTTTTATTTAATATAATTTTGTAATTGTCTTTTATGTTAGTCTTTAGTAACGTTGAGGATGGTCTACACGAACCTTTTATCAATAAAAATAATATTTTAATATGTATTTCACAGACATAAATTTTTAAAATTAAGAAGGATTTTAATATAAATAACTTTCTTTAATTTTAAAACCTCATATTTATAGAATTGATAATAAAAGTATTAATTTTATTGATTAGAAACTCTTGACAAATAGGATTCCGCATGCTATAATTTTCTAAAATTGATTCGGCAAAATTGATGGTCAATTAAAATATATTTTACTTAAATCAAAGTACCTATCAATATTTTACTTAAATCAAAGTACCTATCAATCTTATATGACATGTTGTTTTTACTTCATTTGAGAGGAAATCGTCTAGTTGATGATGATTAACTGAACGGGATATTAACAGTAACCGAATTGAATAAGTTGAATCGAATGGGATATTGACGGCAATCGAGTTGAAGACGTTGAACCGAATGGGATATTGACGGCAATCGAGTTGAAGACGTTGAACCGAATAGGGGTCTACCTGCAGAAGACTTTCCTATGCTCAAGTCAGTAAGTGTGTGTTTAAGAGTATATGGAAGAGATTAGTGAGATAGATTACAAGATAGCTCATACTTCCTGTAAACCTAGGTCATATAGGACCTTTTCATTTTCATTTTTAAAAAAATTGTATAGGTATATTTACTGTAAGTTTAGTAAATCATAATCAATTAGAATAAATACTATTAACTGGTAATTCATAGTAGGTTGGGCTGGTGGTTGAATCTGGCCTTATTACAAGACAGTACATAAGTTCCTGAGTTCGTGATTCTAACAGGTGGACCGTGAAGGGACCGAACAGATCTGTCTTGGTCCATGGTATGATGTGTTTGACTGAGGTGAACTCATCTCGGTCTACCTTCCCTTTGGATAAAGCATCGAGTTAAGTGTTTGTTTGATCTTTATACTCATTGAGTGGGCAACGTTTGTCTGTCTCTCGAGTCAAGGTTTGCTTCATCTTTAAACTCGGTTTGGAGTTTGTTCATTTTCCGAGTTAAGGTTTGCTTCATCTTTAAACTCGGTCTAGAGTGGGCGAATGTTTAGAGTGGACGAATGTTTGCCCGTCTCTCGAGTTAAGATTTGCTTCATCTTTAAACTTAGTTTTCGTGTGATCTTTAAATCACATGAAAATATAAGGTTAGTGTGAATATAAAATTAACATATAACTTGAAGATATTTTCTTAGCAAGTGTATAATAGAATTATTGTGTGAACATTGTATGCAACTTCACATTGTAAATAGAGAGATTATATGTAATTCAAATGCATGACCAATGGATCATCATATAGAGTAATATAATACTGGTAAATATTTATGTAAAATGTTAATAATACGACATTCTAAATTTTCATGCTTGTTAATACTCATTATGCTTTATACCTCCTCATATAAAATTAATAAAACAATATGTAGAATGAAGATAGAGGGATTAAGATGATTCTTTAGAACAATATTGTTTTGAGGGGTAGGAAAAAGTTTTACCTGGGCCCCACGGTGGGCGCCAACCTTAGAGGAGATGGCCCACGGAGGTATTGGCGACAACGGAGTTGAAGACGTTGAACCGAATGAGATATTAACGACAATTGAGTTGAAGACGTTGAACCGAATAGGAGTCCACCTGCAGAAGACTCTCCCACACTCAAGTCAGTAAGAGTGTAAAAAGGTTTAAGAGTACATGAGTAAGAGACTAGTGAGATAGATGATAGATCATCAGATAGATGATAGATCATCAGATAGATCATGCTTCTTGTAAACCTAGGTCATATCTATATATGATAGATCATACTTCGTGTAAACCTAGATTATATCTATAGGGCCTTTTCATTTAAAGCGGTATATTTACTTATAAGAATTTTGTATCTTGTATCCTTAGAATTACTATTTTGTAGCAGGCGGTATATTTACTCATAATAATTTTGTATCTTGTATCTTTAGAATTACTATTTTGTAGCAGATTCTAACAGGTGGACCGTAAGGATGATCGGATGTCTTCGGCCTCTCATTAGAATGTGATTGGGTTGAATTTGACCTTATTAGAGGACAGGTACACATGCTAATTTAATATTTAATATAAAAATGTACCACAAAAAGAAAAAGATAAAATTAAATGCTTAACATAGAAATAGCAATTTAATAAAAAAGGAGACAATTATTAAAAATATTTCTTTTGAAATTACCTAAAGTCTTATTCTCTGATTCAAAATTTCAATAAGTCTACAAATAATTTCTCTGAGAGGTGTGTTTATGAAAGTAAAATAGTTTTATCATCACTTTTCTATAAATTAACATTTTCAATTAAAGCTTTAAAATATAATCAAGATACTTAATTTGCATGTCATTAATTTAAATATTTTAACTTAAATGATCACTCTTTCATATTTATCATGAAATATTATAATTTCATATTAGGAAAAAAATATGATTTTCACCCTCTAAAGTTAAAGTCTTCACTCATATAAAAATATATATTTTTGATATTTAAGATTAATATAATATTGATCATGTGATTAACACATAGAGATTTTGGATGACATGACATCCACACAGTGTGTCATCCACCTGGTTGTCATATGACATAAATTTATACCGTCCCTAAAATTTTTTAAAAATTATTCTAATTTATCTAAGAGCTAAAAGTTTGATCTAAAATTTAGGTCATATAAAATTTAATAAAGTTTGATTTCAGTCGTCATAAAATTCAGAAGTTTGATTTAAAATCTCATAAAATATAGCATTTCATTTTCTTATAAAATAAATTAAGTAATATTAAATGAAGAAAAAGTATTCATAATTTATTATATTATTATTATTATGAGTATGTGATAGGATACAATAGACTTATTATTATTTCCTATCCAACTCAATTTTACTAGAGTTGTTTATGTGAACCTTATCCATCTAGACCCAATTTAACTTATTAGTGCAATATATTCATATTAAAATTATCAACTATAAATGGAAGATTTTGATGTATATGGAAGGAAATATACTAATAGATTGATATAAGATATTGTTTTAGGCCAAAAATGTGTCTATTATACCTCCATATGTAACTCTTTTATAAGTTGTCTTTTTGCTTATTGCACTACTATTATTATTTATCCATTTTCCAATATTACAACCTTAATTTCATGACTCCAAATTTGATTATCCTCTACAAGCAATATCTACCTATATCTTTGCCTTTATAAGCATCTCCTTATAAAAGATTCAGCAAGATAGAGACAATCATTTATGAGATCTTTAAATCTCTCCCAACTACAATAGAGAGACTCAGCCATCTAATAAAGTTTGTGATCTTACTTCTCTTCATGAAACAAATTTTTACAATAAGTTCTCGTGTACAAACATCACTAATAATCCCTCTGTTTTGTGGATATTGACTTGCAATAAAGTTTTTAGTCATATGGTTTAGTTTTGACTCCAAAGAGAACCAAAAAATACTTAACATAATTATCTGATTATGTACACTTAAAATATTCTCTAATAGCATTCTGCCTACAAAATTTATTTGATAATTAAAAACCCTAAACCTACACAGTTCAACACTTTGTAGTATATGAATCTTAGAGTTGATTAACAAAAATAATACTTATTATAAAACATACACAAATAAAAACTGCACACAGATAGTCAGTAGAAAAGAATAGAAAATAACAATTAAAATGATAAAAAAAAAGTGTTACCTTTGTGTGCCAGAAGACTTGGAACGCTAAATAACAAGAAAAAAGAATTTCTATTGATGTAGATTTAAATGTGAATTGTGTAGGTTTAAATATATTTAAACAAAAGACTATTTTGATGTTGAATGACTTGGTCGAAGAATTAATTCTTAATGGCGATTGCAGTTGAGTGCAATTTAACGTTAGGTTTTATTTACGATTTAAACGGTTTAACTTTTTATTTGTTATTGATAACGTGATTATTAGATAGATACTAATTAATATTATTCTGAAATTTTTGATGAAACATTCTACTATTTCTTTTACATTTAATCGTATTTAAATGTTTAATTTTATTATCTCTAAATAATATTTATTTTCCTTTCAATTATTTTTATTTTTTTTCAATTATTTTTATTTTTTTTTGTCAATTTTTCTAACATTTGCTTTTCCCAATTATTATGTAGGAAAATTATCATAACTCAACCCATTATGAGAGAGATGTCTGACCAACTATATGTAACAATCAATCTTTAGGTATGAGAGATGTTATTCTAGTTAATGACACATTAAACTTGACTGATAACTTTGGTTAAGGAGTCTCTTTCTTTACTTTGTCTTCCTTAGTTGCTTTTATCACTAACTACTTGATCAATAGTTAAAAATGAAGGATTTCATCAAGAAGTGTGACAAGGAAATAACTCAATTGGAAAATTAAAGGACTGCAAAATTAGGGGACACACTTAGGATGATGCATCAACAAGTCACCATGATGATAAAGCCACAATGTGGTAATGTTTCACTACAAAAAATTCTTAATTTACCGACCAATTATTACATTCGGATTTATCCCTAGGTAAATTCAGTATTACTTAGACATTTTACCTACGAATTTATTACATACAAATTTTATATACGGATTTTACATAGGGACAAATCTGTATGTAAATTTGACATTACCTATATACTGACTTTACATAGGAATTTGTTACATACGAAAAAATCTGTATGTAAAACCTCCGGAATTTTTCATAGATAACATTAATAATTAATTTTATTAAAATTATAATAATAATAATAATTATTTTTAATATTATTACGAATAATAATAATAATAATAATGTAATTATTATTATTATTATTATTATTAATTACATTAACATTATTATTATTATTAGCAATATTAATATTATTATTACTAACAAAAAAATAGTAATATAACTAAAATTAATAAAAATGATATTGTTATTATTAACTTATATAATTAATATTTTATTTAATAATATTTTATTAGTTCTATTAATATTTTTATTGTATTATTATTGTTAATATTATTATTATTTATTAACATGATTAATAATAATATAATTATTAATATTAATAATAATATTATTATTTTAATATTAATATTAAAGTTGTTAGTAAGAATAATATTAATATTATCAATATGATCTTAGTATTATTATTCATATTATTATAATTAATATTATTAATAATATTATCATTAATATTATTATTAATAAGATTATTATTATTATTGTTAATATTAATAATAGTAATATTATTATTTTAGTACTATTAATATTATATTTACTAATATTAATAATAATAATAATAATAAGAGTTATAATAAAAATAATAATAATGAATATATAGTGGCAAAAAGTTAATATTTATGTACTGATTGTGGTTTATGTATACATATGCAAATTTCTACTATAGGCAAATATGATTTTTATTTTATTTTAGTTTTTTTTTTGTTTCAACTGATACGAGTTATGTCCACTCTCATCTTACCTGAAGACTTTGATTAACAACTCATTTTTTTGAAGTTCATCCTAAAATGTTCGATTTGTATTGTTTCCACAAATAAATTTAATGGACTTGCATTGTTTCAACAAATAATTTTAATGAACGATATTACTATAATGGATGGGAAACTTCTTCTACTATCATCCCTGGAACGTCTTTTCTCTTTTTCTTTTAATACATTATGTTCTTTTTACTTTGGATCACAACATTTGCATGATAACAATACTATACAGGTAATTGGTTTTATAAATGAATTTCAATTTTGAATTACCATTTAAAGCAATTATTGTATTTGTATTTGGACTTATTTCAAATTAATTGATATTGGATTGTTTTCATTAATAGCTTTAACAATTTACATTTGCACGTTTGAGTTTCGGACTTATATAGAGATTGTAATTAAATTTAGTATTGTAATTAAGATTTCCAATTTCTGAATAATGTTCATATTATTATTACATTTTAAGTTGTAATTATGATTTTAAATTCAATTAACCGCTTTCATTTTAAATTTTCATTTTGATTTACCATTTGATTCGAATTCGTTGTTAAATGAAATTGAAATATGTTTGAAATCAAACTGTCAAATATATCATGTTTATCAGGTTCTTTATTTTGGAAATTTTGAATTTAAATATTCTTTAAATGTAAATTGTTTTAGTTTAAGTGTAGTTTAAACTCACTCTAAGAAAAATGTTTTTCTTGGAAGCTATAATTATTTTTTCTTTTTTTATTTATTAATTATGGATGCAATACATTTTTCTTTAAATAAACTATTGGTTAAGCCGACGTAACTTGATAAAATATTTATTTTTTCTTTTTGTCCCAAAGGTCGACAGATGCTTTGTTTATTATTTTCACAATATCGCTAAGTTAATGTTTGATAACGTTATTTTATATTTTTTTGACTTATTTTTAAATTTAGAACATATTAAATTTTATGTTTTTACCTATTTTTTATAAATTATTTGTTTTTTGTTATAAAAGTTAATCATTTGAGTTTTTAATCAAATTTTATTTTAAATCTTATTAGTTTTATTAAATAAATTATTAAGATGTATTTAGGTCAAGAAGAACAAGGATGAAATTCACCAGAAACAAATAAGACCAATATTAAAATATTGATGCTTATAATTAGGTTAGGCTAAACAGAATTGAGTCGGACATCATTGAGTCGGGAACTACTTAATTAAGCCAGGATTAAGATGTGGTTGGGCCAAGAGTATTGGAAATTGTAACAAAATCCAATTGCACAATGTATTATTTTGAAGGAAATATATACTTTGACAACCGCTCACATATACGACCTTTCGACAATTGTGGTAGTCATGACTTCCGTGACAAAGGGCAAACTTGTATTATTGTATTTTTGTTTCAAATTAATTTTGAAGGAAAAAAATGATTGAACTTCTTACAAGAAATGAAAAAATAAGTGACTCAACGAGTAGAATAGAAGTCGAAGTCATTGGGAGAGGCAGAAAAAACTCGAATTGGAGTGTTGTCATCAAAAGAAGAAGATATGATAAGTTTGTTGTGACCTTGAAATCATGAAAAGAAATCAAAGTTTTAGGATTTGTCATCTTGAAGGTGAGATTGGGGGAAAAAAGAGGTCAGCGAAAAGGGACGACGATTTAAACAGAAAGAATGTGAGCAGGCAAGGGAAAACCACAACCACGCCACTACCCAAAACGGAAATAAACAACGAACCACCTCACTAGGACACCACACATCACAGCTACCCAAAAAGATAGTCACCCACTGGAGAATTGAAACCCAACGACCAACCACCGCTCCAAAGCACCACCTGGGAACTCCCTTTCATCACACAATAAACCACTACACACAATGGCACACACCAAATGCAATCTTAAACCTAAATTCATCTTCATCTTCACATTAAACTCATTTCCCTCAATAAAAAATTATTTTTTAATTCAGTCACCACCTCCAATTAAAAAACTATTATTATCACCAACTCACCGTCATGTGGTTGCCATGTAAGGTTATCAAGTGGTTGGCATGCCACGTGACGGTGTCATACCATCAGAACCTTACTTTAAATCATAATTTATTTGAATGACTCTTTGTATTAAGGTTAGAATTTGGGGGCACTCCTCCACTTTGGAGACTCCACTCGATCTAGAGGCTAGGAGTAAAAAAAAATATAGTCTTGGGATGATGGCTAGGATTTGGAGGATTTTTCTTTTCTCCTTTTTGTATATCCATTGCAACATCCCTAAAATTTACCCTCTAAGTAGTTATAATATGTAGATAATTAATAAATATAATATATACATATCACATTAAAAGTTGTTCAAAAAATGACCTTCCTCCTAAGGGTTTTACATTTACAATACAAAACAAAAGTACAACATGCATAAAAAAAGAAGATCATGCGCTTCATCAACTCATGGAGGAACCTCAATACCTGTCAAGCCCTCTACTCACGTGTAACACACGATCATAGCATATTTAAAACACAAAACTAACAACATACCAAAGAAAATAGTAAGCTAGAGACTTTAAAATGCATAATCATAAAGTTTATATATTTTATATTAACAAAAATACCACAACTCAAATACTCTTCAATCATCTCATACATCACACTACCATTTCATTTTTATATAATAACACATGTTATACATTTGCACCTATCGTACAACTCCAAACTGTGAATCCACACAATCACCAAATCAATGAATCAACAATCTTGTATGATAAGGTTAGTCCACCTGAGTTTGTTTTAATCAGTTATATTTCAAACTGTAGTCACTCAGTCCAAACCTCCATCGACTTTCACCACCTAGTAATCTTCATCTATGTGATTCCAATATACTATTAGAGTTTGGATACCTCATTCTAGACGAACCCCAAGATAATGCACAATCCTAGACATCTCAATATGGGTATCTCATTTTCTAAAGATACTATGTCTTGATTACAAAGCATAACATCTCAATATAATACTATACATTATTCATAACAAAACTAAAGTGCACCATCAAAACAATTCAAGCTTAGTTCAATAATCAATTTAAGAGGATCCATACAATATCAAACATCAAGTTTTGTCATCCTATCACATACCATGACTCTATCAACATAAAATTCTCCAATACATCATAACTACTAATTCTATACAAATCAAGTATAAGAATTTAATTTCAAATAATTCAATCATAGGCCCTATAAGAGAAATTTGGAACTTAGTGAACATGTCAACCTACATCCAAGTCATCTACCCTAAGGTTATATTGAAAAATAAAACTATCAACTAATAAAATATGTACCTAGTTTCCCTTACATGACTTAAAGTATAACACTTTTGAAAATAGCTCCAAAGCCTAGAAATAACATAGGATCTCCTAACCTGCACCACAGAGAGCTCTGGTCAATGATCAAACTACATCACTAAGACTATGAACTAACATAGACCCCCACTGATGCCTTAATGTTGCATGCAAGCTACTTTTCTAGAGTACCTAAGAACACTTGGAGATTGACTCAAAGAAAATAAACTTACTCTATTCAATAATGTGATCAAACACGCTTGCTCTACTCGATGCTAGGAGTCTAGGGGTGACCTCCGATCTTAGTTTGACGAGGAATGGGATCAGAAGTTTAGAGAGAAGACCGAGAAACTAAAGAGAACCTATTTTTAGAGATATGGTAATTTTGATAAAATGAAATCTAAATAACTTATTTTCCTATTTATATGAACTTTTCATATAAATAATAAAATATTCAAATGTCCTTTTACTAATACCACTTTACTTTAAGCAATTTTCTAAGTTCTCACCCACTACTACTCTAGAACTGATTTATATGGTCTTACATCCATCTTTCTTCATTTTTTATCTCTCTATCTTGTTGGGATTAGATATAACCATTTAAATTCTCATGGAATCAATATTAATTTTTATAAATATGTAGATTTTTTTTCTTTCAAAATATTAGTATTTTGATTATGGGTATTAATATTTGTTGTATTAGCATGATAATTAATTCTTAGAATATTAAAAAATATAACTTATAATAAGAATCTGGATTAATAATTATTAAAGAATTGATTATTAATAAATAAACTTAGGCTGGTTCACTTAAGAAATGAATTAAGGTTTGAATATTATTGTGGACATTTATTTGAAAAAAACATAATAAATTCTATATATGAGTGAGGTTTCATGAAAATTTAATCCTAATAATTACATTTTATATTTTCTCTATTTTTTAATAAATTCTATGCATTATAACGTTATAAATATTTATTAAAAATACAAAAATATATTTTAATTATTTTAATTTTATTTTCTCACATAAAAATTTAAATTTAAAATTATTTTTAGTCTAACTTTATTATAATTATATTTATTATCAGTATAAATCTATCTAGAAAATATTATATTTATTATTTATTATATTTATGACAGATAGACTTTCTCTCTATAGTGAAAAAAATGTTAACAACGCTCTAACATTTATAAAGTATTTTTTTATTAGTTTGCGTTACACAAGCTAACGTTATTATCGATTTTTTTTTTCCTTTACTGTACTATATTTAATGTTATTAATTTATTTATGTTCCCATACTGTTGGCTTGGCGAACGCTATTTGGTCCCATGTACTGTCCAATACTAACTTCATTAACTTTTTCAACGTCCACTTTGTGGCTCACGCAATTTCGACATTTAAGTATTAATTTTTTTTTTCTGACAGACCAACTCTATATTTTTTTAAAATTCTTATAATGTATGTATATATACAGTAATAACAAAGAGATTTTATATGTTTAGTTAATCATATGTAAATTAATTTACTTTTATAATAACTACCGCAAAGAAAAATTCATGATCTTTTTATTATGAACAGTGTAAACGAAATAAATAAAGAATGAATGTTTTAAATTCTAATTTAAGTCACTTCTAATTACTTATAATAATATATTTTTATTTTTTATTTTTAGTATATTCATTACCATAAATGATTGGCGAATCTCAAGATTTACATTAATTTTATAAAAAAGTTATGTATAAATATAAATATTTGTTATTGTGATATATTTCTCAGTAACGTAGCACTTTGAAGAACAATAACTATGCCATTTTTTAAAAATAACTTTATATAAATAATTTCGTTTTTTTCATAAATAAATTAGTCTTAGTCGCACTAAGATTAAAACTACAATAATTGTGAGACAGGATTAATAAAAAATAATAATATTTTATTAAACTGAGTAAATTAAATTCACCAACTATTAAATGTATATATAAAACAAAATGGAAGTATTCTAAATTAAGTAGTGATCTCAAATTCAAATTTTATATATACAATTCTGTTAAATACTCAAAGAAAACATTCAAGATTCTACCAACTCAAAGAAGATCATCTCCCATAAAAAAGTTATTCTTTCAATTGTATGATATAAAGATAACTTGATTTTTAAAGACAGTATAACATTATATATCTTTAAACTTGTTATTATGATACATAACACTATATAACAGTAAATAAAAAGTGATTTTTAAATGTTATTATAATAGTTTTCAAGGGTGAAAATGAAACTTACTCTTATATGTCATCCGTTATGTTTTTTTTTAACGGCCATGAATAAATATAATAACATAGCCTTCCGCTGCTGGTAATAGATGTAGCCCTTGCCTCCAACACTCACATTTCGATAATCTGGAACCTCATTTACCAACCTACAAGAAAAAAAAAAAACATTCAAACTCTTCTAATCCCACGGTCAGTGCACTGCTCCACTCCACCGTACCTCCACATTGTCCTCCCCCCTATGTATTCAGTTCACACCAAAGCTTTCAAACAAGATTCTGGATTCAGATACCAATCAAAGACTGAGAAATAAACCCTAGAATATCTATATTTTGCCAGAGACCACCTTTGATATGAACAAGGTAAAATATCTCCACAGTGTCCACAATGTCATTCTTAAATACTATCTTATTTCTATGAAGCTAGATTTCTCGTACTATTGTTACCGTCGTACCCTTCCAAACGTCGTTAACTTTTTTAGTGCAACCAACCCTATAAAAACTCCTAGAATGATTAATCAAATAATAGTGTCTAACAGATAGAATCCCAATCCATTTGTTATAACTATCCCACACTTTTTGTGTTATTTCACATGTGAGAAACAAGTGTTGAACATATTCCGTATGCTTCCTACATAACGGGCACAGGACACAACTTAAAGTTATTTCCCTTTTAACCAGATTTCCTCTAGTAGGTAATATGTTTATCAGAGCTCTCCACACACACATTTGTGTTGCGGGTTCTACTTTTAAGTCCCATAACAGTTTCATACTTTCTATACTAACTAAATTATTATCTCTATTCAGAACTAAGTATCCTGATCGCACCGTATAAACCTACGAACTGTCCTGACTCCATACCTGATTATCCAAACTGCTTAAAACTTGTCGATTCCAACGAGAATTATTAATCATTTCGAATAACTGTTGTAACCTTTCTATTTCCCAATTGAACAATTCCCATCTCCACCGTAAATTCCAATTACATACTTCGTCGTCCCACTTACCCAAGTCATTTAATACATTCTCTTTATACAACAAAATTGCATACAATCTAGGAAACTTCTCTCTTAAAGGTTGATCACCCACCCACCTGTCATCTCAAAACCTAATCTTCTTACCATCCTTGATCTCTCATCTCACATTATTATCAAACTAGTTAAAGTAGTTTTCCACATCACAAACTTTACAGAGGTCTTTCCTCCAAAGGGAATATTTCCTAGCATTACTAGATGTGCTCATATCATGCCAAAGATTCTATAAGTTCCCTCCAAAGTCCAACTTCCTCTGTCCCTATCCTCCACTTCCATTTTGCCAGCAGTGCCTCATTAAATTTCCTAATGTCCTTGATACCTAGACCACCAACATCAATTGCAGTGCATACCTTTCTCCATCCTACCCAAACTATCTTTCTCCCCTGATTTCTCCATCCTCATAAGAATTGGGTTTACAGTTTTATGATTTGTTTACATACAACATTAGGGGCTTTGAAGAAAGAAAAATACAATAGAGGTAGAGCATTTAAAACAAACTTAATCAAGCACACCCTTTCAGCCATAGAAAGGAGCTTGCCCTTCGAGCCAAAAAGTCAATACTGTTTTAAAAAATTATTCCTCAAATAACACCTATTCAACTTTATTTCCCGAACTAACATCATTAACTGTGCATAGCCAGAATTCTATTCTCGAAAAGCAAAATTCTCAATTCAAGTTTTGCAATTTTGAAGTTTATACCCAATCATAATTCGGATTACTGGAAACCGAATTCTGAAAGGGTTTTTTTTCTTTTTTAAGTTTTATATCTTTTTTGTTTTAAAGTAAAAAAAATTTTAATTTGTGTGTGACTTTTTTATTTGAAAGATCTGAAAATATATAAAAATATTGTAAATATTTATTATAAAATCTCATAAATTAATTTTTTAAAAATCCAATTTTGACTATATAAATAATGTTTTAAAAAATTTAATTAAAAATGGTGAAGGTTGAACATATTTGTGACTTCATTAAGAAAAGTATTAGGGGTATAATATGGAGTGAAAGTAAGAAAATGGATAGAATGTTGCATTCCAAGTGCAAGTAAGGAAAGATATAAAATTTTGCATTTAAAGTGCAAGTAAGGAAATGGATAAAATGTTGCATTTGGAGTGGAAGTAAGGAAAATGATACAATGTTGCATTTGAAGGAAAATAAGGAAAGGAATACAATTTTGCATCTGGAGTAGAAGTAAGGAAAATGATAAAATGTTGCATTTGAAGTGCAAGTAAGGAAAGAAATATAATTTTACATCTAGAGTAGTAGAAGTGAGGAAAGGAATATAATTTTATATATTATTCACTATACTCAGATAATTTATCAACATTGCTTACGAATTTAATCATGAAGATTGCTTTGCAGTAAGGAAAGGAATATAATTTTATATATTATTCACTATAGGAAGATAATTTATCAACATTGCTTCAATGGGACTACACCATGTGACGAATTTAATCATGAAGGTTGCTTTGCAGACATGCCAAGTTTGATCTTGCCTCACACAACTTCAATTATAAATATAAGCCATGTGTCATTATTTTTTACATACCAAGAACTTCACCATAAATATTGGTTTCCATATTTGTATCTTTTGTCTATAATTAAACCCAATTTCTTCTTTTCATTTCCATATCTTTCTTGTTGTATTACACACCTAATATTCTGTTTCTTGTAAGCAAATGACTTTCGTATATGTCATTGTTCACTATGATGGATCAATGAATGAATGTCCCATTGAAGGAGTAACATTCACTTTTAGGGCACCAAAAGTAGTTGCCCTCAAAAAGGTCATCATCACCCTAGAAAAGATGAAATAAGTTATCCTCAGAAAACTGCATAGGGAAGCACAAGAAAGGGTTGCGATGATGCACTTTCGTTATCCCACGAGACTCGGTGGAGGGGTAAGTCATTACACCGCCATTGAGATGATTGAGGATGATGGCGTTGAGGCATTGTTCGGCATTTATGACTCCGTTGAACTACAAGCTGGACCTAAACTGTATGTCACATTCCAAAGATTTGCTTCTTCCTTAACACAATCTCAACCCACATCTTTACCATCTTTTCATTATGAACAATCATAAGTTTCATCCTCGTACGACCACTAATCACAACTGTTGTCCCACCAGACACCACACCCCCCACCCGTTAACATCTTGGGGACTGGGAAGACCAGATTCAGTCATATACCGAACTACTAAGTGGTCCATATGTCAATCTAGATGAACACCAAAACCAACAACACCTTGAAGAACCACCACAAGAGCATCAGGTTGTCGGTCTTCCTGATGAATTCTTTGATCCTTTTAGTGGGGATGAATATTACATCCTTGCAGCTGCAGATGATCATGAGACAGAAGATTTGCACGTACAATAGACAAACAATGAACCACATGAACATAACTCAACTTATGTCCCACCTGAGCACTTTCTACACTTTCCAGTTGAACCAGCTGTATATGACCCGGAATTTGGCCATGTCTTTGATCGTGACATGGTAGTCTATCCTCCAGGGACACTTTTCATAGGACAACGGTTCAATACAAAGGAAGAAAATCAAGATGCCATCAATCGTTTCCATATTGTCAACCATTGCACATACAAGGTAGTATATTCAACTTAATCAAGGCTTATAGTACAATGTGTTCATAATGATTGTGCATGGAGATGTCGAGCAATTTTACGTGCCAAGAATCAACACTGGTAAATTATGAAGTTGGAAGGTGTTCACACCTGTGTCCCCTATGATCTCACAAGACCACAATAAGCTGCATTCTCGAATGATTGCACATAGCATTCACAAGGAAGGCCTAAGTCAAGTTGCATAAGGACTGAAATGGACATGAGGGAACGACATGGCCGATCCAAAAAATGTTCATATTGTCAAATGCCAAGACATGCAAAAAGAACATGTCCCAACATTGTTGGAGCATCCAATTCTCGCCATTGATTATGTTTCATTTAACACAAAGTATTCCATGTATAATTAACTAAAGTATTTAATGAGTGCATGTTTCTCATTTATTTTCCTCTTTATGTTCAACATATATTGCATAATTTCAATAAATAACAATAACTTTTAAGTATTCAACATAACAACATTTAATAACAATTCACAAAATTGGTAATGCTACACAAACAACACAACCATCCATTACTCAAACAAACTGTAGAAAAATTAATACACAAAAGTTGAACATGTCTCTATAATATATTCTCAATTAAGTCACACTGGTCAATAATTACTCCTCTATAATTATTTTTTCTCTAGGCACACTACACAATGATGTACATCGTCACACCACTCTTTCATAATTGCTTTTCCTGAAGCCACACACCATAATAATATGTATTATAACATCACTCTTCCATAATTATTTGTCCTCCAACCACACTGCACAATAATGTACATCGTCACATCACTCCTCTATAATTGTTTTTCCTCAAGCCACACGGGATAATAATGTAAATTATGACATCACTCCTCTATAATTGTTTTTCCTTGGCCACACAATACAATAATATACATTGGCACATAACTTCTCCATAATTGCTTTTCCAGAACCCACACAGGAAAATAATGTGTATTATCTCATCACTCATTTATAATTGTTTTTTCTCAGGCCGCATAGAACAATAATGTACATCGTCACATCACTTCTCCATTATTGTCTTTCATTTGGCCACACCAGACAATAATGTACATCATCACATAACTCCTCCATAATTGCTTTTTTTGAAGCCACACAAGTCCTCCATAATTGCTTTTCCTGAAGCCACACAGGACAATACTGTCAATTATAACATCACTCCTCACAACACACTTCTCAAAAGTAGATTCCATACATTAGGATTATCATTAGCACCAATGTACCAACATGTTCTCTTTAATGTGAATATGACAACACGCAAAAAGTCCATCATCTTTTACACAATTCATTTCACACGTCATAAACAACCATTTTTATTTGTATCTCCATCATTATCCAACTATAAATTCCACCTCCTACCCCTACACCACTTGCAAAACATTATTCCTTCTTTCCAAAACTTCTGCTTTTATCTTCAAACGGACCATCTCTGTATAACAAACATTGAAAATTTTTACAATTTTGATCTCACTGTTGTCTTTGCAAATGGTCGGATAATAGAAAATGAGGAAGATGTCCACTTTAAATGTCCATCTCCTAAATTTATCCGCATCCCTTACAACTGTAGCTTCTCCCATTTAAAGGAGAAAGTTTGTGGTGCTTTGGGACTGCAAGATTAGACAACATTGATGAAGTTGTACTATCACCAACCTCAACTAACCACACAAGGGCAAATTAGGTATGATGTTGTTTAGATACTAACTGATGAAAATATTTCTAAATTGTTAAGTTGGAAGTCTCAATTTCCATTTGTTACAATGGTTGAACTATATGCCAAGCTAACAAGATCTAGAAAGGAAATTTTAAGCCTTTTGAAAGCACCCATTACATCCAACTCTTCTGTAAATCAAGACCCAATCAATTCAACTGAAGCAATAATCTATTATGGAAGAGTTATGCAACGGGCCACTATAATAGAGAGTCCAAATGGTTACGATCTAACCTACACATGTCTCAACCCTAAAAGAATGTCAATCCCACATAACTGCTCTTTTAATCAGCTATTTCACAACATATCAGAAATATTAACATGTGGAGATCGAAAAACAGTTACAAAAATAAACTACCATCGTCCAACTAGAGTTCGTAATCAAAAACTTGTACATGATACAGTATAAATACAAAATGATGCTTACGTCCAACAAATGATTAACCGTTGGAAAAGTACTCAACTTCTTAACCCAAGTGTGCAATGTGAAGATTCAACTACAAGAATTGAACTGTTTGTCCAAACCAAAAATTTACAAAGTGCAACACCAAGAATTAGTTCAAGACTTAGAGGATAGTACCTACATTCGGCAAAACAACATCAATACTTTCTTAAATTAGTAGTGTTTTCATTATTGTCATGTTTATGTTGCATATTAATCTCATATATTGTCTTTCATTCACCTTTAACCAATATATAAATTACACTTTAATTAGCCATAAACAAATATTTCATTTCCATTTATATTTTTATATATAAATTAATAACCAAATATTATTACATAATATTTCTCATTAAACTTATATATATACCTATTTTTATTTATATCATCTTTTATTTTAATTATTATTTATTTTTTTAATTTCACATTTTAGAAAATACCCAATAATTTATTTATTTTAACATTTATTTATAGAAAATACCCAATAATTTTATTTCATTTTTGTTATTATAGATATTTTTTAATAAACTTAAAATACAAAATTTAATTCTAATGCCAATATTATAATTTATTATAATTTTTATTCCATTTTTAATTTTAATATAAAATATAGTTACAAAATTATTGTAATTTATTCTCATTATAATTAATTGCTTCAAAATATCTATAAATAGTTTTTTTCACGCTTTATAGGTTTATTATCACAACTTTATTTTCATATAAATTTAATGAAAGTAAATGATTTTTTACTTACATATTTTTTAATTTATCTCCTTCTCTCATAAATTAAAAATAAATCCTTCCAAATTTTAATTGTATTTTTAATCAAGTTTTTCCTGAAAAGAAAATATTTTTACTTATTTCCAAATCTATAAATTACATTACCTAGATTTTTATTTAACATTTTCAACTTCATTTTCAAAATCATTTCAAGTTTTTAATTTACCATCAATAATAAACATCCATAAAATTTAATCTTTTCTTTTAGCTTTAAATCAAATTACATTTAACTTAAATAGTTTAATTCTTTTTTCTCTCACAAATTAAATTTAATTAAAATTTTCAGAACATCTATAAATAAACTTTTTTCATATAAATTTAATAAAAATAAATGATTTTTTTCTTCCATACTTCTTTATTTATCTCCTTCTCTCATATAAATCAAAAATAAATAATAAACTCTTCCAAATTTTAATTATATTTTCATTCATGTTTTTACTAAAGAAAACTTTTACCTATTTTTAAATCTATAAATTATACTGTCTAACTTTTTTTTAACATTTTCAACTTCATTTCAAATTTTTAATTTATCAATAAGAATAACCATTCACAAATTTTTAATATTTTTATTATCTTTAAATCAAATTAAATATTTTGATAGTTTAATTTTTTTTATCTCACAACTAATTTTAAATTTATTTTCACCATTTTTAATTAAATTTTTTAAAACATTATTTATATAGTCAAAATTTGATTTTAAAAAAATTAATTTCTCATACTCTACCATAAATATTTACAATATTTTTATATATTTTCAGATCTTTCAAATAAAAAAGTCACGCACAAATTAAAAAATTGTATACTTTAAAAAATATATATATAAAACTTAAAAAAAAAGAAAAAAACTCCTTACAGAATTCAGTTCCCAATAACCCAAATTCTGATTGGGTATAAAACTTCAAAATTGTGCAAAACTTGATTTGAGAATTTTGCTTCTAAGAAATAGAATTATGGCCATATGCACAGTGAATGATGTTAGTTTGGGAAATAAAGTTGAATAGGTGTTATTTGAGAAATAATTTTTTAAAACATTATTATTGCAGTAAAAATTTCACCAATTGGAAGTCCTAAATACAGGTACTCCCATTTGCATACAATTAAGGCACTTAAAGAAAATAGAATCGTCCTCCAAACATACCTTTATAAATTCAAAGAAGCTTTTATGGAAATTTACTTTCAGACCAGAACAACTTTGATTGCCATTATGCATTGGAGGTTAGCCAATGCATTTGGACTCAACTTTCTAAGAGACCCTTGCTTAAAGCATCTCTAACCAAACCAGCTAGACTCTTATAGCCACTATAATAAACAAACAAAAAAGGTACCAAAGGGTCACCTTGTCTAAACCCCTTCTTCAATTTAAATTGTTTAGTAAGACTCACCATTTAATCTAAAGAATTCATTTACTATTAAAGCCTAATCTTCTCCTCATATACACAAGAAAGTCCCAGCTTACAGAGTCATTGACTTTCTCAAAATCTAATTTAATTATTGCCCCTCTTAAGTTTTCTCTCTTTAGAAAATCAACCGTCTCATTTACAATAAGAACACTATCAAACAAACCCCTACCACTCAAAAATGTCAACTGGCTTTGATCTATCATTGGTAATACCCTCTTAATTCTATTAGCTAATTGGAAATCACTTTGTACATACATCCTATTAGTGAAATGGGTCTGAAGTCATTAAGATTGGAGAGATTATTCCTGTTAGGAACCAGTGTTATTAAGATTGGAGGGATTAATCATTTTCCTTAAATTTTATGTAGCATTTTAAGTAATTTAAATTTTTTACCTTCCTTAAAATAAATATCCCTTTCTCTATTCCTTTAAAGTTAAGTTTCCCTAAAAGCTTTCATCTGAAATTAGAAAACTCAAATTGAATCTAACCATTTTATCATGACTGTCAAACCCCACTAATATTTATTTCTTTATGAGGAAAATTGACGACAAGAATGAAAAAAAAAAAAAAAAAAAAAAAAAGAAAACAAACAAAATAAGCACATGGAATGGAAGCATAATGCAAGAACACATTATATATATAACAATTTCGAGTCGCCACTGATTGATTATGTATAACAGTTTTGACACGATATGTCACTCTAATAACATGATTCGTTGTCCCACCACAGAAATTATGTGTTTTTTTTCCTGTAACCCAATAATTATTTGTGTTGTGTTGTGTAACCTTCACCAATCTTACATGCATACGCAACAATCTTGTACACGGAATGTTTGGATAATGGTTCTCAAGAAGACAACCTTGGCATTTTTTTAATGGTAACCCTAATATAATTAAAAGGTATTTTCTATTTGTTAGGAATGGTTTTCGAGATGGTGGTCAGATTGGTTAAACTTATAACAAGTATTTCTTAAATAATAATTTAGAAAAATCACTTATTTGATAAACTGATAGAATTCGTTCACTAAAAAAGAGTAGAAAATTATTTATTTTTAAAATATATGTAGAGATAAACACATAAACAAGGCATAGATATGTTTTTTATTAGAAAAACCTTCATTAGAACAATTAAGCACTAATATATTCACCCAGGTTGATAGTTTTCTTTCTTTACTATCGTAATTTAAGAAAAGAACATTTTAAATTGTTTTTAAAAGGTGGGTATTTAAAGAGTATTTGTACTTACAACAGATAAAAATAATACATTTTTTCAAAAATAAGATAATTTTAATAATATTTTTTCAATAAGTTATATTTTTTGTTATTATTTTTAATATATATATATATATATATATATATATATATATATTTTTTTATTATTTTTAATATATATATATATATATATATATATATATATATATTAGGACATCGTTATGGGACAAAAGTATTTTTTTTTTTTAATTTTAGTCCTAAAAACGGTGAGGTTAAATGATAAATCGATAAGAGAAGATGTACAATCCTTTTAATTAACTTCAAATGCAAAAAAGCTAGAAAAAAAACTCGAGGGAGATCAACTCAGAAACCAACTTTAGAGGGTACTAAATAATTAAATCCAATTTTTTTCTTTAATTCCAAAGTTTGCATTTACGGAATAATTCACGAAAATTAATATTTATATATATATATATATATATATATATATATATATTTTTTTTTTTTTTTTTT
>Ga0209700_104140_pt1 | contig 26586 bp, 19 predicted proteins | sample SiratroredBW_FD_187528 | JGI IMG/M metagenome (GOLD analysis project Ga0209700, IMG submission 187528) | Root nodule microbial communities of legume samples collected from California, USA - Siratro red BW (SPAdes) (version 2) | ecosystem: Host-associated > Plants > Roots > Nodule | place: USA... | reverse complement strand
TATATATATATATATATATATATATATATATATATATATATATATATGTGTGTGTGTGTCTTTTTCTTTCAATATTAATATTTTAATTATGGGTTTAATTTCTGTTGTATTATTTCATAGCATGATAATTTATTCTTAATGTATTGAAAAATATAATTTATAATCAAGTAATGAATTGAAATACCCTAATTAAAACTTGTCTTTTATAATTTATTTATTATTTTAACCTTATGACAGAAGCAAGTCTTGCTTCTATATATAATTGATCAAAAATTTAAGATTAATAAGAAAGTTTAGGCTGATTTATTTAAAGAATTAAGGTTTTCAATATTATTATGAGTCAACATTAATATTAATTAGAAGAAAGATAATTATTTTTATATATGAGAGGAAAGTATAGTATAATCTTAAAAATATTCATATTAACCAAGTAATTTGACATGAATTCATAAAAATATTTAGTTTATTTTCTCGTACAAAATTTAAATTATAAAATTAATTTTTAGTCTAGTTTTATTATATTGTAATTATTACTATGTATTGTATAAATTCACTATAAAATAAAAATATACTTATTACTTATTATATGAACAAATAACTGATGCAATTATTATTAAATGTAAAAAATGTTAATAATCATATATATATATATATATATATATATATATATATATATATATAATAAAATAAATGTATCTAAAGCATACTATTAAGGTGAAAAAAAAAAATTATGGTATATGTGACAATTACTTCCCATACTTTCTTATTTTTAACGTACACCCTCATAATTGGATAAAATAACTAAATTTTTTTTCTTCATTACATTCCACCGTGTTGCCACACTAGTGCACAATCGCTATCACAGAAGAAGAAGAGAAGGAAATACTGCAAAATTTTCTCATTAAAATTTTATTCTAATAATCTTGTCCCAAAAACTTTATTCTACTGTAAAAAATATATTTCAAAATGTATTTCACAAATTCTAGAGGAAGTATTCTGAAAAAAGTTTCGGAAACATGTAATCAGAAGTCGCTTTAAAAAAATATAAAATAATCATTTTAAAAATTGTAAAAATTATGAAAATACAAGCTCATATTGAGGGGATAAAAAGCAATTGTCTGAAGATGATAACCAATGAGGCTAAATAAAAGGCCGGTCCATAGTTTGGGCCTTCTAAAATTGATGTCCATAGCTTTAACGAGGAAGTTATTATTCTCACCCCCGTTTTTTTCATCAAACCTTTTTTTAAATTTAAGGACAAAATATAAAATAGAAGAGAACAATAAAAAATGAAACAAATTATAAAAAGAATATTTAAAATATAAAATAGAGAAGAAAATAAAAAATAAGTGAAAAAAATAAAATAAAGATATTTATTACTTTTGTTGTTGTGAACTGATATTTTTATTTATTTATTATGATTATAGAAATTTTGTAAAAAAGCTGTCACAATGAATTACATAATTTGACTATATAAGAAACGGAGTAGTGTTTAATACATTTTGGGTAAATGAAAATTAAAACTTAATATTTCTAGAAGGTCAAATCCAATGAAAAAATAAAATAAAATTATCTGGATACACGATGCCTTCTCTTTTAAGATTGGATTTAAAAAGAGCTCACTACATGTGATACTAAGACATATAATTAAAATTTTTATTTCATTAATGATAATATACAACCATAGCAGTGGAGTTACACACCAACCAAACCACAGATTGATAGCACCAAACCAACCACACACCACAATTTTCTCTCACTTTTTTTTTTCACTCATAAATGCAGATCACAAGAAAGAAAGAAAGAAAAGAAGTCACAGCCCTCACTGCTCTGGTCACATACACCTGCATCAGACAAGGAGGAAAACAAATCAGAACATATATGCCAGCAAACCTTAGTCATTATGTTCTATGCATTGTCCATTTTAATTATACATAGCAGAAATCGATAATCATGTTCTAAAATAGAAATTTATTATATCGAAAAAGTGATTACATATAGGCTAAAAATGTATAATGTCCCAATGTTAGATCAAATTAATAGAAGAAAGAAGATCAGAAATTTCCTAATTCATCACCAAAGAATAAAAGAAAAGTTCACCTTAGCTTAACATATATATATATATAGATGCTGCAGCAGTGATATCTAATCACTGTCACTGCTGCTGCTGCTTTCATGGCCATCTTCATGTTTCTTCTTCTTCTTCTCCTTCTTCTTCTTCTCGCCCTCAGCACCTTCACCGTGGATCTTGTCCTTGATCTTCTCTATGAACCCTTCTTTGTGCTCTTCTCCATGGTGTTCTGGCTTGTGCTCCCCTTTGTGTTCCCCATGGTACTCTCCTTTGTGTTCACCATGGTGCTCTCCTTTGTACTCACTGTGTTCACCATGGTGCTCCCCTTTGTGCTCCTCCTCCTTCTTGTTCCCTCCCACATGAAGGGTCTCTCCAATCTTGTGAATGAATCCTGACATTTTCTCTCTTTCACTTAGCTTCTTATGCTTTTGGTTTTGGATTTGGTATGTTCTTAGGCCAAGTGATGAAGGGTATTTATAGGAAGAAAGTGAGGTATAAAGTGAAGAAAGCACTTAGGAAAAAAATATGCAATCCATTGTTCGGCTGAAATTACTGCAATGACCATGAGCGTGTTCTTTGCGTGTATTCCTTTATAACTATTTTGTTTACAGATTAACAAAAATATACAATCATATACCTCACACGAGATTTTCTTTTTCATATAATTGTGACAGCTGTAATGTCCCCTTAATTTCAAGATCGATAAGAATGGCTAAAGTTCTAAAGATGTATTTTAATATGATTTTATTATAAAAGAATCGTGGTTTCATACTAATGGAAGTGTATAATGGTAACATGATTTTATTATTATAGTGTATTGATTAATTTTAATTTTAAGATCTTTACATAAATAATTATATTCAAAGATAACAAATTATAGATAATTATTACTAAATCTGAATTTTATTTTTTTAAATGAATTTTGTTTTTTATAAAATATATTTTTTTAAATTAAAATACTGAAATTATACTCCAAGTATACAATTTCAATATTACTTAACTACAAATGAAATTGTATCTTTTTTACACGATCTTATGATCAATACGAAAATCAAGTTACACGATCTTGCCGTTAATACGAAAATCAAGTTAGAGTCACGAGATTTTGATCTTAAATAATTGAAATTATGCTGTAAAATATAATTTTAAGATTCGCTTACCCTGAAAATAAAAATGAAATTATTCATTTTGTAAATGGCATAGAAGATTACACATCTTTGAAAATTTTGCCATAAGAATGTGAGGTTTTACTCAATGAGAATTAGTGAGAATAGTGCTGTCATGGAGATTAATGTGATCTGTAAACAGAAAACCAGTTATATTTTATTTAAGAAAATATAAGAGAAACAATTTTGAACAAATTAAGAGGTGTCAAATTAAAGTATGAATGATGAATTAATCAGACAAGGACATGGGAAAAAAGCTTTAAAGCTAAAAGCAAACAGGTGTCGAGTGGTTAGAGTTCAGACAATTGTGTCGTTAAAATTTGTGCATTTGTAAGCTAATGGTAGGTTTTCTGGTGTACGACGGAACCTGTTGAGAGAAACATTACGATTTGCAGAGACAACGAAAAAATCTTAAAGTTGGGATGTGGCAATGTATTATGCAAATCATGACAATGTCTGTCCAAAATTTTGGTTAGGTACATTCAATCGGATATTATATATTTGTAAAGTAATTAACCCTGCATTTTCTGGATTCTACTTTCTGAACAATTTTTTTTCTTTCATTTCCAATATCAAAATCAAGTAAAATGTTGCAACTCCATGATAGATAGTAGCCTCCCCAAGAGAAAAAGAGGTATGCATGAGGACATAATTTAGTCCAAATCCATAATATTATTCCCTTTGTTTTTAGTCCTCTAAAACACAAACTAAATCAAATAATATATACATTGCAATTTTAGTAATTACATGTGACTGTTTCCACCTTATGTGTTTTTATTTTTGTCAATTTGAATCTCCTAATTTAAAAAATTGTAATTTAGTCTAATTATGAATTATACACACACTTATCTTTCTATTTCAATTAATTAAATGTTTCAATAGTGATTTAAATAAAATTAAGTTTAGATATGAATTCACATTATTTTTTAAAAAAAGAAGACACATAAAACACATATGAAGAATTAGAAGAGAATAAAATTATTATATAACCTAAACTAAAGTATAGAGGATAAAAGGGTAAAGACAATGGTAGTTTGAGAAGAATAAATGAATAAAGAAAGCAAAATAATTGTGATATTTTAAAAATAGTTTAAAGCATGATGGATGAATTAGGGTAGCGTGGAATACGGGAGAAGGTGACCCACCGACCATTATGGGCCATAAATGAAAGATCTGAAAGAGGATAAGAAGGGCCCACTTTTCGTATCTGAAGAAAAGTGAATAGGGAACAACGTTATTCCCACCCACTACTCTTTTCTTTTTGTTACCGACTTAAATTTAAAATACATTTTTTTTTTCATAATAATCCTTTTAATTAAACTTTTAAAATTTAAATACTTTTAATACATTTTATAAGAAAATGGTTACTCAATATTTATTTTTATTTTTATTTCCATTTAAGAATGATATCATTCTTATTTTCGTCTATTATTTTAAATTGTTGAATAACTATTGTATTTTATAAGAAAAAGTTAACTAACAATTTGATCAGATTTAGATAAAGAAGAAGTTAGTCAACCACTTGAAGACGATATAGTAGAGATAGATGATCATATCATTTTGTTAAGAGTAAAATTTAATGAGTAAGTTACTTGATGAAAATAAAAAAAAAATTAAACACTCAATGAAAAAGATTAATAAAAAAATTAATTAAAAATACTTAAATTTATAACATATTTAAAATATAATTTAATTTCAAATTAAATTAAAATGCAAGAAGTAAAAATTGATTCTTTATTTGTTTTTAAATGTGATCTTTATTTAAAAATGAGATGATATTTTTTTTTAGAAGTGTTTTTCTGTAAATGTTCTAAGAAATTAGCTAAGAATAATAAGTACTTATTTAAAAAATATAGCAGATAAATAGATTTTCATAATATTTAATATTTAATATTTGATAGTTGATAGCTACTTCTGTAGTTTGGAACCTTTTCTTTTGTCTCATTCGCTTTGAAGATGACGCGTGGATGGTTATAAACTTGCCGACACGCGTTGGACGGGAACCGCCGCTGACAGTTTCGTTCAGTTTTTGAGAAATAAATAATAATAAAACTTTTTAATATAAGAAAAAGTAAAACTACCCAATGGTCAAGACTGTATCAGATATTTTATTTTAAGAGAGCTAAATATATTTAAATATTAAAATAGATCGTGATTAAAATAGTTTTCGTTGGGTTCGATACATTATTTCTCAAGTACAACTAAATTAACTCTATTAATAATTATTTGAATTAGATCAATGGGTACTCCAAATAAAAAGGTTTTTTTTTACAATTTTTTTAAAAAATATTGTTTTCTTGTTAATTTATTTTGATATGTTTTTTAATATTTATATTGTATATGTATTTTATTAAATAATGCATCTGAAGAAATTAAATTAAATTTTAAATTAAAAAATTAATGTTACGCCGAGGAGTGTATTTTAAGTTATGAATTTGATTTTGGAGGTAAGTAGAATATGAATGAATTTGATGTGATTTGCGTTAGTTTAGTGGTTACACAAGTAGAAAGGTGCAGAGTATGTGGAGATTCTTTTCGTAATTTTATGAAAAAATAAACATAAAAAGTTAAGTTATCATAACTTAAAAGTGTAAATAAACTCATAATTTATAAATATATATTACTCATCGTCATTATCATCATGTATTATTGTTCTACTCAAATAATTTTTATATAAGAATTATTTATTTCGCAGAATGAATTATTAAAAAAAATCTTTTCCTTTTATACAAAATGCCGAAATTTGAATACATAATAAGTTGACCATTGAAGAAAAAAAAATGGATAAAGCTTTTATATATGACATGGAAATATAGGAATTATTAAAATGTATTTTTTTTTTCATGTTACACTAGTGTTTTAAAAACTTTGCTTTAGATCAATAGCTCAAAAAAAAATATGTTAAGAACCTATAATTGAGTTATCTACTAAAGATGCTTTAAATGATGTGTGGGGAAGAAGACTTTCAAAAGCAAATGGGGATCATGGCTTTCACAAACCTCTCCAGTCAAACATAACGGAATAACCAAGACCATCTAGACCATCACCTAATCTTGTTGTTGTAAATTATGAAAAAGAAGTTTAATAATAATTTTTTTTAATTTCATTCTATTATTTTAATCCTTTTAATTTGATCTCATTTTAGTTAATATAAATTTTTTCATCAAATTCATTATAATGTCATTTAATATTTGTTATTCATATCAGGTTATTTTTGTTAATAAATCAATTTGATGTCACCTATAATATTATTACTATTACTTTGACAAATTAAAAATCACAATGTTAATTTATTTTAAAAAAATAAAACTAAATTGAAAAAGTTTAAAATATTAAGATTAAATTGAAAAAAATCATCTAACAATATTGAATAAAAAATTTATACATGTATGATGTTCTTTTATGGTAAATAATAATAGAAAATTATATATGCATTATGTTCTATTCGGACAAATATGATGTGTTTGGTGGTTTCTTATGTATATAGTTTTGTCCCCAAAGAAAAAGAAAAAAAATGATCTTCTTCTTCCCAAATTGCTGAGGTAAATCAATGTAGATTGCCTTAATCCGTAATATAGCTTACAAAGTCTCTCTTCAATTCGATTTGCATACATTGCTTAATTTGTAGTTCATTTGCATCACATAAGAGGGAAGTTCTTTCTACTAGATTTTGTTGCATCATATCCTTTGAAATGAGTTTGACTAGATTAAACTTTATAAGGTAGGTGTTTGGTCTATTTTCTAAAAGCTGGTTCTATTTATATAATATAGGCTATTTCTTTAATAACTTCACTTGATTTTCTAATTTATGTAGTATTTAATCAAGATTTTTAAAGATTAACAAATCTTATGAAATTTAATAAAACAAACGTTGTATAATTTTTTTCTATAGTACAATAAAATTTGGTAGTATTCTATTGAAATTTTAAAAGACTAAAAAAATTATCCAGTATGGATTTCAATAATATTTTGTTAATTGAATTTTGTGTGATTTATTTTTAATATATATATATAATAGAGCAATCTTATTCAAATATTTGAAAGTTTTATGTTCTTATTGAGACTTTTTGAAATATTAACCGTAATAACATAAATTCTTTGAATTTCAAATGTTTTTATACTTATAGGTAGTTGTTTCCGGAAATTTTTAAAGGTTATTTTCCACCATCAATTACTAACTTGTTGTTATTAAACTATTCTTTAATTCTTTTTTTCTCTATATTTCATTATTTTTATAATTCATCTTTTTTATAATTCATCCCATCTTGTTGTTATTAAACTATTCTTTAATTCTTTTTTTCTCTATATTTCATTACTTTTATAATTCATCTTTTTTATAATTCATCCCATGTATTAGTTGAAGGGTTAATGATCTTTCCCATCTTTTAAATAGAGTAAGTTTTTGTTTCTTTAAATATTCTCCTTATTTATTCTATTTCTTTCTTTTGATTCTCTCATGAAATCAACTGAAAAAAAATTCTCTTTGAAATTTAGTAATATTTGGATAATTTTATTTGTTGAAATTTAGTAATACTTGGATACTTTGCTTTTAGATTTTGTAAAATTTTTATGTTTTTAGATTTTGCAAAAATTGTACTACTTTGATTTGGAGAATGTTTTGATTTGCTTTGAGAGAAAATATTTAAAATAAAGAAAAAATATTTATATTTTAATAAAACTTTAAGATAAATAATTTGAATGTAAAGTTGATATAATTATAGATAAATTTAGATATGAAGATGATGCTATTACAATTTGAATGATATCATTTATATTATTTGATACTTTGATAATTTTAAGGTTTATTTTACTTAAACGAGTCAATTCTCGTTCTTACAACTTAACTTTACATTTAGTCTTATTTTCTATTTGAATAATATTACATTTAGTTTTATTTTCTATTTGAATAATAGTCCTATAACTTATCTTTCCCTTCACTAATAGTTTGAATAATAATAGGTAAAAAAGTTAAAAAGAAAATAAAAAATATTAAAATATAAAAATAGTGCTGACATAAAATTAAATAAACTTCAAAGTGCAAGCTATTGAAATTTCCTAAAATAAGTTAATTTGAAATACTTTATAAAATATTTTTCATCAAAATAACTTATAAACTACTAAGTTATTGATAAAAAAAAAATTATAAACTATAAAATACTCTTTTAACTTATTTAATTTTCTTCTACTATTTATTTTTTACGTTATTTTTAAATTTTTATCTAGTATTGTATAGACTTTTAATTTTATGGGAACAATTAATTAGTGTATTGTTACTGTTTTTAGTATATTGTTACTGTAAATTAGATAATCAGCCCGAATTTTCTCACAAATTACATAATCACCTCGAATGTTCTTTCCCTACACTGGTTTCTCTTTAGGAAAAAATATTACGACCCACATAATTCTTAACATTATGTTAACCCCCTATCATTGCTAGGATTACAATATGTACTTTTTTATAAGAGAGATTATTGTAACTGACAAAGAACTAGAAAATGTTTGTATAGTTTTAGTTGATTAGAAAAATTATTACCCTTTTAACAATATTTGAGTATGACAGGATTCAGCAAAACTGATTCAAATCTTTATTAACTAACCAAGTGTGACATGATAATACTTTATATGGTTTTCAATTCATATGCCATAGAAGTTTAATGTACAAAACCACTTGAAGCAGAGAATGCAATGAAACAACTTATAGGCTCAGCTATTTATACTTTTATTTCACTTTTCAGAGTCTTTTTCTATTGCTATGTACACTAATGAGTTCCCCTTGTAAAAAGGGTGTTGCAGAACAAAGGCTACATAATGTAAACACATATACCAGAGAATCTAATAAGCAAGGGTCTCATCATCAGTGTTAGGAACCTCATCTACTACATGAATAGGAACAATTGGTATTGCATCCCACCATTCCCTCAACCTTCTATTTCCTGTTTCAGAGGGCTTTCCTAATGTCATAGTGAAGCTTTGGACAATCATACCCATCAGGAAGAATTTGAATGGAATCACTGCCAATAAGATTGCCATCCCACCCATTGCCACCATCACTAAATTTGCATGCTGAAAAAGGAACAAGGTTATGTATGTAGTAACCAAAAACAACCATAAATTGTAGCTTGACAAGTGGTGAAAAAAAAAATGTAAGGAGAAAGTGTACCTTATCAGCCTTTGAAATAATTATTGACCATATCTTTAGCATTGATATGTTTGCTATCTGCATCATCTCATGAACAGTGTACAATCCTTGCTGGGCTGAGACAATGCTCTCCATCGTAGACTGATCAGAAGACATATTAGATCTACTGATCACTATCTCGTTGCATTTCTCATAAAGCTTGTTTTTTCTTGCCTCAAGCATCTTTCTTATTGCCCAAATCAACAAAACTGCAAATGCCTTGCCAACCCATTCCCTGTCATTGTCCAGGCCATGTTACATACTTTCATTCTAGCAAACCCACTTAACACATTTTGATTGGTATATATGTAACAAAAATAAATAAGTTAAGAAATAAGAACTTACATATAGGTGATCATAAGGGATGCAGCAAGAACAGCAAGAGTATATAGTGGCCTTTCCCATGAGAAGATTTGTCTAAACCAAGGGATCACATTTTTGAGTGGCTTCAGTAGTTCCTGTACAATGAAATCAGCAAACTACTATTCAGTCTAAACTCCAAAAATGCAAAGCTGAAATATGATTCTCAAATGAAGAGTTTATTACAAAAAATAAAGCTGTCTTTTACCGTATCACAGCCTACAACATTAAAATGTTGACCATGAACTTCACATTACTAGAGTTCAGCAATTGAGGATACTTAAGGGCTTTGTGTAGGCTAAACTAAATCCTTACCGTTATAACCAAAACACTGTCAATAACTCCTTCCTCCTTTAATTCTTCAGTGGTAGCTTTAGCAATGAGAATTTCCCTTTCTTCCTCCCTAGCTTGTTGGATAGCGCTCTCCAATGAGGGACCTCCGTCTACATCATAAACCCTTTCATCTGCTTGACTTTTCTCATCTGTTATTACATCAGCAACTATTGTCTTAGAAATGTTCATACTACTAAGGATAGAACTTGCACTACAAGACTGGCTATTGTTGCTTTTATTGAGGCTATCTGCGAGCTCTTCCAGCACAAAATCTCCTTTTGGTATCTCGTTATATAGGGAAAATATTAAGAATTTGGTAGGGACAGGAGGTGATATTCTCAGCATTTCTCTTGCTGCATGCAGCCTGATGATTCCCAACATTGTCCTTGCATGCATCTCCCACGTCTGTACTGGGTTTTTGATCTGGTACTTCGATAAAAACTTGTGGAGAAACATTATTTCCCTTACTAGAGCAAGCCAATGATCACGTCTTGTAGAACTTGTAAGCTCCGGAAACTCCAGTACAACTGTCTCTGATCTAGAATTTTGAAAAGAAAAAATTATTCACGTTAATGACAAAAGTGAAGATTATATATATATTTCCGTAATCATATGACATTAAGGTGGTACTAACAAATTTAGGCAGAACAAGGATATGACCATAGCTATAAAAAATAACAAACAACACTCAAAATGTTAGAGAGGTACCAATCTTAATAGGCATCAGATGTAGAATTCATAAAAACTCTAGAATAAATAAAACTGGTGTGCTAGTGTCCTTACAAATCAGCTGAATCATAAACTATGGCTTTGTCATAAAGATGAGCTCCCCAAGGACCGGTGGCAGCAGGATTAACACTCTGCTCAACATTCTTGGAGAGGTCTATTTTGAGAGCATCTTCATACTTGATTACTCCGGAAGCCTCAAAGTAAAGAGCGTAATTGGTCAGGGTAAGCCTACCTGGCAATTAAAACCAAAGCAACATTTACAGTTTTTAAGAATGTTTTTTACAAATTCTAAAACATCATTAAATGAATGATTTGATAGACCAAGAAGCTGACCAGGCCAACTTGTTGTTCCAATGTGGCGAACTACTCTCTGACTGACGACTGTTCCATCCACATGTAATATATATTCATCCTCAGCCAGTTCCACCCCATTTGGTTTTGCCTGCTTCTGCAAATGCCGTATGCACCTATGGAATCATGAATTTAAAAAGTAATGATAATAAGAAGTTACTCAACTTTCAAATTCTAATTCCTACTCAATATGAGATTCAAACTAATTCTTAACAATTTGGATAATTCATATCTTGCATATCTTATATGTTCACCTATCAAATAATCAAAGATAGCCATCAAATTCTAAATCAGATATATTGCTAAAAAGCTTCAGAGGATTTTCCTAGCTATTATACTAATGAACTCCAAATGCTTGCAAATGAACCAGGAAAAAAAGACATTCATCAGATGAATGCATTACTTGTCCATTTCTTTCAAGAACTTGTCGTATGCCGGAAAGTGTAGCCTGTAGCCTGTTGATGCTGTTAGAGTTTCAAAAGTAAACCTTCCATTTGCTACATCTGCAACTAATGGTACTAAGGATCCCAACCATACAAAGGCATCTTCTCCCACATTGGGCTCATCATTAACCTGGCCAGATGGTTTTATCAGTTATGATACGAAAACAAAATTTACAAAGGGTGACCAGTTACACTTGAAAATATCTAAACATCTAAAGCCATAAATATTTTGTTTATTTCTATCCAATTGGCTTGGTTCAAAAGCAAGAAACATTACACATCCTTTTTATATAGACTAATTTCAGTTTCATTCATTTAGAGAACAAGACCTGCAGAGGGCTGGGATTCAAACTGATTCTTGACACAAAGGAAGAGTGTGGGGGTGGAGCTTATAAATCCATCATCTCTATTCTTCACTATAATAAGTATAAGGAGAAAGAATGATCTTACAAGGAGGGGCATGATGTCTGAATAGAAGAGAGGGATATCATCCTGTTCTTCAGGTGTATTCTTAATTATCTTCTTTTCTTCTTTCTCCTTTGCTATAGGCTCCTGCAAACCTCAAAAGCCTCATCGAATTAATAACATGAGTAGAAACAAAAACAAAAACCTTTATGTGAAAACTTATTTCATGTTAAAGGTGATAGCGCTTCAGATCAAACAGGACCAGATCCTAGGCCAATGTTCAATGACCCATAATTTGAAGCCATGCAGTCTTGAAGAGCCTACTTAAGAGTTAGTATATGTAGTCTCACATTTCTCATATATCAAGAGAATTTGGTAAGTAGAAATAGATTCTGGAACTGATAGCCACTTTATAAAGTGAAGCATAAAAATACTGCAAGATAATCTGGGTTCCTTAAAAACTTGTCAAATATCTCAAAATTTTCCATTTTAATAGCTTAGTTTTTACATTATAACAAAACACAAAAAAAAAAAACTTCTCTCTGTAAGCATCATTCCTTTAATTAAAGATCATTATCACTGAAATGAAATGCCAAATTTTATCTAGATTGGAATTGGTATTATGCTATTAGACCATATCTCAGTTTTGTCCAAAAAAAAGTAAAATTTGTCAGAGCAAAATAAATATGCACACCGTTTGCTCTTCATCGAAGTAGCTAGGTTTTTCCCAGGCAAGCATCATGTCATATGTCAACCTGCTAAATGAACCATCATTGATATTCCCCTCTATGTTGTGGCACATTTCATTCACAGCCTTCCCACTGCAAAATTCAACTAATTTTATGCAGTAATCTCCAGTTTCAGGTTTCCATCCTCTTTCAAAATCTTCCACCAAAGTCTCTACTGAAGTATCCAATTTCCTAAGTAACAAAATGGCAAAGTTAATTTACACTGTTAATGTGAAAAATGTGGACAGGTTTATAAGTATTATGATCAAGATTCTGGACCACGAACAAAATTGTAGTACTTAACCAATCTTAGTGGCTTTTCATAATGATCTACCACAAAACTAGAACATGGAATTGGCTCCATTTTATCAAGATAGTTCCAATCTCTAGGAAAACAACTACCCAACATGGAGAAAGTAAAAGAACAAAATACAACTCTACTTTCTGAAAAGAAATAACACATTACATAGTTGTCCTATGATTCTAACAACCTCGTACAACATTATTACTATGATTAGCAAATATAGTATGTTGGAGGGTTTAAGAGTAGAGAGAGATTACTGTGCACATCTATGGATGACGTCCTCCGCAATGGAAGACACATACTTGAGTTTCATCGCCATAACCTACGTCGCGGTTTTTTCCTCTACAGTTATCTCTCTCTTAGTGTGTAAAATAAATATGAATGCAAAGTGGCCACGAAAATCTAAAGGTTTGATCTAATAGAAATAGAAAAGAGGGTGATACGTGACACGTCCATCATTTGCCACGTTGTAATGACCATGCAATGCAAGCATGCAACACTTGGTTCTTCTGCTGCGTCATTATCCATCTTGTAGCGGTGCTACGCACGAAAGAAGATTCATAGGATAAAGAGATAATGAAAGTTTTTGAACATTTTTGTTAATTCGTGAACATATATCTAGATGGAAAAAGAATTAAAGCTACGCACAAAAGAAGATTCATAGGATAAAGAGATAATGAAAGCTTTTGAACATTTTTGTTAATTCGTGAACATATATCTAGATGGAAAAAGAATTAAAGTTTAGTTCAAAACAAACAGAAATGATGCAAGCAACTCAAAATTTCAAGAACTTGATTTTTCTTAATTTTAAAGATTAATACGGGGTCAGTGGTCTATTAAGAACTAGATTATTAAAATATTTTCTTAAAGCATATGCAAATGAAAGTTGTTTGAGAGTTATTTAAAACTAGTTATGATTTTGTTTTACTATAAGAACAGACATGACAAATTTTATATACGAACAAATTTATTTTATCTTTTTTGAGAAAAATGTAGAAAAAAAACAAGATACTAAAGGCATGTCGGAGCTACCAGATTCATTTGGAGGATGTAATGTATCATATAAAAATTAGATGGTTTTGAAATAGGTAACTTTTTTTTATTTACAAGAAATAGATAGATATAAGCATGAGGATACGTTAAAGAATTAAAAGAAAAATTGTATTTACTTTCAATAAAATATTTGTAAGCAATAAATAAGATTCGTAGATAATTCAAATTATTATGGATTATAAACAAACCCGAAATTCATAGGTATGATTAGGTTGTAAGTAATATTCATGATATTACGTATGGATTACTATATATTTATTTTTAATATTATTAAATATGATAATTAATTTTATTTATTTATTTATTATTATTATTACTATTACATTTTTACATTATCATTGTTAATGTTATATTATTATTATTATTAAGAATAATATTAATAATTAAAAATAATATTAATAATATTATTATTGATAATATTAATAATTGTATTAGTAATAATATTAATAATTGTTTTAGTCATAGAGGGTTTTTATTGCTTTTTAAACTAGTCCAAATAAAACTTTTCAATTTCCTATATCTTAATAAGCATGTTTAATTTATTTTTTAAGAAATAAGTGTCTGTCTCCTATTTAGAAACAACATTCTAGATATTTTATCTATTTTCTTTAAAAGATATTCCTTCAAGTATTTGTATATTAATTATCCAAGATATTTGATTCATTGCATAATTTATAATAATCAGATTATTATGGCTGACTGAACTGTTGGACTCGCCTGAGAGTAAGCAATTATATATTAGACATGTATTTTCTATAACCTATTTTACATAGACATATAAAACTTTTTACTTATACACCCTTTTTTGCTAACAACCCCCTCATGTCCAGGATGGGTCACAAGCCCCCTAACCTTAAGTCCAATAGGTGAATAGGCTTTATTAGACCTATAACGTTTCTCAAAATAACTATTAAAGTCGGTTCAAATATAACATTTACTAAGGCACCTTTACATGTGGCTTAAGTTTATTGGTTTTCATTTTGAGTTGCAGAAATTGCAGATGAAAATTTATCAACATCAAATCTTTACAAACGAGTTGAATGTATATGTACAAGGTACATACCTGTTATTCCGAGCTATGACTTTATGTTGAGATGTTTTGATAACATGTCTTGAAGTTCCAAAGTGATACGTCTTTGTAAAATGAATTAGGTCATACATTGAAGATTCGATGAGGCATGCTTTTGTAGACCGAATTAGGTCATGTCTCGAAGATCTGAGGAGGTATGCCCTTTGGTGGCCATTTAAGCGACGTGTCTTTCGACAATTATTTTAGCAATACGCCATTCGGTGGACATTTTAGGGACGTGCCATTTGGAGGACAATTTAGGGAAGCACCATTCGATAGCCATTTTAGAGACGCATCATTCAGTGTCTCATTTAGGGACGCGCCATTCGGAGGCCAATTCAGTTTAGGAACATTCAATTTGGCGACCTCATTAAACTTCCTCACGAGCAGTTTATCATGATCATTCTCCAACGAATCCTCCAACAATGGTATTTAGGTCCCCTAAACTTGTCAATCACTTCCGATCCTTCAAAAGTGCACTTTTTGATATAGTAAGCTTTGGGCAGTTGGTCCTCTCTCTGCCCGCCATCCACACTCCTTCTTTATTTGGTGTTTAAGCACTGCAAGGCACATACCATCATTCATCCCTTCTGAACACTACTCACTCTCCGTCTTTTCTCGAATTACCTTCTCCAAGATGATGGTGCATTTGATCATAGGGCGTCTTTCCTCTGCCTGTTTTTTCTTCATGACTTCTTCTGCTTCAATATAGGTGGTAACTCTCCTGCACACCTCAACCATAGTCTCCGTTTTGTCACGAAGAAGTGACTCACTGAATGGGTTAGTATTCACAGTTATATTGCGAAAGCGATTAAGATAATCCCTCAAAAGCTCTGCTTACTATTGTCGTATATCAAACAAGTCAGCCAACTTTGATATCAAACAAGTCAGCCAACTTTGGCGGCTTGACTTTATTTGCAGCAAATTACTGGAGAAACATATGTGAGAAGGTGTATAATGAATCAACAATGCCACCAGGAATTCCACTGAACCACTGTAAAGTAGTTATAGTGAAAGTCTTAACGAACATCTTACAATGAACAACATCTGATCCTCCCGAGATTAGCATTTGAGCCCTGAAAGCCTTCAAGTGACATTCAGGGTCGCTTGATCCCAAGAAAGGTGTCATCTTTGGCACCATATAATGTGGCTAAACTTGCACCGCCATTATCGCCTGTGTAAAGGGTTATGCATCATTGAGTGTTTGGTTTGAGCGCAATGCTCCAAGCGTGGTTTTCGCGGTCTGATTCCTCAAAATCTGCCACAATTCTTCGTTCACTTTCTGCAATTCTTCATGAGCTTTGAGGTTTAGCTCCATTTTGATAGCGTGTTTCTTCTGCTTCTTCTCGTAATTGTTCATGTTCAATGTGAGCCTCCTCACTTTGACCTTCCCTCTCAACTTGCAATTCCCCAATTTGCTTTTTGATTTGTTCGTTGCAATGCTGCAATTCCTACATGGTATTGAGGATTTGCTGCAAGGTTAGGGCGTCGCCATCAGCAGGCACTGGTTGTTTGTGGTTTCTCATTCTTACTCTTTAGGTAGTGTTTTACAAAAATACTGTGGGAGTAAGAATATCTTTCGTGCCCCACTATGGATGCTAATTTGTTCTAGCTATGGAGGTTTTTGATTGCTCGCTAAGCTAGTTCAAATAGAACTTTTTAGTAACTTATTCCTTGATAGGCATGTTTAATTTGTTTCTTAGAAAACAACTGATTCTAGTCCCTTTTAGAGAAATAATATTCCAATATTTTATCTACTTTCTTTAACATATATTCCTTTAAGTATTTGAATATTAATTACCCAAAATATATGATTTACTGCATCAATTATAATAATCTTAATAGATTATTATTATTGGCGAAACTATTGGATATGCCTAAGAGTAAGCAACTACATATTAGACATGCATTATCTACAATGTATTTTACATGTACACATAAAATTTTTTATTACTTACACGTCTTTTCTACTAATAACACCTCCTCGAACTCAAGATGAGTCAATAATAATAATAATAATATTGATAACACTAGTAATATTATTAATAATAATATCAATGATATTAATAAAAATATTAATAATATTAATTGTAATAGTAGTTAATATTAATAATAATATTATTAATATTATTATTTATAATATTATTATTAATATTACTTACCAAAAGGTAAACTACCTATAAATCTGAAGGTAATTTACCTATAGATAAAAAATTATAAATAAATTATTTACAGACGTAGATAATTACCTACATATTTAAATTTGTAAGAAAATTACCTACATATTTGTAAATAATTTATTTATTAATATTATCTACTAATTTTTATTAGTATGTAATATCTTTAAGTAAAATATGTAAATAATACTAAATTTATTTATATATTTTTATCTATATTTAAAAATAAATAACTTAAAGATTTCTTATAGTAAAAGTTGAAGGAAATTAAAGTCATGAAAAGACATTTTTAATTAAAAAAATAATAAACATAACTTGTCATACCAATGACATATGCTCCATTAAGTTTAATTAAAATCATGTCATTGATTGGCACTTCAATGTAAAATAATCGAATTGAAAATATAATTAAAGTTTGTATCATCCATGCATAACTTTAGTTTTATTATTTTAGATTGAAGTCATTCATTACCCATTCTGATATTGTGAATATTTCAAACCACTTCTTTAGACAAAGTCATATTTTTTTAACACAATTTACTTATTTTTATAAATAAAATAAAAAACTTACCTATTATATAAATAAAAAAGTTATCTATTTTTATAATTAACGAGATTAATCTAAGTAACTCATTCATTATGACTATTCATTTATAAAGTTTTATTTTTAAAAAATTTAAAATGATTGTTGTTAATCTTTATAAACTGTATGAATCTTTATTTTAGTCTATATAAAATATTTTTTCTCTTAATTTTATTTTCTAAAATTTGAAATAATTACTTTTAGACTATTCAGTTTAAGATAGATAAATAATCATTAATTTATAAATTTTAATAATTTGGTTTAGGTACACAAAATATTGTACCACAACATTAATCAGTGTCATAAAATATTAAAGATAAAATATAGTAACTTTTAATTATAAAAACTAAAAATAAAAATAAAAAAAATGTTGGGAGAATAGAATCAAAACTCATGGGCTTTAAAAACCTAAAACAGGCAAGAACCCTTCTTCATCCAACGGTTACAAATTAATAACTGCGCAAATGTTTACTCACACCAACTGCAGGCAACCCGTTTGGACAAGGTTTGTAAATTGATCAGTATATACACTCAGAGGCGAACCAAACCAGTGTTTCAAGCGGCGGCGCGTGTGTGCTTTCTCCGAACCCTCAACCACACCGCACCACACCAACGAATTCTGAAATCTCAGGTATTTTTTTTCCTCTTTCTTCCTTATTTTCTCTCCTGCAACTTAATTCCATTCGTTTCCACTCGCTTTGCACACTTTATCCTTCGCAATTAGCCTATGCCCCGTTCAAATCTCTTTTCCCTTTCTTTGCAAAATGGTTTTGGCGCTTTTTTTTCCCACACCGCTCACCAAGTAAACCCTAGTTACTTAATTGCATAAGCTTCTTCGTATCGCCAGCTAGGAACTACAACTAGTTGTTATTGCTTTTAGATTTCCTCGTCGTTTAGTTTGCACGCGCTGCTGTTAGGTTTTGTATGCTTAATAGGCTTCACTTTTGACATGGGATTGTATGTGTACATTATTTTCCTAGCTTTGAAATGTTTTCAATAAAATTTTGTATCTTATTTGATTTGTGCTTCTGCTCTGGATTTAGTTTATGTATGCGTGTACTATCACAAACTGTGTGTCGTTTGGAGTTTGATATGACTATTTGGTTATGTAGTGCTGTTTGGGACTGTCTGCTTTGGAAGTCCCTGTTTATTGCCAGTAAGTTATTGATTTGTTCTATTTGATAGGAATGGGGAAAAGGTTCTGGGAACCAAGCCAAACCTTGTATTTGAACTTCGTACCATCAAACTCTTTAGAATCAGCTGCTTTTATGTCCAACATTTGCTGCTGTTTGTTTGATACGTGTGCAATTCAATAATTTTTGTTTCCAAGAACCAAACTGAGCTGTTTGTTTGAAGAAGTTTGAAAAATTGGAACTTTTAACCTTCCCATAAGTGCTTATGCTAAAGCTCCAATTATTGTAGCACGCAACCTACCGTAGTTTGTTTCAACTTCCTTTCTCTCAATCTTTGGGTTTTGTTCCTCAATGGCATTCTTCATAGTTTACGAATTGGCTAATGGTTTTACTTTTTTACTAAAATTGGTACCTTCATGAAAGCAAGCTGTACGTAACTGCAATCTGTGCGAGGCATAGTGGACTGTAGAAATTCTAGGGTTTGAGTAAAGATAGAGAAGTGTCAACTCAAGATTTAGATGGTGCTGTTTCTGTTGCTAATGCTTTAACATCAGTGTTGTTTATGAGGCGGAAGAGAAATAAACGCAAGGAAAACAGTGTCAGTCATAAAACTATGGTTAAACAATTGTGATGCGAGTTTGATTCTACAGTTAACTGAACCAAACAAATCTCTTCACACAATTCACCTTTTTTTCATTGCAAGACAACAACAAATACTGTGCAGTTCATTTCAGTTTAATTTAGCAGCTAGCCAAAACATACCTAGGCTCACCCACCACTATTCTTTGATACGCAATTTCCTGCGAAAGAGCTGTTTACTTTTGATTATCAGGATCTTCTATGAAGAACATCTTTCTCTTTATCTCATTTATATATTAAGATCAAGTGATAAACTGAAAGTTAAGTTGTGCTATGTGTAAATTGACATCAGATTTTGATGTATACACTGTAGGAGCAAATTTCGTTTTTGGTGGATTACTTTGCTTTAACCAATGTTGACTTATAATTTTACCTTTTGCACTTGTTTTCGGTGTTTTTGTTTCTTTTTTTAGGGTTGGGGGAGACTTGCTGAGATTTATTTTCTCATCATACTTATAATTGCAACGGTAGATGAAGACCAGTGGAATTAATTTAGAAGTCCTTGACTAACTATAATGTACTCTTTTTGAGATCTTACATCTGATTCTAATTTTTTCTGTTTCAGTGAGGTTTTTGGAAATTGAACCTTTTCAATTCTGAGTGAAGTTCAAGATGCAAGTTTTTCCAAGTGAAGGTGAAAGCGCTCTGTCAGTTGTTGGTCCAAGGCCAATGGAATGGTCTACTGTTCCATATAATGCCCCTCAAGCTCCTGGACCAAATGGAAAGCAGCGGACCTCAAGTTTGGAATCACCAATCATGTTGCTGTCAGGTCACCAGAGTGCTATATATACCATGAAGTTCAATCCAGCAGGATCAGTCATTGCATCTGGATCTCATGACAGGGAGATTTTCCTCTGGAACGTGCATGGGGAGTGCAAGAACTTCATGGTTCTGAAAGGTCACAAGAATGCAGTTTTAGATCTTCACTGGACTACTGATGGGACACAGATAGTTTCTGCCAGCCCTGATAAAACAGTGAGGGCATGGGATGTGGAAACAGGAAAACAAATAAAAAAGATGGTAGAACATCTCTCATATGTTAATTCATGTTGTCCTTCTCGAAGGGGACCTCCTCTTGTTGTTAGTGGCTCAGATGATGGAACTGCTAAATTATGGGATATGCGTCAAAGGGGTTCCATCCAAACATTCCCAGATAAATACCAGATTACTGCTGTTGGCTTCTCTGATGCATCAGATAAGATCTTCACTGGTGGCATTGATAATGATGTCAAGATTTGGGATTTGCGTAAAGGTGAAGTTACCATGACACTGCAAGGTCATCAAGATATGATTACTGGTATGCAGTTGAGTCCTGATGGGTCCTACCTTCTTACAAATGGCATGGATTGCAAGCTTTGCATTTGGGACATGCGCCCATATGCTCCACAAAATCGCTGTGTGAAGGTGTTGGAAGGGCACCAACACAACTTCGAGAAGAACTTGTTGAAGTGTGGTTGGTCTCCTGATGGAAGCAAGGTAACAGCTGGTAGTTCTGATCGCATGGTTTACATCTGGGATACCACTTCTCGTCGCATCTTGTATAAGCTTCCTGGTCACAATGGATCTGTTAATGAGTGTGTTTTTCATCCCAATGAGCCTATTATTGGATCTTGCAGCAGTGACAAGCAGATTTATCTGGGGGAGATATGAAGCCCAACGTTTATGAACTTGCCAAATGAAACGAGCATGCTAGTGCTTTTGACAACTTTTGGGGGGTGTTAAACTTTTGAAATCCTGAATTCCTTCTGTTGTTTCCTGCTCGATGAATTCAGTGACTGTATAATGTTCCGGCATAAGTATTATATCCTACTTTCCTTACTAATTGATGTAATTTGAGATTTGTCGTTGGTGAGAATGGCTCCATCGTTTCATATTGAACTTCGAGTCGTTTTGCTTAGGAGGGTGTTTCTGAAAGCTTTATTCCTGATTGATATATGTATTTTTTTTTAAAGAATTATTACTAATTAGGTATATTTCACTTAGATCTTGTCAAGTAGCTTGTCGTATTCTTGATCTATAATTTCAGTGAAATTCATTATTACAGGGGGGGATACTTTTAACACTACTATAGTCCTTTTCTCTTTTTATGCTGATTTAAATATTTAAATTGGTCTTCTTTTTAAAATGATAGTATCATTCCCGAAAAAAAAAAGGTAGTTGCAATTTTTTAGTTTTTGGCTTTCAGACTCAAAGAGTAAAATGTTTTATAACCTAGTTGAGTTATCCCTTGTAGTCTTAAAAGTGTTTCATACAGCATATTCTTGAGCTCGGTCCATGTCACTAGCGTATTTAATATATCTGATGTAGAATTCACTAATTTGTTCAACAAGTTCACTGGAAAATGGAATTTGTTTATCACAAACAGAAACAGAAATAGACTAATTCATTTAAAAAATAAACATTTTATAACCTAATTGAGTTATCCCTTTCATACAGCATATTCTTGAGCTTGGTCCATGTCACTAGCGTATTTAATATCTCTGATGTAGAATCCACTAATTCATTGAACAAGTTAACTGGAAAATGTGATTTGTTTATCACAAACAGACACAGAAATAGAGTACCAAGAAGGAAGATAATCAAACAATAATTTAACATGTTTAATTAAAGTATTAATAATTTTAGTCCATGTTTATAGGAAAAGTTTACTAAAAACAAATTATTCCTCCTTTTATAAATAAATTATTCCTCCTTTTTTGAGTCATATAAAGAAGTTAACAAAAAGTATAATTTAATTTTTACTCTCAATATAATGAAAGCTCACTCAGCAACACTTAATGTTAATGTTATATGACTAAGGTTTTTATGAGTTTTCTTTTAGCTCTCTCAAAGATAGAGAGATATGCATAGAGTTCTTGTGGTTTTTGTCAATGGGAGGCATATCACTCTTAATATTTGTATTGCTTCTCCGGTTATTAATATAATTTTTTATAAATTTAAAGGTGGAAATGTCACTAGTAAAATTGACATAAAAAAGGTCTTTGATACCTTAAATCACGATTTTCTACTTCATATTCTATCTAAATTTGATTTTCATAAAAAGTTTTGGAACTGGAATTATACTATTATACACTCCTTTTCTTTTCTGTCTATATTAAGAGTCAATGGTGGTTTAGTTGGTTTTTTATTAAAGTGGAAGAGGAGTTTGTCAAAGAGATTCTTTTTCTTCTCTCTTTTGTACATTGCTAAAGAAACCCTACGGAGAGGGATTTTGCATTCTTTTTCTAATTCTAAAAGCACTCTTCCTATTACTAGTCCCAAAAAGGTATCATTTTTCCTTCTCATATTCTTTAAGCAGATGATTTTTTTTTTTTTTGCCTTTTATAGGGCTAACAAGAAAAGTCTTAGAAGTCTTATGCTAGTATTTCAAGATTATTAACTGTTTTAGGTTAACAGGTGAATCTTGCTAAAAGTTATCACTACACTGACAACAGTTCACTTATTTGAGTGTTCCTAATTTTAAGGGTGCTACTAAATATAGATTCCTTACGCCTTTTGCAGACAATATTAAATAGAAAATGAGTTCTTGGAAAGGTAAAGTCATGGAATATGGATACAATTAATTAATCCGGTGATTACAAGTTCAATTGTTTACAATTTTCAAGTTTATGAATGATATGTTACTCTTTCTAAGGAAAGGAATTGGAAAGTTGGATTCACAATTTCATTCGAGTTCGAAATATATCTAAATCTTATCTTGTGACTATTAAATGGAATATCTCATGCTCTCATAAAAATGATAGTTGACTGAGGGTAGTTAATCTTATAGAAGAAAATAAGATATCACTTATGTATGCATGCTTTATTAAAAAGAATAATCAAATGATTGCTCTCTATAAATCATAATTTATATGAGTCATTGAAGGTTGGGCGGATCTTGACTGACTTTAGAGAAGATGTTGAACGAGTTCTCCATGGAAGAAGAGAAACAAGTGCAAGTCATTAGAGAGAATACCATTTGGTCAACTTGAAAACAAGTATAGAAAAAAACAAGAAATGAAATAAAAAAAATGGATTGGAGGGAGGAGTAATGGAAAAATATGTCACCTTTAGAGAAGAATTCCAAAAATAAGTATAAGAGAATTCACCACTTAATAAAGCTTTTCAAGATAATAACTGAGATAAGAGAAGAGACACAACTCAAATTCTCTCAAAAGCCTCTTAAATGAGTTTCTATTTCATTCAACTTATGAAAAATACAAGAGAGAGCACTCCTATATATAGGAATGAAGTTCATACAAGGAGGTGTTCCAAAAGGAAAAAAGAGTTAACTTTGCTAATCAAGAGTTACTATGTTTAACTAAACTAGTCCCTTGAAATTAGGAAGTACACATGGTAGTTCCTAAAAATTAGTTAATTTAATTATTACAAGATGATGACTAGGATAGCAAGCACATGTGGAGCCTTCTTAAGATTTTCAAGGGTCATGAATGTGTCTTGAAAGCTTGAAGAGTCAAATGATGACTCAAACTAACCTATGTGCTCATGTGAGTGACATGTGCTAGTTTAAGACTTCCAAAAAACACTTCTAACTTTCTACATTTAAGACCAAGGTTCTCTCATGTTATTATCATAAAGTACTTAGTTTCTCTCATGTTTCTCCTATTTTCTAAGAAATACACATGTTTATTCTTATGATTTTTTCCTTCAAAACTTTAAGCTTTACTCTTATCATTCTTCCTCCAAGTTTTCCTCTTATTTGATCTTCTTTGTCTTTTCTAGCCATGCTCCTTATTTGTATTCCTCGAAGCTCTTCTTTTCTTTCTTCCTCAGGTACTTTCTCATCCTTATATATCAATCATCTATTTGGTTTGATATTAAGTATTGACATTGTCCTCCATAATTTTAAATGGATCATTGGTAATGCTCTTATTGTAAATTTCTGGAATGATGTCTGATTGCTTGATAGGTCTATTTCTAAACATCTTTATATGCAGGTTACCTTCATATGCAGGTTGGGTCTTCATTTTTCAAATAAATCCGGAAACGTAAAGTTGCATTGCTTTTAGAAGTGATGACAATTTTTGGTATGACTCTTCCTATTCGCCATATACCTTTTCTATGACCAGTTGTTTTCCTAGTCATGCCTTCTTATAAGTAATCTCAAGATTGACTTCATGTGAGCTACTATGGTAGACATTGGTGTGGAAGGGTCAACTTGCATGATTTCATGAATGTTTTGTGCAATCATTTAAGACCCCAACTTATTGTGGTCTTGTGAGATCATAAGGGATACACAGGTGTGAACACCTTTCAACTTCATAATTTCCTTGTTGATTCTTGGTGGTGCATAAAATTGCTTGACACCTCCATGCACAGTCATTCTCGACAAATTTCACTTTAAGCCTTGATTGAGTTGAATATGCTGCCTTGTATGTATAATGGTTGACAAAGTGGAAACGATTGATGGCATCTTGAGCTTTTTCCTTTATGTTGAACCACTATCCTACAAAAAGTGTCTATGGAGGATAGACTATCGTGTCGCAATCAAAGGCATATCCAAATTCTGGGTCATATACAGGTGGATCAGCTAGAAAGTGTAGAAAGTGCTAGGGTGAGACATAAGGTAAGTTATGTTCATGTGGTTGAATGTTTGTCTGTTGTACGGACATATCTTCTCCCTTATCATCATCCACAGTTGCAAGGATGTCATCTTCATCCTCACTAAAAGGATTGACCAACAACTCGAAGCTCTTGTAGTGGTTGTTGAAGGAGTTGTTCGTTTTGGTGTTCGTCTAGGTTGACATATGGACCACAATAGTTCAGTATATGAGTGGCTCTGGTATTCTCAGTCCCTAATATGTTGATGGGTGGGTTCATTGAGGTATAATGTTAGAGGGTGTGGTGCTTGGTGGAACAACAATTGTGATTGGTGGTCGTACGAGGGTGAAACTTGTTGTGATTGTTCATAATGAAAAGATAGTAAAGATGTGGGTTGAGATTGTGTTGAGGAAGATGCAAACCTTTGAAATGTGATATACAGTTCAGGTCCAGTATATAGTTCAATGGAGTCATAAATGCCGAACAACGCCTCAACATCATCATCCTCAATTATTTCAATGGCGGTGTAATGACTTACTCCTCATCGTCGCAACTCTTTCTTGTGCTTCCCTATGCAGTTTTCTAAAGATGACTTCTTTCATCCTTTGTAGGGTGATGCCCCTTTTGAGGGAAAATACTTTTGGCGTCCTAAAAGTGAACGTAGCTCCTTCAATGGGACATTCGTTCATTGATCCATTGTAGTGAACAATGACGTATACGGAAGCTATTTGCTTACAACAAATAGAATATTAGGTTTGCAATACAAGAGAAAAGATGGAGAAATCAAAAGTAAAAATTGAGTGTAATTATAGACGAAAGATAGAGATATGAAAACCAAAATTTATGGTGAATTTATTGGTATGTACTAAATCAGAACACATTGCCTGTATTTATGATTGAAGTTGTGTGGGGCAAGATCAAAGCTAGCATGTATGCAAAGCAACCCTAAGCATTAAACTCATGATATGGTCACATTTCATCCAAGCATTGTTCATGTCATCAGAAGTTGCAAGGTGATGTTAATAACTCTTTCACACTTGTCAGTGGGGTAAGGTCAAAGGCTAACATGTTTGCAAAATAACCTTGAGCACTAAAGTCATCACTTGGGAATGTCACATCCAAGCATGGTTCATGTCATCAGAAGTTGTGTGGTGATGTTGATAACTCTTTCACACGTCTTAGTGGGTCAGGGTCAAAGGCTGACACGTCTTCAAAGTAACCTTTAACACTAAATTCATCACATTGTGTAGTCGCATCAAAGCAATGTTCACAATTTATCTGAGTATAGTGAACCATATATAAATGTATTCATATTCAGACAAA
>Ga0209700_104136_pt1 | contig 26611 bp, 17 predicted proteins | sample SiratroredBW_FD_187528 | JGI IMG/M metagenome (GOLD analysis project Ga0209700, IMG submission 187528) | Root nodule microbial communities of legume samples collected from California, USA - Siratro red BW (SPAdes) (version 2) | ecosystem: Host-associated > Plants > Roots > Nodule | place: USA... | reverse complement strand
CTTTTGGACACATCCTGATTCAGTTAAGTTGTTGAATGCATTTAATATTGTCCTATTGATGGATAGTACATACAAAACCAACAAATATAGGCTTCCTTTGCTTGAAATAGTTGGTGTCACATCGACAGGGTTAACTTTTTCAGTTGCTTTTGTGTTATTGTCAAATGAACGTGAAAATAACTTCATATGGACATTGTAGAAACTCAAAGGGTTGTTTTTTAGGAGAGATGTGTACCCTCAAGTGATTGTTAGTGACAAAGACCTTGCTCTGATGAATGCAATAAGTGTTGTTTTTCCTGATGCAACTAACATACTATGTCGGTTTCACATTAACAAAAATGTTAAAGCCAAATGTAAAAGGTTTGTTGATTCTAAGGAGGCATGGGACATTGTTTTGAATGCATGGGGAGGAGTGGTTGATTGTCATAAATGTGATGCATATGATGAAGTTGTGAAGGGCTTTGAATCTGATTGTTCATCTTGGCCTTTGTTTGTTGATTATGTGAACAAGACATGACTCATTCCCCACAAGGAGAAATTTTTTAAAGCTTGGACAGATAAGGTCGTGCATTTGGGCAACACTACCTCAAACAGGTATGTTACTTTATGGGTTTGTTCAAGAAGAAGGTAACCTAACTCTACTAGTTCATTGGAATCATATAGATGAAGATTGTTAGGTAGTGAGAGTCGAAAGAGGTTCATATAATTGTGTTATGGTGTGAAAAAGAACTAATTGGACCAGATCATATAGATTTATCTTATCATATGAGGATTGATAGGAGATTAATGGACCCTTTGTGTTGTGACTATCCGGACTCACATTGGGAGATAATATGATAGATCTAGACATCTGAATCTTATTCAATGCACGAGTCTTTCAGAAGTAGAATCAATTGTTGTGGTGTCTTAGTTAGTAGGTTTTGATATGATCTATATTGATTATGAATGTTTATTTTAATGCAAATGGTTGAGATTGTGATGAATTATAATTGGATATTGTTTATAGTGCTCTAGATGTTTTCAATTATAGTAGAACTATTTTAAATTGCTAGCTTACCCTGTGTTCTTTGGTTCATGTGTTTTCCTTTTTAATCTGTGATGATCGTGTTATTACACGGGAGAAGATGATCTTACAAGTGGTGTGAGTCTTAAGTGAGCTAATGGAGGAGTTTTTTTTATTTTATTTTATTTTAGGTTATGGTTATATGTATATATTTCTATTAAATCTTATGTAGAGAAGTATGTTTTTAAATCTTATGATGAATGTATGAATATTTATATTTAGGTCTATTATAAAAATTTTGTGTGATATAGCTTTTATTGTATGAAAAATTTGGGATGTTACATTGATCTCTTTTCATCTTCTTGATTTAGATTTTTCACCTCTATTACGTTTTGAATTTGCGCTTACAATTTTAAATCCCTAAACTCCCAAATTAATTTATACAAAATAACACTAAAGATTTAATATAATAGATATGTATTATCTCACAATCGACCTTGGTTATGCTTTATATAGCCAAATTTAGACAAATTAAGAATCTTTGATTTCTATATTGACATTACGAATTAGTCTGTCCCATATGTAATTCTGAATATCTAGGTTGCTTTGTGTAACCATCCCACACATTTATTTATATGTTTGCAAATCTTGGGCATGATCTATGTACGAGATCTAGTTGGGGCATCATGTAGGGCCCACTAGTAGAAAAATCACATTTGACAACGGTTCTGGAGGACATACCATGTTGATTCTGTAGCTGCCGTAGATTCAACCGTCGATGTGACATACAATGGCGCTTGAAAAATCGTCTTCGTACATATGAAATACCGTTGCGGTTCCTAAAAAACCGCATTAAGAAATTTGCCATAGTGTCCAAACAAAGTTTAAGGAGCACCTATTACGGCGGTTGTACGGCTAGAACCTCCGTAATGGGGGTTTACAACAGCGGTTCATTGGTTCAACCGTTGTTGTAGACCCCTATTATGGCGGTTCATCCCCCACAATCGCCGTAATAGGTTCATATACTACAACGGTTTTAACCTTAACCGCTGTAGTATAAACACCCTTTTTTTAAAATGCAGCAGTGAATAGTTCCTGCCCAAAATCTACATATACTCAAGGCCACATATATTTCCAACTAGATTACATAATCAGTCCTAAAACTATACATTATACAAAAGATAGAAGAAATTCAATTACATTTACAATTCACAAAAGTATACATTACCAAGCATACAAGAAATTAATATTTACAAGTCATACATTATACATTATGTTACAATACAAGCTACTATAAGTATTTAGTTCTCATTTCAATGAAGTATGTTGCCCATTCTTTTGAATTTCTTATATAGAGTTATTGTCCAGTGACTCTGGATCTGAAAAAAGCTGAAATAGGAAGATAGTGTTATTAGTCATCATCATATGAAACTCATCATAATTTTATCTTATTTGAACACTTTCATACCTGTTCCCAAGAGTCAGTGATACCGACACAGACTATGGTCTTCATCCAATGCGTGACGTAGTATCGACATTCCCAACTTCCTTGTTGCTTGTTGCACTACAATTTTATCAAAGTTAAATGATTAAACAAGTCCAAAACGAATTTAACAGGTTCAATTAAGAACTAAAGACCTTATGATATATCCAACGTAGGCTCTAGGATGTGGATGTAGATCTTCTGCCAAGTACATTACAAACATTAATTGCACTAAAATCAAAGATGATTAGTAACTTGCATATCACACAAACAAGAGTGATGTATTATTCAAAGTTAATTAGATCATACCCTTGTACTACTTGTTTCATATATGAACTTGGCTTCCTATATAGTGAACAGAACGAAACCACAGTGTTATCTACGAGACAAATAACCGTTAGTTGCCAATTGGTTCTAAAATAGTCAATCCATTAGTCATGTTCTCTAAATTACTTAACATGAAAATATAAAGAAGAGTAACGTATACATGAATAATAGGGGCAAAGTAAATCCTCTTTCTGGATTTTTGAATCCATCTCTGTATATAAGTCTGGCAGTCCATTTTTTTGTTTCCAAACTTTTGTAGACTTTGTGGCTCAAAGAATCTATAAATATCAGGATTCCCTGTGTTATAAACTAAATTATTTATATATACCTGCATTGTTAATATCATGAATATTAGTCAAAACATAACTCTTAAAAGAAATGTAAAAATGTGTAAATTTAAAGTATACTTACGTCATCCATAACTGAATGACTACAATGTTTACCATCTAGGTTTTTTGGACGACTTCAATGACGTCTTGCATGGATATGTACAATGGTATACCACCATTGTCCACATCAAATATTGTCTGATCCCACTGATGGCACAAGGTGAATCAAACATGTTGTGGGAAAGCCTAAGCAACTCCTGAATTGGATTCACATTTTCTAGAGTTGCTGGGGTGGTTGGGGCTTAGGACTTAAACCACCAAGATTTGGTGATTTCAGATTTCTCCTACCGTTCTGTAACCAAAAATACAAAATGTATTAATTTAAATAACATTAAGTGTAAATTTAAATAACATTAAGATAAATAATGACAATATACTTGATGTTTTTTTGTAAATGGCCTCTAGGAGATGTGTGGGCCACACAATAAAAGTACCAAGTGCTTGTCCCACAAATCTAACATCTGATGTGGGCACTGGCACCTCGACATTTGCTTGTCTAACTTCTTGGACAACCACTCTAGCAAAACCATGTCCAAGTGGCACTATATGGATCGTCAAACCTGTACCATACACTCATGACCTTTTCATATGCATCAAAAACCTCAATGCCTTCATCCCATAACAACCTTAAGTCTTCTATCAAAGAACTAAGATAAACATCTATGTCATTTTTGGGTTGTCTTGGTCCTAATATCATCATACACAACATCATATATTTTTTTTCATACACAACTAATATGACAAATTATAAATAATTAGCAAAACAAGTCATGAACTATGTTTGTTACTTAAATTACAGTATGGATTCATTTCATCTGTTGCAAGACCAAGTTTGAGATTTCTTGGATCACTTCCAAACTCAGGATACAAACAATCAATTTTCTTCCATTGTGGTGAATCGGCAACATGTCATAACAACCCATCACATATTCTTCCATTTGCATGTCATGTCAAGTTCTTTGCATCCTTAACATTGACAAAAAAAAATGTCTTAATCGTGGTATGATTGGAAGATATCACAATACTTTTGCGGTAGGACCTTTTTTCATGTCATCTTCATCATCGTCATTATCCTTTACTTTGTATCTTGATACCCCGCATCTAGGACACCTATGCAATCCTTCAAACTCTTTTCTATACAATATACAATCATTGGGACAAGCATGTATTTTTCGGTACTCCATACCCATTGGACATAATATCTTCTTGGCCTCATAGTGACTGGTTGACAATGTATTACCTTATTGAAGTATTTTATGAAACAACTCGAGTAATTCAGTGAAACTTTTATCAGTCCACCCATTTCTTGCCTTGATATTAAATAATCGCAATATTGTTGACAAATGGGAAAAACTTGAACAATCGGGATACAATTCTGTGACTGAATCATCTTTCAATGAATCATATACATGTGCTTGGTGGAAGCTATCTTCTCCAATATCATGAATCATGTATTCCATGCAATCCGCAGAATATACATTAGAATATTTACATTCAGTGGTAGATACATATGGTGGTCTAGAACTTCACCATGTTAAGTCCATGTTGTATACCTCTTCAAGAAACCATCACAAAGAACATGCTCTAATATCAACTCAATATCTAGTCTTCTCCCATTCAAACAATTCAGACACGAACAATAATATTTGTTATTTACTCCTGTTCCATTTTGCTTAGCAAATTGTAGAAACTCTTCAACACCTTTCTCATACACATCACTTATTCGACTTGCATTTATCCAACTTCGATCCATGACTACGTATAGTAAAATAAAAATTCGTACATATTATACAAGGCACAAATTAAACAAAAAATTGACTGGGGATTTAACATCTCTAGACTGAATACGAACACACCATCGTGAACATAAATATCAAAGAATACACAAATTGTCGGGGATTGAACATCTTCAGACTCAATACCAACACGTTTTGATGAAGATAAATATCAGACAAAAATTACCGGGGATCGAACATCCTCGGACTCAATACCAAAATGCGCTAAACATATACATCCAAGCATACACAACAACCATTTCAATACATAAAGCATTAATAGCATACAAAGAACAGTCCAAACTGTCCAAGCAACTCAAAAATACACAGAACATACCTCTTATAGACAAAGGTGACGTGCGGGAAAAGGTTGAAATGCAGAAAATGCACCAAACGCCACTAATGTAAGACGAAGCCACACTACCTCAAGATGAACACAACCAAGCCGAAATAAACACTACAAAACACCAAAAAGCAACACCCAACAAAAATGGAACAAATGACAAACAAAGGAAAACGAAAATGCAGAGTAAAATGAAAATGAAAACAATACCAAAGCAACAACAAACGCCAATGACCAAATGTGAAGGTTGAATCTTAGTTTGGGAGTGAAGTGGGACAAGGATGGACGACGGCGGCACAAAAGACGACAAAAGGCGGCGGTGCGCGAGAAGATGAAGACGATAGCGTAAAAGAAAAATGAGGCGTGGAGAGATTAAAACAGGACATACGACGACAATTGTAAGTCAGAACTGTCGTCGTATCCCTCCTACGACGATGATTGTCCCCTAAAACCGCCGTTGTAGGCCTTTTAGATCCCTAAACCCCTATGTTTTGGAATAGCAAGGATATCACGACAGTTATGGGCGCCAACCGCCGTGGTACCCCTGCTGTTTTAGAAAAAAATTGAATTCCATGAGTATGTGGACAAAACGGCGGTTGAATATCCTAACCGCCGTCGTATCCCCTACTTAAATAACTCCTATTTAAAATTGGTACTCACGTCCCTCATGGGAGATTCAACTGTCTGCAATAACCGTCATCGTATTGTTCCACTTAATTACAAAAATTTCACCGTATTTTTTTTCAACACATTTCTATCTTAACCGCTGTTTTATCCTGTCGTGGAATGTGTTTTTTCTACTAGTGGCCAAAAGGTATTATTGTAAGCAATTAATTAAGTTAGAATCTTTTATGTACTAATTGTTATGTAACTATTGATATGTCCTTGACAAGGGTACCGAATCGTACAAGTTATAAAATGGAAAGTCCAATCATTTTCCCGAGAGACTTAAGCAACACTAACAAAGTATACAATTTCGTTCTATTTAAACTAATTTAACTATGAAATTTTGATATAAAGATGATTATGGAATTCTTAAGAGTCACTAATACACCAATATATGAAAAACAAGTTAACTAACAAGTTGAGTTTGTGTAAAGAGAATAAAACTGACAGAGTTAGACTTAACTGAACACACATCTTTTGTATTGTGATACTAAAGCAATTATTTTGCTTTCAACATTAACATTAATCATCAAATTTCCAATGCCCTAATTCCTTAGGTGAGAAAAGCCTAATAAGCCCCAATCTCTTTTACAACTAAAAAAAAAATTGTGTTAAGTTTAATGATTAAAAGATGACCAATAAAATCATGAGTCATTATTAGATACATGATTTCTAAATTGTTTTACCTCAAGTCAAGATAACCAAAGTATTGATCGATGTTCTTTAAATGCTCTCCATTGAGGCATTCGGTGGAAGGTTGAGTTATTGATCGGAAACCTGATAATTTGATCGTCGGCAAAGCCATCCACTCGTCCTTCGTCTAAACTGTTGAAGCGATTCGCCCGAGAACCACTGCGCCATGATGATTGTCCCTGCATCGGTGAAGCAAGGACATGGCATGGATCAATGAAGCGTAAGTCTGTGAAGATGCAACTAGATCGGTGATTTCGGAGTGAAATCAATGTAAGTAGTTGGAGATTGCATCTATTGGTGGAGGAGCCAAAATCGTGAACATCTACGGCAAGGCATTGTCTTGTCTTTGATCCAAGTTACATTCTGTTTTTTTTGTTTAATTTCATAGTGACTTTTTGGAACAAGCATTGTCTGGTTTAGTTCTGATGAATTCGGTGAAATTTTATCAAACAATTTCAGTGTTTCTTTGAATTGGAAGGTACAATAGTAGTTGATTCGCTAAAATAGAGATGCAAGCATCTGAAGTTTGATATTGATTTAGAGCGTGTCTTTGAATCATTATGGTGCAAACTGTTTGACGAATTGTTTCTGATTCTGTGATTCAGTGGCTTTGATCAATTCGTTGGATTTGGTGGAGTTGGCACATTGCATATATGTTAAAATTGATTGAGGATACTATTCAATTGGAAGATGGTAGCACGGAGAAATTATAATTGAATTGGTGCCATGTGAATCAGTGTACGAGAATTCAGTGATCATGTGAATTGGAAAGCAATATGTACTTGCTTGGATTTAACAATCTGTAGTGGGATCCATGCCTTTCAATTCAACTAAATTCTGGTGTTTAGGGTTTGTTGGAGAAATTGAAAGCAATAAGTTGAAGTTGTTTGAAATAAAATTAACTCCAGCAGTGGTGCTTATTTTGGTGCCCTCATGCTTTACACTTCGTTTAGTTCAAGGGGTGTACTTTTTGCGCTACATAATTGTGAATTTGTATTTTGGACTTACCTTATAAAAATATATAATTGTAAATGTTTAAAAATACATAGTGGTGTATATACAAGGTTTGAGGCTCAACTCCATGCTTGTTCATATCTTGTTTTCACCTATACTATAATAAAATAAATATAATTAACTATTGTTATAAAATTAGCGGAAGAATGTGAATAAAATGACACTAAAATGTGGTTCAGCTTATAGCCTACTTCCACACATCAAACTCTATGAATGATATAATTATACAATGAAGATTACCAAAGAGTTTATATACTCCTTACAATGCCAAACCCAAATACACCTCACATATGTATACTCTCATAACTCAATAGCAACAAAAGATAATAAACGAAAACAAACTTCTCTAACAATGCTCTAACAATGAGAGAATGTTATATGTTGAGATGGTATCTTATGAAGAAGAGAGAAACAATTTATAGGAAATGTTAGCAAATACTAACCATTTAAAAAAGAGTGAGTTTAATTTTCTATACCTCTTGTTTCTAAGCATTCCTACTATTAAGGAATAATTTCAAGTCACAAACAACAACTATAATATAACATATTAATTATAATAATAATTATTATTAAAATAATAAGAAAATTATAAAATAGTAATAAAAATAAGATAGTTATAAAAGTAAAATCCTAAATAATAATATTAATGTTAATAACTAAAAAGAATAATAAAAGTAATAGTAATAATAATAATAATTTTATTTTTATTTTCATTTTAAAGTAATTTGTAATCTTATAATTTCATCAACTAAAAAATAATAATTCATCAATCACTTCTAAAAAATTGATCATATTTATTTTTCAATTATTTTTAACCACTAGGACAAATTTGTAATCTTACAATTTTATCAATTAAAAAAATTTAAAATAACAATTACATCTATCATATCATTTACAACCTTTTATAACTTTCTTCTCATTTTTCTTCAAATCTCACCATCTTTCCCTTAATTCAAACAATTAAACTTTTCACACACTTTCATCTGAAATCCACTTCCTTAACTAAACAAAGCATTATTGATCATCTAACTCTGATTGAGTCATTCTTTTAATTTCCGTTGATTTGATGTTCACAATTTTTTATGACTACTTAATTTCTTGAATTCTAATTATGAGACATAGTTTTGTGAGTTAAACCATTTTGTAGTTTACTTATTTTTGCTTTATATTTTTTTAGTGATAGTTATAAATACATTGTTTCAATTACTTGTCTTTTTAAAGTATTTCTTTGTTATATTATTAATTTTGTTATTTTTTACTTTATTTGATTCAACCTATTTCTTGATTTTATTCTTTTTAGCTTATTTTTAAATTTCCTTGGTTTTGTCATAAAGTTTTCATTTTCTTGATCTCATTGAGCTGAACTTGGATTCGTTATATCTTTCACTTTAAATGTAAAATTCTTATGGATTGATTGGAAGTTCTTCTTAAGAATTCAAGAAGAATAGTTGAGTGAGAAGAATATTTGAGTGAGAGTGCATAACCTTTCAAGAGCGATAAACATGTGAATTGAGTATAAACACTTTTTGAGTGATGATACCCATCTTATTTTTTTTCTATATTACTTGTACTAATGGTTTCTTTTGTTTTGTGTTAATTCTTGTTTTTTAATTTTTTTAATTTTTATTATAGGTATGAGTTAAACTTTGGTGGAATATATACAATTTACGATCATAACACAAACAAATAAAACAAAGTCAACTTCAAAGATTAAAATAAGTACTTCTAGATGCCCCAAAATGTGATGACTATGGACATGAAACTCATCAATGTCCTAATTGGAAAAAAAAGGTTGATGACTGCAAATCAAGACCTCAAGGATCATTGTAAATACATGAAAGGTATTGCAAAAACTAAAAAAGTTAGAGAAGCAAAACTAGAGAAAGAAATAGTGGAAAGAGAGGAGAAAGAAAAGAGAGAGAAGGAGGAAGAAAAGAGAGAAAAAGTGGAGAAAGAAAGAAAATAAGAAGAGATGTTAGAAAAATCAAGATAAGAGGAAGAGTTTCTTATAACACCTCTTACAAACATGGTTGAGGAAGAATCCTTAAAGGATAATTGCAATACTTTGAACTCTTCTTATTAAATTCATGATTTTAACTTTTCATTGAAAACTAACTTATTCCATTTTCTTTTGTTACATAGGGAAGACTTTCACATCAAGGAGCATTGGCAAAATTAATTTGGAGAAGAAAAGGAGACAAAAAAAGAGAAAACCTTAGAAATAAAAAAATATGTTTTCAATTTCTTCTCTTGTTTTTATTTGATTGTATAAACATTAAGGGAAATTTCTCCTTTACTTTTACTGTGCTTTTCCCCTTTGTGTGCTTATCAGAAAATTTATGTTGAAATTGTTTCTTGTATTTTTTAGATTGATATTTTATCTTGGAGGAAGATCTCTAAGTTCATTGATAATAAGAGATTTGCCTCTCACAAGATCCAAATCTCAATTTAAGTAGTTTTGTTTTTTATTACTTTAGATTTAAGTTCTTTTCAGAACTTATTTTTGAATGTTTGTTTGTAGGTAATGAAGTAAATTTGAGGTCGAATTCTCTTCAAAAAAGAGGCTATGAGACATTCTTAACGATCACGAAATATGTTTTGAGAGTTAGAATAAACTTTTTTTTTTATTTTTGTGTAATTTTTGATTTTGGACTTTTATTGGACCTTATAATTATTCTTTTTTTCTATTTGTTTGTATTAGGCTTGTATATGTTATTATTTTTTTTGTAATTAAAGACTTTCTAGACTTTACGTTTTAGAAACTTGTTGGATGCACCTTAGTAGTGCTTGGGCCATGAGTGAAAGGTCCATAGTATATAAGTTCTTTTGTAGAATTTTGTACTCAAAAAATTTGCTCATTTTGATATTTGAATCATTTTCTTACCGTGAAAATTCTCTCTAAGTTCTTCATTAGGACTTTTAGTCCTTACTTTGAGTTGAAATTCAAAGTGGTGGATCTTTTTTTACTCACCAATTTCTCTTGGTTGTGGCATCAATCAAAGTAAATTGGAATTTCTTCATTTCATATCCCTTCCTCATTTTATTTTTGGTCAATTGTTCAATGAAAATTGTCAAAAACAAACCTCCATCAGGTAAACCTTTTTTTTATCAATCGTTCGGTGAAAATTCTCATAAACAAACTTACATGAGGTAAATAAAACAACAAAGTTGTTGTCACTAGGCATCATTTGTAATACCCTAAAAAATACCTTCAGAATAAAAGCTAACCTAGAATTTAGCTTTACAGATAAATAAGATAACAACTAAATATTTTTTTAACATAAAAGTTGTTTAAGTACATAAAAAATAGTTATTTAGTTTTTATTTTTATAACAATCATCAACTATCTCTAAGAGGATATTCTGTTTTATTCTTATAAAAAATACCAACTCCCTCTTTCTCAAAAGTTGTTCTTTTCCTTTTCTTTGCCTTATCTCTAAAGTTTCACCTTCTTTCCTTGTCAAACAGACTCTTACTTTCTTGAAAAACAAATTCTATTGGCTACATAGTTGAAAGGTTTTTACTTAGATGCATAACTTGTCTTCAAGCTAAGTCTAAAGTAATTCCTTGTGGAATTTACACACCCTTCCCCATAGCTAGCACCCGTTAGGTTCACATTAGTATGGATTTTGTGCTTGGTCTCTCAAGAACGCAAAGGGGGTTTGATTTTATGTTTGTGGTAGTAGACCATTTTAGTAAAATGGCTCATGTTATTACCATGTTTCAAAGTAGATGATGCTAGTTGTATCTCAAGACTCTTCTTTGAAGAAGTTGTCATATTGCATGGTCTACCTGAGACTATAGTGTCAAATAGGGATGTTAAGTTCCTAAGTAATTTTTAGAAAATATTTTAGGAAAGACTTGGAACTAAACTTATGTTCTCAATCACATGTCACCCTTAAACTAAAGGACAAACTGAGATAGTGAATAAGTCCCTACTCACTTTGTTGAGGGTAATGTTAAAAGGCAACAAGAAGTATTGGGATGAGCATCTTCTAATATAGTTTTTGCTTATAACCAAGTAGTCCACAAGACTACTAATCTTTCTGCTTTTAAAGTTGTTTATGGTTTTAACCCAATCACTCCTCTTGATTTACTTTCACTTCTGAATACAACTTCTTTATTACATAAGGAAGGATTATCTAGATCCAAGTTTATCAAGAAGTATAATGAAAAGGGGAAAGAATATATTGAAAAATAAAATAAATAATATGTTGAATACAACAATAAAGTGACAAATAAAATCACTTTTGAGGAAAGACAACGAGTTTGGCCACACTTGAGAAAAGAATGTTTCTCTCTCAAAGAAAGTCAAAACACAGTCCAAGAGGAAATGGTCATTCCAAGTTCTCTAGAAAATGAATGATAATGCAAATAGATTAGATCTCGCACCTGAGTATGGAGTCAACCCTACTTTTGATATATGTGATCTATCTCCTTTTGTAGAGACTGGTGATTATGAGGATGATCTAGATATGAGGATAAATCCTCTTCAAGAGGGAGGGTCTCATGGAGGACCATCGAAGATAAATCACATTAGGCCTTTGAGAAGGTTCATGACTAGGAGGATTGAAAAAGAAGAGACCTCAAAGAAGAAGAATCTCCTACTTTGGATAGTAGACTATTAGGACTTCTCTCATTTCTTTTTAATCTTCTAAAAATTGTATAGGTGTTGATTCCCTTCATAATTTTGTACGTTTTGTAGAGGCATATGTGGCCTTGTTTGTGCCCTAATTGGGCCTCCAATTGGTTATTTTGGGACAATCAACCTTAGTCAACACCGATTCGCACCCATGAGAGGAAACTAGGTATCAATATCACTTGGGATAAATATTTTTTAGGTAAAATTGGAATGCCCACCATTCAATCTTGCTTGCGCTGAGTTTGTGCTTCATTGTAGCTATTTAAGTCCTATATTCCTTGAGTCATGAAGTACAAAGGACTTATACATCTATAAATAAGACCTTTTATCCTTTTGTAGCAATCACCTTTGAATGAGAATTGATTTAGCATTTTTTCAATCTTTTTTTTATTGAGGTCATATACAGGAGTAATCTTCTCCTAAGTTCTTTGTAAAAGATCATTCCTTGGAAAAGGAACAAAGTTATGAGATTCTTTTAGAAATTTAGGAAATTATTTTTCAAACAGCTACTCCTATTTAAGATAAGTAAATTATCTTATTAGTGATTTGTAGATCACAAGATTGCTCATTATAAAGTAATTGTTTCACTTATGAAACACTTATGTCTTACATGAATTATTTGTTGAACTAAAGCTATCGTCTAACACATAAAGCAAGACTATATTTTTCATTTAGTTGTGTTTCAACACTTAGTCAAAATAATTGGAGTTAAGCTTTTTCCTTCTATCACATAGTCTAATGATAAATGATCTAAAATTCATTCAACTAAGACACATCAAAATATTCAAATAATTAATATATAATTATAGAAGTAATTCCAATTTTAGTTTTTGTTATTGTCAAAACTTTATAAAAGATATACTAAAATTAGATTGTCAAGATGAATTAGGTTTTGTTAGATTGTTTAGAGTCTTTAACAACTATCTCCTTTAAAATAAGAAAGATATTTGTAAAACAAAGTTTGAAATTTTAATGAACTATTACAACTTGAAGCATCACGTTCTTCGATCTTAAATGCCTTCAATTATAAACATAAGTCAAACGTTATTTACCAACTTCTTTCACGTCTCCTTAGTCATAAACCTTAGGAAACTTGGCTGCTACCCAACTAAGTCAAGTGACCTCTTCTACATTAAAGAATTCGGCCATCATATTTGGTTGTAGTTTTCAATATTAAGAAAATTAATGATCAATTAAGATATGATGAAAATCTTTAACATCTCTACAAAAGTTCTTAATATTATCAGTTATAATAATAGTATACTAATTCTTAGATTTCTAGTCTAACAACCATACAAGGGATAAAAAGATATTTAAATGGCTATATTTGATTAATATAAAAGAAAACCGAGTTGATATTCTATTAATGCTTACATTAATTCCATTTATAGACTAAAATATCAAAGTATATTTATAAGTATTTCACTAGTCAAAGTGTTTATTAAATTCTTATAATTAAAGATTAAAATAGTAAATATATATAGAAGATGTTTCCAAATATTAGAAACCGATTAAACTTAAAAGTCCATTTTTTTTTCACACAAAAAGTGATGTTTTTATTTAAATATAAAAATAACAAATTAAATCAGTACAATAGAATAATAAAATCTTACCAAATACAACATAACACTATTTTTTAAATAAAACACTTACATAATCCCACAATAATATCATATATAATCATCAAATACATCCACACATATTTTTATTCATCGATATTATTGGTCATATCGATCAATATTATTCTTTTCCATCAAATTCATCGATATTATTTGTAATATCGATCAATATTATTCTTTTCCATAAGTTTCACAAATTTCTTCAAAATATTGATGTGCAACATATCAAATCACTCAAATAGCATCATGGTGATGAACTTCCTTCAGTAACCGATAGAAATCATTGTAAGATGATCCTCCCAAACTAGTGGCTTCTATTGCTTTCTTTTTCCACTCAATACATTTTTGCCTCATTTTCTTCCCCTTTTCTCCCATTATCATTTCTTTCACAAGTGTTGTGACCTCCTCTCTTTTCACATCATCTTTAATATCCATTCCTATCCCCCAAGTTGTGCATATGTACCTACAATTTGTTTGTTGTTCAGCAAAGAAAGGCCAACCAATCATAGGCACACCTCCACATATACCTTCAATTGTAGAATTCCAGCCACAATGAGTTAGAAAGACTCCAATTGATGGATGAGAAAGTACTTCATCTTGTGCACACCAACTTGTTATGAATCCTTTACCCTTGACCTCATCTAAGAAATCTTGTGGCAAAGGTGTGGACTCACCCATCACAAGATCTGGCCTTTTTATCCACAAGAAGGGTAGATTACTATTTGCAAGTCCCCAAGCAAATTCTTTTAGGTGATGCTCTGACATTACAGTAATACTTCCATAATTCACATAAATGACTGATGAAGGCTCCCATTGATCTAACCATTTGATACATTCTAAGTCATTTTTCCAAAGATTTGACCCACTAGCCTTGAAGCCGTTATCTTTATCAGGAAAATGCCTTCCTAACAACTGAAGTGGACCAATGTTATATATTTTTGGGTTAATGGCCATTAGGGCATCAAGAACTTCACTTTCCAATTCTTGGACTGTGTTAATTATGATTGAAGATGATGTCATACATGTTTTTGCCTCTAAACCAAAGCAAATAAAATTGGTTTCATCAATAGTGGTGGTTCTGACAAAACTTGGAAGATCTCTTATTCTCATATCTTTCATTCCAGATGTCCAATCTAGAGTTTTATCCAATGACCCATCAGTTCTGAAACTTTCGTCTGAAACATTGAAAAGAGAATTATCACATTAGAGAAATCAAACATTTTAACTCTTTAGAATTCAGTTTTTGGATAGCACCATATCATATTTCTATGTAGGTTGAGATTAAACTACTTCCAATTATTACAGATCATAAAAGAAATCTTTTACAAAGTTATATATAATGCAAATTTAAAGGTGCAAATCTATTTATTGATTAGGACTATATCTGAACAAACCTTTCTGTAATATGGTTTTAAGAAAAGAGAAAGAAAAAGTGAAATGAAATACAATTTTATATCTGTTAAAAATAAACTTATTCATGAGATAAATGTAGAAATCTAAAAAAGATATGCAAGATATATAGATTTTACAAATTAATTTATGTATAAAATAAAATTTAATTTATAATTTTTATCTCCCCTACAAATGGTTATTATCCAAAACCAATATTCGGAGTACATCCAGTATAAAATTCACTTTTATTACATTGAGATTCATCTTATGAACCAATACTAATGGTATTTTACCATTTATCATACATAGAAGTTACTCTGACTCTGTTGAAAAAGTCAGTGATGTTGCCACGCTTCCAAATTTACAAGTTGTTTTTTAACTTCAATATATCTTTCTTACTTGAAAATGATTCAATGTATGTAGTTGTTTTTATCGTTAGTTAATAAGGACAAAATATGCATTTGCGTATGTCTCATAATATGACTCTTAGTAGGTCATTCCAATATATCATTGTCACCCCATACTTCGTAGTAATTTCTAAGCTTTTAAAAATTCATAAAAAGGAAAGATTTTTTTTTTTTTTTCATTGGACCCAAGAAATACCCAAGAGAAAGTACATCCAGAGAACATTCCATGTCTTAAGCACAACTATAAATTATAAAGCTAATGTGTCCTTCATACCTTATAACTCAATTAAGTATCTAAAAATTATCATAATTTTTTCTATATTGTTGCTATAATTTATATAGGAAGTGACATTATATAATGTAACAGTACTGCCAAGCCTAGTACCAGTTTTGGTAAGACAACCATGCAGAAGCCAACTTGTATTGTATGTAAAGGGATGATGTAAATGGGTGGGAACAAGTTGTCTTAATTTAATTTATATATTTAGAAAAATGAACTTTGTGGAATAGATCAATCATTTTCAATCTTTTTGACACTATCTCTCTACATTCAAAACTAACTGTGTCAAACTTTGTCCTTCTCTTACTTTTCACCAACTCTTAATTTCTAATGAGAAACAACACAAGTATTTATTCAGTTTATTCATATTTTTAATCCCTAAAATTTATAATTTTTAAGTCTAATCTCTATATATTTTTTCTCTCTAAAATTTTTTATATCTTTAACTCTGTTATTAAATGATCTATATTGAAAAGATATATCACCATATATAAACACATTATCTTAAATATATATATATATATATATATATATATATATATATATATTATTCTTTTTTTTCAGCACCAAATACAAAATGGGTAAATATTTTAAGAACAAAAGAAATTATTATTAAAATCTAAATACAAGATTTATAAAATTTTTAAAAAAATTAAGAAACATATTTTACTATGTATGTATATTTTAAATCTAGTGTAAGATTTATTTGTTTGTTGGCTATAAGGAGTGAAAGAAAGAGAGAAAGAATCACCTTGGAAGGGAATAATGCCCCTTTTGACAACCTCATCAAATTGCAAATACCCCAGCAAGCCACAAGCTGAGGCTGTCCAAAACTGTTGATCAGCAATGTTGAAGTTCCTTGCCACTTTCCCAGCAAACCCCATCAGCCCATCATACATGATGGAGCTAACCAAGGGCACTTCATGTGAAGCATTGAGCTTCTCCACAAGCTCTTTCAGAGGCTCAAAACAATGCTTACTAGTTGCATCACACAGTGCTGCAATGCTTTGTGTTGCATCTTTGTCAGATGGGGGCAACCCATCAGGTATGGTCTCAAATTGAAAACCAGGTTGTCCCTTCACAAACTCTTCTCCTAGAGACTTAACCAAACGCTTGTGATTGAACTCAGTGTTCACAAATGTTACGTGAAAACCAGTGCAAAGAAGGAGTTTGCTTAGCTGCATGAAAGGGATCACGTGGCCCTGTGCTGGGAATGGCACACAAACCACATGAGGCTTTTGAGAATGTGCCATGCTCACTTCTTCTTTTCTCTTTCTAGGGAGAAGTAGTGAAGCTGGATATTTCATTACTCCTCAAAGGTTTCCCATTTATAGAACTACTCAATTGAGGGAAGTAAATTATTTTGTCTAAAGATTTACATCAATTAATTGAATTAAATTGAATCATTCTAATTTCTTTGAGTTATATGAATTATTTATATTATTAATAGACATTTTATTTTGAAATAATATTTTCTAATATTATAAATTATAACTCATTTTAGTTGAAAGAGTTATATTTAAGAGTTTTCTTAGTAACCCTGTTTATTTATAATGATACGATGGATACCTAAAATTCACTAGAACAAGTAATTATTTTATGAATTATTTTTGAGCGCCGCCACATTCTGCAATTATTAACAAAATATTCTCTCAATTATTAATTCCAACAACTATCATTTGACCTTTACGATCTTTCAAAATTTTATCCTGTTTTCATAACATGTCATTCTCTTCTAAAGTTTTCCCTTTAATCTATACTGTTATCTTTGTCTCTAAATGGAACTTTCATGTTTTTTTAAATTATTGGTTGTAAGAAATAATATTACATTACTACTTATTTCATTATAAATTTAATTATGTTTCAAATATTTATTATTATAATGCAATATATATGTTTATTAGCGTCAATTTTAATTATACAAAAAATATTTATGCTAATTAGGAATTAAAATACTAGTTCTTAGATCTATAATATAAGTATGAAGAATGCTTAAATAAGTTTCCGTTCCTTTATATATGGTTATTTTTAACTAAACTTTTTCTTCAAATTGTACTCAATAATTATAAAATTTAAATTCTTGAAAAAAATATTTATTTATATTTTATCTCTATTATTGTGTTGATTTTTTGTTTAATCCTTGAAATTTTCTAAATTTCATTTCGTTCCATAACTTTTTTATCATAATAATTAATATACTTTTTTCATCATATCGTGATGAATGTTGCTAGTATTTGATAAAAGGAAAAACAGAATACTTAACGTGCACCACTTCAAATAATAACGGTTAAAAAGTTCTTTTTTGATGTTATTGAACTTTACTTGATATATTATCATTAAAAATAAAGTAGAATGTAACGTCAATTTAGAATTGATATATTGATACTGTATCTGCTTATATGACAATATTACCCGACATAAGTAGTCGCACAAGTAGTCTGACACATTTATGATGACTTTTAAAATCAATTTTAAAATATCGGTTTGACCCAGCAAAAATTGTCGCAAAACTTTTTTTATAAAAAACCATAAAACCAAATAATATTTTAAAAAAATAAAACATGTGTTGCAATGACTTAGTAACTTTTGCGTCAGCCTGACCACACTATTTAATTTTTTTATAGTAAAAATAAAGTGACAGTCAAAATTATAATAAAAATTAAATTAAATAAAATTTAAAAAAGTAAAGTTTAGAAAAAGTAAAGTTTAGAAAATATAATATGAAATAAAAGTATTATTATTATTATTACATTAATAAAATGTAAAAGTAATAGAAAAAAGTAAGAAAAATAAGATAGATGTAAGTTTGTAAATAAAATAATAAGTTAAAAATTAATTACGAAATTTATTGTTAAATAATTAGAAAAAAAATATGAATTTAATGGTATACATTAAAATTTGTTTAGTATTATATAATATAATTAATATAGAAGAAAAATATTAAAATATTAAAAAAATTATAATCAAATCAAAGTAACGTAGTAAATCAATAAGTGATGAAAAGTTATTATGATTATTTATTAATAATTTGATGAAATAAAAAAAAATATTTGATCGTAACTTTTAAATTTTAATTGAATGATAGTTGAATCATAAAATATAAATGAATGATAGTTGAAGCACAAAATAAGAGTTAATATAATATATAATATGTTAAATGATACTTAATTTATTCAAATGCAATATAGTATGTGTACTAGTTACTAGTTACTTATGATGGTATGGATATGTTATATTCTCCCAAATGTATGTTACAATATTTTTGTCAAAATATAAATAAATAAGAGAAATAAAAAAAGTATTTTAAGGAATGATGTAATGACTGAATTTTAAATGTTGTCAAGTAGAGGAATAGGAAGAGATGATTAAAAAGTGTCTTAATTAAATCAATTTACTTTTATGAGTGAATATGAAGAATAGTATAAGAGACTCTTCATTTGAGATGGAGACTCTTCATTTGAAATGGGTGCAGAGCAACATAAGACTCTTCATTTGATACTCTTCATTTGAAATAGGTGCAGAGCAACATAACAAACTCTTATTTGAAATGGGTGCAGAGCAACATAAGAGACTCTTCACTTGAATTGATGCACAAAGTAGTAAAAGTGTCTTAATTAGGTAGCATAACAGACTCTTCATTGGAAATGGGTGGGTAGAAGAGACTTTTCATTTTAAATAGGGTTGGAAGGAGAGTGAAAGTGCATATCAACAAAAAAAGACTCTTCAATTTTTTTAATTTTAATTATATTATTTTTAATTGGGTGAATTGCACTAATTTTGAATAAAATTATGTTTGTACAGATACATTCATCATTCACCGAAGAAGATGAACACTTTCATACAAAAAAAAATTATTTTAAAATTAATTAAATTTGTAGATAGAAAATGATGTAAAAAATATTTGTTTAAAAATACATGAAATTTTGTTAGGCTATGAATAGCAATCTCAAGTTGAAAAAATAATAAGCAAAAAGAGAAATACATCGTATAATACATTGAAAAATTAGAGTATCTATTACTAAGTATCTTTTGTCAATCTGTTACTGAGAGCACCTAGAGTTTTAGGTTGTGTGAAACCATTGTGTAATACTTCACCTTTGTGAAGTGACCCTTGTGAGTGTTCATTGTTATCTCTTTTGAGAGTGTTTATTTCAATCTTAAGTGGTCTTGATCTTAGGGGGAGATTGGGACTGGTATAACTTGGAGAGGTTTGTGTACTCTTCGTAATCATTTATCATATAGTGGAACCTCTTGAATGGTTTGTTCAAGGGAGAACTGGACGTAGCCCAAGAGATTAGGGTGAACCAGTCTAAAATTGCTTCATCTATGCTTATATATTCTTGCCTTGGACAATCTTGCTTGGTGATTTCTATTTATACTGAATTTAGTTCAGGCTCCATTCAACCCCTCCCCTTCTGAAGCTAGTTGTTTCTACAGTTGGTATTAGAGCTAACCTCAAGGGTTAGTTCTTCACAGGACTTGAGGTGCGATCCTACAAGAACTTAATGGAAGGAGACGGACTACACGTGGGTCGACAACCCTTGTTCAAAGGTCAAAATTATGAGCTGTGGAAGATGAGGATGATTGGCTTCATCCAATATAACGATATGGAGTTAATCAATATTATTAAAAATGGCATACCTACATTGATTGATAAATCAAGAGAATTGATTCCTTTTGAATCTATGTTTGTGGAGGAAAAACGTGTCTATCAAAATAAGGCTAAAGCTAGGCATATTATAATATGTGCTTTATCCGAGGAAGAAATGTCAAAGGTGCATGTCATGGTCAACGCTAAGGAGATGTGGGATACACTCGCTCTAACATATGAAGGTTCAAAAGAGGTAAAAAGAAATAAATTGACTATGCTTAAATGTCAATATGAAATGTTAGCTATAGAGGATCATGAATCTATACAATCTATGGTTTATCTTTTGCAAGTTATCCTAAATAGTCTAAGATCCTTGGGGTCGACTATTATTCAATATGAAATCAATGATAAAATTCTCAAAATTTGACCTGCTAAGTGGAGAGCCCAAGAAACTGCTCTCAGAACTTCTAAAGATCTTGAAGCCATGTCCCTGGAAGAATTGGTAGGTTTTCTTACTATATATGAGAAGGTCTTGCAGAATGATGCAAATAATGTTTCCAAACGAAAGAATATTGCTTTTAAGATCTCACACAAAGGTAAGAAAAAGGTACCATCCAAAACTTCTAAAGATATACACAATACATCAGATGATACAGAGTTTAATGATGAGATAAATTTTACTGATATTGACAGTTTACGTTTAGCAAAAGAATGTTAAGAAAGCAAGAAAGCAAGAGAAAGGACAAAAGGTTCATGACTAAAGATGGCAAGGAGCAAGATTAAAGGATAGTCTGTTATGGATGTAAGAAGCCAGGACACTTCAAATTAGAATGTCCTGATCAGGTTGAAGAAAAAGAGGAGAAAGAAAAAAAGAATTTTTCTAAGAAGAAAAAGAATTTTATCTCAACTTGGGAGGATTTGGACTCATTCAATTTTGATTCTGAAGAGGAGGCAAACATAGGTTTCATGGATGATGTGGCAAATAACTCTATGTCAGAGGACTCAGATAATGAGGTAGATTTTATTGATATTGATAGATTACGTTTAGCTTATCAAGAAGCAATATCTAATAATGGTATGATTGCATCTGCATATAAAACCATGAAAAGAAATTATAAAAATGCTTGTAAAGAAATTGAATTCATGCAACAAGAGAAAGCTAGTCTAAATGGTATTTCTCTCAAAGACACAGAGCTTCTCTAAGAAAAAGAAAGATTTTGTAATGAAAATAGGAACCTTAAAAGGGACCTTGCAGTTCAAAACACAAAATCTCAAAAACTTGAAAAAGAACTTGTTTTAATTAAAGGAAAATTAGGAAAAAGGCCTATTGAATCAAATAAGACAAACATTGATGATATTATAACTGAAAATTTGGCTCTTAGAAAAGTTTTATCTCATTCAAATACAAATGAAAAATCTCTAAATGTGTTGATAAAAAGTTCTAGAAAGTCGCATGATAAGAAAGGAATAGGTTGTGATCAAAATAATACATCATCTAGTTCTTCCATTGTACATCCTATTTCTGTAGGAACCTTCAAAAATAAATCTTGGAGGAAAATTAACATTAAAGGACCCAAAACAGTGTGGGTACCAAAAGAGAAAATTATTCCTCTTGCAGATATACTAAATCCAACCAAGAAGACTCAAATATTGGAATTGGGAAAATGGATGCTCACTATTCATAAAGGTAAGAAAGTCTACATTCCCAGAATTGAAAGATAAGAGACAGAGAGACAAAAGACAAAGATGAACGAGATTTGTTGGAATTGGTCACATATGGATGAGACGTTCACATTTTACTAACAGGTTCATCTAAGATTAGACGATTTGTCCCGTCTACAAGATAAGTATTTCTATTTACTTACATTTGTTACTCTAAATCTTTTACACATTAAACAATCAAATGGAGTTTACATGAATTTTATGATATGTGACTATTTAAGCAAGATGTCATATTTTCCGCATATTCTTTTTAAATTTTATTTACACTAACTTGGTTTCTTCAAATTTGTTTTATTTTATTTATAAAACAAATGTGTTTTTAGCACATTGAAATTAAACGTCATTTTACAAGAGATCATGTTCAAAAGGGTACCATTGATTTGCTATTTGTCTCAACCAATGAACAATTAGCAAATATTTTTATAAAACCCCTTGTTGAAGATATGTGAATAGTCATTATTTTCCCCTATTTACTTGTCTTTATGTACCTATTTTTATTAGTGACTTGTGTTTAACTGCTTATTATTTTCTCTATTTTACTGTTTAGGCTTCATTTACCATAAATTCGTAATTTTATTTAATTCAAATTTTCTGAGCTAATTTTATTATTGTTTTTAGGGTAGTTTTGGAATTTTATTGGGCTTGGATATTAATTCTAGAATTGATAATGAGCTGCCACATTATCAGTTTTCATTTTTTAGTTTTTATTTTTAATTTTTATTTATTGAACCAGAATTGAAAGATTTGGGCCCATTAAGTTTAGTGTTCACGACTGACCTAGGTCTAGCCATCTATTAAAGGAGGTGAAGCCAAAGGAGTTGGATACACTCGACTTTTAGGGTTCAGTTCATTCTCTCTATGGAAAAACTGGTTATGTATTTTTTTTCTTTCCTCTGAAATTACATTATGTTTTTGTTTCAATTCAATTTCGTTCTTTTTAATTTCATTCCTTTTTAATTTCGTTCCCTTTTAATTTCGTTTTGCGTTTAATCTTCGTTTACTTTATTCGAATTTAATGGAAGGTTAATTTATAAGGTTATCCTTTTGATTCAAATTGTAAAGAAGCTCTGAGGTTGCTGTTGTGTTCTTTTTGTTCTTTTTGTCTCTTACCTCTTCATCAATTTATTTCTATTCTTAATGTTTTTACTGGTTCATGCTTAATGTTTTAGTTAATATGATTTTCGTGTCTCTGTTCATGCTTAATGGAGTGAGTCACAGGTTGTTGGGATGGAATGAATGATGTATGTGAATGCTTAATTTGCATAAGAAAAACTTGTGTTAATTATCACTTAGTTAATTAATTCGGGTTGGAATTAGAGTTCAATAAGTTGAGCATGAATTTATGTATCCTATGATAAGCGAATTGCAATCTAATCGGGTAATTTAAATTTCAGTTAAGAAAACCTAATTCGGTTATTGTTTTATTTTTATTTTATTAAATCTAGTTATTTCACAACAACCCCTTCCCCTTTTCTCTTTGTGTATTTAATCCTTTGACAGGAACTAAGTCCTTGGGAGACGACCTAGGAGTCACTTCCTAATACTGCATTTAACTGCAATTATTTGATCGAATACAACTTCAATCAACGTGTTAAATATTTCAAAGAACTTTTGGGTATGATCTTAATTGAATGATGAAAAATATCAATTGGCTTAAACTCATTGCATCAAATATTTTCATTTAATTTTATCTGCATCTATATTTGTTACTTTTAATGCATGATTTCTTTAAATCATTTTCTTAATGCATCTATAAAATCATATATTTTCCATTGATAAGAGGGATATATTGATTTAATTAAACTCTATCTTGATTACAATATTTTTTATAAAAATTTCCAATTTTCTTTTTTCAAAATTTGGTGAAAACTTTTTCCTAATTAATTCATGCTATGCATTTTCAAATTTTAAGAGTCTGAGCTGCAATTCCTCTCTATCATATTTACACACCTAGAAAGCTTCAATTGGTTTGCTTTTCTCACCCAAGTTATTGTGTTATTCAAACTAGAAATTCACAACATATGAGCTTCCCAAAATATGAAGAAAAAAAATTGTTCCCTCACCTGTTAATTATTTTACAATATCTAATTGATGAGTGTTTAAAAGAACCATATGATTTATGTGTTAAAGATCTAGGTTAGTGAGCTAGAGTTTGAAGTTATCCTTATTATCCAAAATTCTCTATCCCAAACACATGAGCAATTAGAATCTTTATTAAAATCTCCTTGCAATAGTGATGATTTCTTATATTAACCCCTTTATGTGATGACAAAAAGGGGGAGAAAGAGAAAATATGACAAATAATTAAGAAAAATGATCAAATCTATTTTTACAAATAATATTGAATACTATTGGATTTGTTTTTATGCAGTTGTGCATTTTGCATATTTTTCATCAAATAAAAATCTTCCGCTATTTAATCTCTTGATATTTTTTTCAATTATTTGTTCCTGAGGCTTGTAGTTTTGTCATCATAAAAAAGGATGAGATTGTTGAATATTAGATGGTCCAAAGTCCTTTTAAATGATCAAATCATCTAGTAAAATTTTAATGATAACAAAACTAAAGTATACATTTATATTTGATGATTTATATACATTGTGTAGTTAACATTATTATTAAAGCAGTAAACACATGGTCCATGAAGAGATAAATTTTCTTACTATTTATTTAAATGTGATTAATTGATTTTATATCATATTGCGCTTTAACGTTCAAATTTGTTTATAATGAAAATTATTCAAATTATTGATGAGTATCTCAAATATAATTTCTCTATGTTATTTTAAATTATTTTTGATACAAAATTAATCAAGTTTAACGTAATATAAAAATTAGAGAAATATTTCTAGTTTGAGCTTCATATATCAAAAAGTCAAGATTGCTCTGTTCAAGTATCTCAATGACTAGTTTCTAAAAAGCTACATATAGAGGAGCAATTTCAAGTTGAAAAAATAAAATACAAAAGATAAATGCATTATACAATACATTGAAGAATTAGAGTATCTACTACTGACTGTCTTTTGTCAATCTGCTATTGAGAACATCTAGAATTTATGATTGTGTGAAATCATTGTGTAATTCTTCACCTTTGTAAAGTAACCCTTGTGAGCATTCATTGTTATCTCTTTTGAGAGTGTTTATTTCAATCTTGAGTGGTCTTGATCTCAGAGGGAGATTGAGACTGGGATAACTTGGAGAGGTTTGTGTACTCGTTGTAATCATTTATGATCTAGTGGAACCTCTTGAATGGTTTGTTCAAGGGAGAACTAGACGTAGCCCAAGAGATTAGGGTGAATCAGTATAAAATTGTTTCATCTGTGCTTATATATTCTTACCTTGGACAATCATGCTTGGTGATTTCTATTTATACTAAATTGAGTTTAGGCTCCATTCAACCCTCTCCTTCTGGAGCCAGTTGCTCCTACAGCCCTACTGGGAATTGAACTCGTGACCTTGTCTTTGATGTCAATTGTTAGATCAAGATCTTACCACTAGGCTAAAAGCTATAGCCATTTGTCTCGACGTAACTCTTTCTACTTAAGAGTATAACAACGCAAGTACCATGATTTGATTATGACTTGGCCCACCCGGTCTCTATCACGGGACAATTGATATCACCTGCAACAATTTTTTCTCTCGTTGTGGTTTCATTGCAATCAATTGAAGCATTGTAGCATGAAATATGTAAAACATTAATCATAAGTTTTTGGCTGAAAATTATACACGGATTCACATCAAAGTCTGGATTTTTACACTAATTGAAATTGTTAGCACCAGCGGACTGCTGCAGTGATTTGATGAATTCAACCAAGTGAAGATGCTCTAGATCATGTGATGGAAGGATGAAGACCTCTTGAAGTTTGAAGAATTGAATCTAGGATCTAGAATTGTGTTGTGGGAGTAAGTTTGAAGTTCAAATTGGTAAGGGTTATGATCTCAATCGAAGAAGGGCTCTTCAATAATTTTTCTAAACAAATAAAACATTTGAAAAATTGATAAAAGCAAAAACTGATTTTTTAAATAACAGTTATAACTAACTGAGAAAAATCTAGTCGACTAAACTGTGATTCAGTCGACTGAAACCGTTATGACAGTTGGTCTATAAATACTTGGCGCGCGAATTTTTAAAATGATGATTACAGAGTAAGAATTGTGAGAAGATTTCTGAAAAGAGAGAAAAGCAAAAGCGATCTACAGTTTTTCATCAAGAAACGAATCAAGCTACACGTTTTACTTCAAGAACTGATTTCTTGAACAAAAGA
>Ga0209700_104132_pt1 | contig 26626 bp, 13 predicted proteins | sample SiratroredBW_FD_187528 | JGI IMG/M metagenome (GOLD analysis project Ga0209700, IMG submission 187528) | Root nodule microbial communities of legume samples collected from California, USA - Siratro red BW (SPAdes) (version 2) | ecosystem: Host-associated > Plants > Roots > Nodule | place: USA... | reverse complement strand
AAATATATATATATATATATATATATATATATATATATATATATATATATATATATATATATATATATATATATATAATGTTTATAAAAATAAATTTTTTAGGTTATATATGTATTTACGTTTATCATTTCTTCACATTTTGGGATAACAATGGGTTGGATGGTTAGTTCCTACCTTTTATATGTCTTATCTAAAAATACTCACCCCATTGTACTTTAGATATTCACATAAAAAATAGCTATGAGCTTTACGATTTTTAAATTTTTAAATAAGATTATTTACAAATAATTTTTTTAAATATAAATTAAATAAAAATGTGATCTTAAATGATAATTCAAAATAAAATTGTATAAAATAAACATTAATGCAAATGAAATTAAATTTTCTACAAATAAAATTTAAATAAATTGACACAAAATATAAGTTTAAATAAAAATATTATCTTTAAACATAAATTTAATTTTATAAGTTTAAATAAAAATTTAAATTTGTTAAATTAAATTTAACCCATTATTCTATTATCAATAGTTTTGTTCACTTGTTTCTTATAAAAAAACTAAATAAAAGTTACTAACAACTGATTGAATATTTGTTATCCCAATTCACATGTTAATATTATATTATTATAGTTAAAGAATAAAATACACAAAGAAAGCTAGCAAAAATTATTCACAATAAAAAAAAAAAACTTATCAACTTAAACTTTATATAATATTATCCATACATATGTACATCTGATGCCTCACATAGTTACAAAGAAATTAAAACAAATTATCCAATAATCAACAACTTATAAAAGATGGTTTTTAAAAGTTATTGAGTACTTTTTTCTAAAACTAACATCATACATATGGTAAAGATATTTCTAAACACCAAATTATACTATAATTTTAATACCATTTATCAACTTACATACAAATAGCTTCTGTTACACTATTTATACATGAATCTTCTTTCACTTTTTATAACTTAATATATTCATATTTATATTATTTAGGTCATTTCTAAAGTTTCAGTGGGTCGTTTAGAATGACAGTGTATGTACCTCAATATCCACATTATGCTCAAACTAAATTAAATTGCTATTTAAATAGGTATACAATCAAAAAAATTTATCTCAACATTATTATAATTAGCATGAATCACAATAATACAACAATTGAAACCTTTAAAAATATTTTTTTTAACTAGTTAATTATATATTACAAAACATGGGAATATGATGGGATATGATCACACCTTAACCTAATAACTTTATAGAAGCTTATCCTTCATAAAATTACTTAGTTGATGAATCCTTAATTAAATCAGTAAGTTGCTAAATGAACTGAATGAATGAATCCATTCACTTCTAATAGGAATAAATTTATTTAATTAGTTATATATATATATATATATATATATATATATATATATATATATATATATATATATATATATATATATATATATATATATATATCTTATTTTGTATGAAGGAAGTTTATTTACAAACATATATATAACTTTATATCTAATATAAAATCTTAAAACTATTATGTTAATAAAAATTAACAATAACATTACTTAAATTCAAAATGCTAAAGATAGTAAGCGCCATCAGCTTTATAAATATGAGTTATACTAAAAGTTTATTTTTTAAAACAGATTTTTTTAATATAGAAAAATATATATAAATTTTCTTTAAACTTAACTTCAACATTTTATTGATTTAAGAGAAAATTATTAAAATATAAATGAATTCCCTCAAAATTTGTGATTTATAATAAATCAAGAAATAATAAAAAATGTGTTTAAAAAATAATTTATTTTAAAATATTTGACATCATTATATAGAAATTTTGATAATCCATAAAAGTAGTAATAAACAGGAACTAATCTCCTGAAAAATAAATTAAGGAGTTAATTTTTTTAAAATATCTTTGTACCAATAATATAAATCATTATGAAATTCCAAAATAGGAATTAACCTCTTAGAAGAATAAATCAATGAGTTAACTATATTATGAGTATTTGAAATTATGACTTTATTTCTATATTTTGCTTTTATCGAAAATGAAAATAAAAAGATAAAAGTAAGAAAAAAAGAGATTATTTAAATAAAAATTTATTAATAATTAAAAAATAATTAGTATAGATTACAATACAAGTGATTGATTTCGAAGATATTATTTTGGTGAACTAAGATCGAAACAACTTTAATTATAATGATATATTTTTTTAATTTTATCACATATATATAGATATATAAATTATTAAAAAACTAATATTACACAGCCATTTAAAATATCAGATAAACATTTAAAAATAAAAATATCAGGACATTTTCTTCAAAAACAAAAACAAAAGTCTTCAAACTAAGTGCCAAGAAGGCAATTGTCTTTGTTATCTAAGAAAGGGACAATAATTCCTAGTTTCTCATCGTGGAAGACTTTTTCCAATATAATCCACACGATCACACTATACACATTTTCAAAAAAAAAGTTATATTTTGACCGTCTTTTTCAAATGACAATTTTATTTGAATAATATAATAACATATCAATAATTTAATTTAAAAATAGGAAAATAAGGATTAAAATATTAACGTAATGGGTTGTGAAATTTGTTTTTAACCCTTTCCTCGTAGGAAAAGACAATTTGACATCCTTTACATAACAATAATAATAATATTAAATTAAGCTATTTAATTTAAATATAAACCAAAATATAGAATGTAAAATTAATAAAATGAATTGTATTATGAGAGTAAAAGATTCATCAGGTGTATATATCATATCATTCTCTCATTTCTAATTAATTAACACTCATCGTCATTAGTTAATACACTTTATTCTGATTTCTTGGCTTATATCTCTTTGTTAGTTAAGCCACCACATAAATTTCCAAGTAAAGATGACATTCTATGTTGTTCTTAAATTTAGCATGCAAACACTTATAGTATCTCTACTTTGAAAATCATCAACTCTAGAACTAGTAAAAGTCAATCAGTTGTTGTTTATATATTTAAGGCAACATCTTCAAATTCATCTTAGCCAATAAAGATATCTTTTGATTTTTCATATTTTTCACCTTGTAAAATTTATGATAAAACATAAATTTCATTATCCACTTACAACTTAAATCAACCATATTACTATAAATCAATCTCTTATAAACTAGATTCGTTATAAAAAAAATTATTTAGACACTAATTTTTAATTATTAAATAAAATAGTTTTTAATTATAAACAATACTAAATTACATTTTGATTGCTACATATCTACAAAATAAAAATAATAATTGAATTTAGAGATCAATTAAATCAAGATAATTGATATGTAACATTGACTATTAAGATTTTAATCACTTATATTAGTGTCTAGGATTTAGGGTCAAGGTTTTAGTCACTTAATGTCTAAAACATTGACAACTAATGTTAGATACCAATTATCTTGAATTAATTGGTCAATAAATTCAATCATTATTTTTATTTTATAGTTATTTAACAATTAAAACTTAATTTAATGATTATTTTAGACATAATTAACAATTATTTTATTTAATAACTAAAAATTGATATTTAAGTAATTTTTTTTAGTGACTTTATCACCAATCACTCTTGATACAATTATCACTTATCTTGAAACTAAAAGAAAAACGAGATTAGCTCTCTTTTTCTTGAACGTTCTTATGATCTACAAAGAAAACTAAAGCCAAGAAATTTTAAAAGCTTTTTAATCTCCTCAAGGATCATCATCAAAATTTAACTAACTAAAAAAAATTCCAAACATTTTATTAACTCCAACCCCTTGCATGTACCCGAGTGAAATAAGTGGAATTTAAGAGAGAACTGGAAGAATTCAACATAGTTTTTTCTATAATCTTTGAGTAACTTGCAATTTGAATCTTTTTAAAGAAAAAAGAAGGTTCTCTTTCTCTAAAATTCAAGAAGAAGGAAAAAAGAAAAATCCGAAAAAAGAAATAAAAGACACTACTGGGTTTATTAGAAATCAAATTTATACTATTTACACTCCCACTTTTAAATTCACCCCTCTGCTCATTTCTTTTCTTAAGTATTATTAGTTCCAAAAATTTAAAACCCAAAGGCCAACCCAAGTATCTTTTCGATCTTCAGTACTATATAAAATATATATAGTACATACATAATTAAATAACATTAAGTATATACCAAATCTAATTATAATTTTTTTTAATTAATTCACACTCTTATTTTAATACACCGACGCAAGCCATTAAAAACATGTATAATACAAGATATTTTTACCAAATCTTATATTATATTTTAAAATTCACATATCATTTCATTTTTCAAGTTAACTAACAGATACTATTTATTAGCTTAAAATTAGTTTTAAAATATAATTTATAATTAAAAAATATTTTACCAAAATAAATGTTCTGTAAATGAAATCTAAGTGGAAAAAATAAGCTATTAAGTTTATATAATATAATAAATAAAACATTATAAATTTAAGAATTATATAAGTTAATCATATTTATTTATTTATTGTTAATTTATCACACTGTATTGATTTAAGTTTAAATGCCCGAATATTTGATAAAAAAATGAGTAAACAGGTAAAATACGATATTTTTATGTTTTTTTGTTTTATAACGATATTTTTATGACATGAAAAAATTATAAGCATTTAGCAGCATGGCCGGTGTTGATTAGAATTTTCTGAGTGCTCTAAAAGGAAAAAACATTTTGGAGTTGACCAAATTTTAATTTCTTGGGAATATATTATGGTTCTAGAATAAAAAAGCTAAATTATTTTTATTCAATTTACCAGAATATTTATGGTTTGTTTAGATTAGAGGGAAGTGAAAGAGAGAAAAAAAATAGAAAATGTGATATGAGAGTTAGAAATTAATAATTATATAATTGATGTAATAGAATAAATTAGAGTTAAATAAATTTTATATTAAAATAAAAATTATTATCAAATCACAAGTTATATTTAAAAAACAATATATCGAAATAAATTATTTTAGAAAGTATCAAAATTTAGATTAATTAAGTTTATTCTATTTATTATTTTAATAGTTTATTTTAATTATTTATTTTATTATAATATAAAAATATATATTAATGAAATATTAAATTATTTTATTTTATCATAATTTAAAAATATTTTAATAATGAAACACATTCTTGTGACATGATGTGTAATAATTAGTAATATAATCGATTATAATTTCAAAAAACTAATAATATCACAAATATTTTATTATTATTTGTGTACAATCTTTTCGTGAATTTCTTCTTTATTGTGCGAAAAGTTTAGCCTTTATTTATTTTTTTCATTTTTATTTTTTTTTTTTTTTTTTTCACTTTTCCTTGAAGTATGTATTGAATTAGAGTTTGACAAGACACACGGGATGATGTGAAGGTTTCGAAGATTTGGAGTGAAGAATTTTAAAGGTGGCTTTGTTGAATGGATGAGAGGTGGGCAAGGGAAAAATTGATCGTACTTGCAGTGCAAGCTTTCTGAAAGAAACAAAGAGCCTCTTGACCAAGTTTCAAATCTTTTCCAACCATCAATTTTACTCTCTTACTTTTCCTCATTTAATTTCCTTCCACTAAAATCCAACTTTTAGGGGTTATTTAGATTAAAGAGTAAATTTGAGAGAATTAATTTAAAATAAAAATACGTGGAAAATTAGATTGTTTGGATTAAAAGAAAAGTAATAAGATTTAAGTGCAAAATTTATAAAAGTTTGTGAATGATTTGAAGTGTGTGATTGGTAAATAATTGTTTTAATATATAAAATTATAGTTAAAATTAAATATAATTAATTTGGTAAATGTGATTAATGAATTATTATTTTTTAAATTTTGAAATTATAAAATTATCAATTATTTAAAAATAAAAAATAAATTATTATTATTATTAATAATAATATTATTTTATAAATTTATTTTAATTATTATTATTATTTTATTTATTTTTATAATTATAATTATTATTTATGATTTTAAAATTATATTATTTTATGAATTTATAATTAATATTTTTATTATTATTTTATAATTTTATTAAATATATTATTATTTTAATAATCATTATTAATAAGTATTAATATATTATATAAAAGACATGGAACACAAAACTTTATATTTTTTCGCAAATCTTCTCCTTGTTGCAAAGAAAGTCTACATTAAATCAACTCTCAATTTTTGTATTTTATTAATTTTTTATTTCTTGAATTTTTAACTTTTTTTGCATGTTAACTTTGACAATCGTCTATTGAATCAAAGGTAGCTTTATAGAGTGTCTTTATCATTCATCACTATTCATTGTTAATGACTTATTTTCTTAAATGGTTGGTTTAATAAATTATATATATATATATATATATATATATATATATATATATATATATATATATATATATATAATTTAGTTTAATGACTAGGAATGACAAAATAAGACATTTAATTGTCACAAATGTATAAAAGTGGTACATAAATGAATATATTTATCAATATAAAAAACAATTATAAGAAAAAGTTTTTTTTTTAATGTTTTGAATTAGTATTGAGGGGTTTATTTTGATAAAAATAAGGTAGGAGTGGGAGTGAAAACACACTTCTAGAAAGATTTTCTATTATGTTGAATTGCAAAAATATTTCCCATTCATATATATGGGAATGCTTGTAGGAGGTAATCTAAGAAAATATGAGTTTGCTAAACTTAGTTATCAAATATAAAGAAAAGGTTGATAGGGGGAGGGTCGGATATTTATCATTTCTATAAGAAGAATATGTTAGGTAAAGTTTACAATAATTATTCTCCCTCTTTTCTTAAAGCATGAATAAGTAGGAAAAGAAATAAGGGTTGTTCAAGCATATATTTTGTGGAGTTGGGATAGTAAGAAAAGGAAGATACTTTGAGTAAACTAGAGTATTGATTGGAAATATGTTTTGTGTGACTTGAAGAAACAAATCATTTGTTCTTCAGTTGCAAATTTGCAAGTATGGTATGAAATAGTTGTGATAAATGGATTGAAATAAATTTTTGTACACCATAATTCATCACAACAACACTCAACAATTTAGTACAGTTATATTAAACTAAGAGTTATTAGCTATGAAGATATATGTGAGTGATAGTCATTTCGAGACTATGAAATCATAAAAATAGAGTATTTTTTAATGGAGTGCAAGACAAAAAAAAGTGTCTAATTTAGTAGAATTACTATAACATTTATCAGCTTAAATAATATTTTTATTGGCCACAGATAAATAAATATAGCCTAAAAGTGGAAAAAATCACACTTTTATAAATATTACCTAATTTTACTATACAATTTTCTCCCATACTTTATTAAAAGAGTGCAAGATATAGATGAAGTGTATAACTTAGTATAACTAAAAGTGTAAATATAGTTAACTCGTAAGAATTCAATAGTAGAGTTCTCATATTCGGATTGTTCAAAGTGGTTAACAGTGTCCTTGAAATCTTTAGGCGGAGGTCAGTAAGGGAGAGGACAACAGACGTAGTATAGAAGGTATATATGGAAAGGTTGTGACCTTGAAAGTGCACCTCTTTGGACAGCTCGCTAAAAACCTTATAAACAATGGCCAAAGCTTCCTAACATGGAGACATGTGAAAACAAAAACCATATGTTTGCCATAAAGCGTGGAAGACTAATTTATATAGATTATTCAATAAAGGATGCCGAATTATTGAATTCTAATTTATAAAGTTACGTTAATTATGAAATGTAATCTCCAGAAAAATATGTACTATTTTACCTCAAAAATTCTTCCCTATTAGTATCTATTTCTTTATTGTATAAAGAAATAATGATACTCCTCTTTCAAAAAAATAATGATATTTACAAGTTTCCATGCAATACATAACATTCTTTCTCTCTTCCTTATGTTTCCTGAATAAGAAATTTGAAATGCCCTAGAAACAATTGTCTCACCAGTCTTAAGCAAGAGGAACAATTAATTCATTTTGCTCTCGTTTTTAACACTTTGAAGGAGTCACTTGCAAGAAGACAATTCTCTTTGTCTTAAGGACGAGGGACAATATTAAGTAGGGTTCAATTTCTACCATCATACCTATTATTTATTATTATATAATATTTTATTAAAAAAATCGTCAAAAATGGAGGTAAGTTATGAACAGTGTGTCAAGCTATCTTTATTCTATTAACTATTGATTGCCCACATTTTCTTCCCTTCGTCGGATTTCACACATGCATACATTTCTTCAAGCCAAAGACTTTTCTGAAGACACTTCATCACACCACATACTTTTCACAACCCTTTCCCTCCTTTTTTTTCTCTACGAGTCCTTTCACTCGTTTGTCCCTACGTCCTTTTTCCCTTCACACATACAAATCAAGGATTTTATCATTCCAAATATATATATAGAGACACGCATCCCTATCTCATCCATCCTCATGCAAAACCCTTAGTTAGCAATTTTGATTTTGCATGCACCCCACGAGACATGGATGGTGTGTATGCCCTCCCTCAACCCCTCAGAGCTCATTTTCTCCGCTCTCTGCTCCAATCTTTTGGTTGCACCTACGTTTGTCTGTGGCAACATGCCTCCAATTTATCCAAGTATATATCATTCTCTCATACACTTTATTCTGATTTATTCGCTTACGTTCTTGTTTATTTTTCTTTGTATAGTCGTTTGTTCTTCTTTGATGGTTTCTACAATGTACCCAACAACCAACCAAGCTCTTCTTTAGGGACTGAAGCTCAAAGCCTTTTTCACCAGTATACCACTTTAACTTTTGATGTCAGTCACGAGTAAGGCTAAGAACCTTATCATGTTCTCTAATTACTCTTTTTTTTTCTATGCACATGATTCGCATTTAGTTTGGCATTATTTCTGGAAAATTGTTTCACTTTTGAGTTTTTCTTGTTTTAGATGTGTTCCTGGAGTTGCTTTCAGGAATCAACTTCCCTACCTACAGCTCAAACTGTTGGATCTCCTACCACTCACATTCACCCAAATTCAAACGCAATTCTTTCTGGTAATAATGATTTTACACATGGCAGAAAATATTCAACTCTTTATAAAATTTATAAATACTATATTGATTAAAATTTAAATAAAAAATATAAATATAAAAAGATAATATCTATTTTAAATCACTGTCATTTTAGTATAAAAAGGTAAGTATATTAACAAATAATGGAACTAATTGTTCCATGTTTTTACAGGAAGCAGGGATTGAGGTAGGTTCATCGGAGAAAAAGCTCGAAACCTTTAATCAGTAGTCATTTCCTAAATTGTAATGAACAGGAAAAAAAAAACTATATTTATTACGGATGATGTTCATCGCAGATGGCTGTTTTCATGGGGTGCAAAACGGGAGAAATTGAGTTAGGGTTCTCCAACATTTCTCAAGTAAGAAAACTATACTGTCATGATATCGATGCGTGAATGGTTAATTATTGTTTCATCATTTGGCATCTCATAAACTAACTTCTGCAATATTCAGGTTAACATTCAGGCATCACTTCAGAATTTATTTCCAGAAGATTTCTACATATATTCTCAATCAATTGATCAGAATCCACATTCATCATCATCATCATCTTCTTTCATAATATCATCCACGGATAGCTTTAATCACCGTTCATCTCTATCACTCAATATTCCGGGAACTTCCCGCTCAAACTTTCCTGAAGCCCTTGGTGTGGCTCCCCCACAACCTAGTCCTCACCAACAAACTATCCAACCATTATCTCAAAGCTATTTACCCACACCAGAGGGTGAACATCAACAAATAGTGAGAACACTAATCCAAGTCATGTCTTCATCTTCTCGGCAGCATCAACCCCATCCAACTTTGCCTCATAATTCTATAACACACCCTGGAGCTGCCGATTTCATGAGATATAGACCAGATATGATAAACCCAGATATAAAACCACATATGGAGTTCAATTCTAGCAGGCAAAACCTGCAGAATACATCATTTTCATTGTTCAAAAACTTAAATTCAAATAAAATGAGAGAACGTAATACTATTCAAGCAACCCATCCCATTAGTTCCCAGAAGTACTATCACACGATATCAGAAAGAAAACGTCGTGAAAAACTCAGTGAGTGTTTTCAGGAACTAAGTTCACTTCTTCCTCCGGGAACAAAGGTATATCTACCAAATTTCAATTCAAAAAGTAACGTCATGGCTAACTGCTAGGATTAAGTCTACGTATCTTGATGATGCTATATTTCTTCTCTTACCATAATTTAATATATATTGACGCGTTAAAATACCTTTTAATAAAGTAATTAACGTATTTAGCACTTGATGGTTTAGAAAAACAAAGGATCGATCCTTGCAACAGAAATTATTACATTAGCTTTCTCTCTGGTGGGATATGTCTTGTGTCAAGCATTTATTTTAGTTTATATTAATAAGTAAATGGGCTTTTGTCTACCAATGCTAATATAATGTAGTATACTATTAATTTTGAATATACTTTTGATAATAGTTAATAGTATAATACATTAGCAGATAACTTTTTTTACTATATAAACTTGATACCTTTAATTACATAAAGAATATATATATATATATGGATGAAAATAAGATCCAAACATTTTTTCCACAAGTAATATGACATTTTTTGTTGTAATTCCAAAAAAAAACTGAGAGGTTTTTGAACTTTTGGTGGTTCAGAAAAGTAAGGCGACGATCCTTACAACAGCAAAGGAGACCATAATATCTTTGGTGGCTGATATTGAAAAGCTTAACATGAGAAAACAGCCGCTGATGAGAGATTTGTCAGGCAAGGAAGGTAGTAGTAGTAGTAGTAGGGATGAAAACAAAGGTAGGTTCTCTGATGAAAGATTGAACGTTGGCGTTGGCCATGTATCAGAATCAAGTTCATCAGAGGAGCAAATGGTGGACTTGCAAGTGTCGGTGAGAGAACAAAGTTGTCAAGTTAAGGTATTGATTCGCATATTGGAATTCTTAAAAAGGGTACAGAACATAACCTTGATTTCCACGAACACAAGCCTCCATATAACAGAAGGAGGGACAACCATTTATGTATTAACCTTCAGGCTCAGGATTATTGAGGTATGTATCCTAAACAGCGTTCCAGAAATATGTTCAAACATCTCTCCTCTTTTGTAATTTTATTAAACATTCTGGAGATGAAAGTTTTCACATAAATAAGTGTAAACTTTACTTTATAAATTAATTTTGTAGATAAAATTAGACTTAAATTTTTTCTTTGAGATATTATCAGAATTTATCTCTATTAAACCTGTCGAATCATCCACTATATACATTTAATTAAACTACAAATACAGAGTGAAAAGTTATACTAATATTGTCATACATTATAGAAATTCATAATTATATATAATAGTAATAACCTTTATTAATATGTTGTCCTTTCTAAATTATAATATATAGATTTTTTTTAATAAAATGTATGAAAAATTTCAAAATTTTAACTTTTTTTATACGTTATCTAACGACGAATATAATTTACTTACATCTTTTAAAATTGTGTTAAAATAAAACTGGGATGCAGTAACATGCAACTAGCTTTTAAGTTGTATGAAACTTTATAAACTTAACACATTATATACAGACCTATTAATTAACGGTTAGATTAGTTATATTTATATTTTGTATAATTATTATTATAATATTGGTTTGGTTTGGTCATCCAACAATTATTAGAATCCATGTCAAGCGTTCACGTTAGAATCCTGGTACTTTCACACCGCAAAGAATAAAATATTACTACTTAATATTTAAATAAATTATTATTTTATTATTATACAATATTGTATTGAAAAAGATAGTTGTCAAATAGAAATAATTAATCAATAACAGTGTGAAAGGATAATTTTCCTTCGTATTACTATTTTATAGTTGTCGCACATTAGGTGTAAATATGAAATGAAAAAGATATCTGTTTGACAAAAGAGTCGTATACAATTCTTGATGTGAGGATTTTAATATATATATATATATATATATATATATATATATATATATATATATATATATATATAAAAAATAAAGAATAAATTTGTAATTAAATAATATAAAATTTATAATAATACTATTGTGGATTGGTAGGTTCATGTGGAAGAAAAGGTTGAGTGTCAATGTAACAATGTCCATATGAACTATAATTCAAATAAATATTTATTTTTTAATCAACAATTCAAATAAATTAGTTTATTTTGACAGCCATCACATCAGAAATCATAATGGATATATATATATATTAAAAATGTAATTTTAATTTTTTTAAGAATATTAAATTCTCATTAACATTTTCTTTTTTTTACTCAAATATCAGTTACTAGCTTTTAAAAAATATATTTTTCCAATTATATCAATTACTTTTTAATTAAATTAATTTATATTTTAACATTTTAATCAAATTTACATAGTGTACAATACACAGATCATTATATGTGATATAAAGTTATCATCTGCAAAACCCCTCTAAAAACCTTGTTAGTTTTTTAAAAAATAATTAACTTTCAGACTGTTTAAATTCTGGGAATGAGAAAAAAATTATATAAATCTATTTAGTAAGATTATTTGATAAATTAGTTGGTAAATAACAAAGTAACTTCTGATTTTAGTTAGTATAGGTGTTAACTTATCAGTTCTGTACTCATAAAATAGCCTACCAAATTAGAAGTATATTAAGTTGTGAGCTCATTAGATATATTAAATTATAAGTATATAGTAAACTAATTGATAAACTATTAACTAGATCTAAAATGACATAAAAAAATATAAGTACACAAGTTTTGTTATGTAAATAAAATTTATTAAAACACATAATATATTTTATCATGTTTTTATAAAACAATATTTTTTTTACAATCACCTTACTTTAAAATCTTTTAATCTTGAGCATTAGTTGTGTACTCTAAATTTACTCACTTTTTTATGTAAAAAAAAAATAAGGTTAGAATGAATCAACATAATTATTTTTCTTCACTAAAGAATGATTTTGGTTTAAAAAAAATGTAAATAGATGTTAAATTAGTATTTTTTTTTAAATAATTTTTTTGTTTACTCTTTAAATGTCTCAAAGGTATAATAATTATATATTTTTGTTACAAAACTATTTTATCAACGTAATATTTAAGGACTAATACTAAATTAATTATGAATTTAATATTAAATTATAAAGTTAACATATCAATTTATAATTTTTTACATATTGAAAAAGACATAGCAATTATTCAAAAAGACGAAGAATAATGGTCTCCATTATTTGTTTGCAGGGCAATGAATGGGACAAACGTGCTTTCGAGGAAGCAATCAGAAGACTGCTATCTGACCTAATACAATGCCAAGTCCACCAATAAATCCCCATCATCACTTCATCTTTAATCTATCACATTTTTAATAAAATTTTTTATAGAAGATAGAAATATAAAAAAAAAAAGATGAAATTGATTGCTTTAAATTTATGTATAAGTTAATTTTAATTGTGAAGAAATTAATTTCATATATTTTTACAAAAAAAAATTATAAAATGATTTATTCAAGTAAATTTTAAGATTTATGCTTATTATTAGTTAAATGTTTGAATTAGAGTTGAAAGAATTTAAGAATATCTTTACTTTAAAATATCAAATTCTTTGTGTATTGAATCTTGTATCGAAATTTGAATAAATATTTTTATAACTTTGGTAGTTGGTAGTACTAGTTTTGAGGTAAGTAAGAGGATTAATTGTAATTTGCAAGTTAACGATTTTTCTTTGTGGAAAATGCGTACATAGCTGGTGGTGACGTCATTGACCATTACCCTTTAATAGATCTCAAGTTAACAAGGTCAAACTACTGAATGGTATTCGAAATTCAGGTTGAATAACTCAAAATCACGTTTAAAATAAGTAAAAAAAATAACAATTTCATATTTAACCATTAATTTTAAACTTAAAAGTAAAATAATTTTGGGCAAAATTTTCATTGAGTTTTATGCTAATTATTATTCATTTGCTTTTAGAACAAAAATATTAAAAACAAATAATTTTATCTTAAAATCAATTTCTAAGTAAGTTAAAGACCGTGTTTGTTTTTACTTTGGAAATTAATGAACAAACAAAACGTTTTATTTTATTAGATGTTGTTTGTTTTAAAATGTTATGTGTTGAATAACTAGTTTTATAAAATTAATTTCTCAAATTAATTTTGGAAACTTTGACTCGTAAACATTCTAGCAAAATAAGATTATTCAGTGTTTGTTTTTATTTTCGTTATTAAAAGATCTAGATCTAATTAGGGGGAGGGAGAGTCGGTAATGGCCACCATTTGTTAGTTCAACAAATGCTAGGAAAGTTTCAAGAAGATGTTTTTTAACACATTTTTAATGCATATTTTACATATATTAGTTAAAATATCAAATTTATTAAAACTTTAAAACCAAGCCATATATTCATTTTATGAGAAGTGATATGAATAAAAAAAAAGACTTTTTTTAATAAATTTAACAAAAATATGTATTTCAAAATGTCATTATTTTTCTAAATTTTAATATGGACACAATAATTTTAAGGACTCGTTTAAAAAGCAGAGTTTCGAAACTATTCATTGATGGGATTTGTAACGATTTTTTTTTTTTAAAATGAGATTGCTTTTAGAATAAATTACATTCAAGTTTCGTAATTCTATATTCGTTATGTGTAATAATACTAAGCTGTATATTTTTTTTTTTTTGGCAAAGATTTGTTTTGATTCAATGAAGTAGTGACATGAGAGAAGTGGTCATAATGTTAAATTGAAGAGAATATCGGACGTAATATCTGTAAATTTAAGGAGGTATAATTTTACGGATAATTCAATTTTTCACGACATAATTATTAATTTGACAATTAAGTATTATAGTTAATGGTTTAGGTTATTTTGGATATATAGTTAAAATGTATATAAGAAAAGTATAAATAAGTGAAGATATCAAATTATATATTGCTAATTAATTATTTTATTACTTTAGTTATACATCACCTAATTAATACATCTTTCACGAGTTAAGTTTCTAAAAGATAATCTCGACACAACAAGTAGAAATTTTATCTTGTTCAATTCCCTTTTCATTTAAAACTTGTTCATTTCCTTTTCATTTAAAACTTGTTCGCGGTTATTTATATTTTATTAAAACAATTCATATAATCTTTTACTCTTTAGTTGTTCACGTTATCAGGGGACTTCAAACAAGATGATAAGTGACATCTTTTACTTTATTTTGTTCACATACTTAGGATTTCAAACAAGCAATAAAAAATTAATGTTATTTTCAAGAAAATTATACTTTTCAAAGGTTACCCTTCGTACGAGGAGATCGATTTTTTTTTAAGAAAAAGGAATTAGAAAATCCTTGTATAAATTTCAAGCTGTTGAATTCATGCTGTCACTTACATTCCCTAGAATAGCCAAAAAAATATTTGCATATATAGAAGAAAGATCTCCTGAGTGTTTTTATGTTTTTTAAGAAAATAAAATTAACAATAATTGTATGAAAGTGATAAATAATTTGTAATGTGTTATATTATTAAAATATAGCAGAATTTTAGTATTTAAACAATTTACTTTTATATATTAATTTTAAAATATAATTAAAAGACGGAGGGTAAAATGGAAGAAACACAATGGATATCATGAGAAAAATATGCATTCTCATATTGCAGTTAGTCCATTACATTCTCAATTTACATGTGCCATAAGACTATGCAGGCCTATATAAAATTTCATTAAATTCAATTTACATGTATTACAGTGAAATTCAAATTGAACTTCAAACATTTCTACTAACAAGAGTGAGATTCAAAACTAGAAGTACAAGCATTTGGACCTTCATCTGAGAGTGACCATGTTAGGGCCAATTCACCAAGCTACATGTATAAATGACATCTGTACTTTATGTTCATTCACGAAATCATGCTTCTACAACAGCTGTTTCTTCGAGAGCCGAACTAACTGATGCAATTTCTTCGGTAACATCTTTATTAATAACATCTGATTCTTGTGTCTGTTCTGTCTCAACATTAAGAACCTTTTCTCTGAGCTTCGTTTCAAGTTCTTCTAATGCGCTGCAATTCTCAGCTAGGAAACTCTTTAGGGCATCCTTACCGCGGAAATTCTGTTCATTATAGTAATACATTGCACCAGCCTTTAAGATTAGTTTGTGTTGTACACTTAAATCTATAATCTCTGTTTCTTTACATATCCCCTTGCCAAATTCAAGCTCAAACTCAGCAGTTTTAAACGGAGGGGCAAGCTTGTTCTTCACAACCTTGACAAGAACCTGGCTTCCTAAAATCTGTACAAAATCAGAAATTAGACCTAATGAAATCAGTGCAATATTAAGATCCCAAAATATTGCAAAAACAGATAACGTACAGAAGATTAAATGCAAGAAGAAAAGAGATGTATCCGAGACAGAAAATGAAAAGCTCTAGCTTCTATACAGGACATCATTACATCTATAATCCACTGAAGAAACAAGAAAAATGGTTTTTTAACTACTAATAGATATTCACCGTCCTAACATAAATATATTGAGTTTGAATTATCATCTTAAATTGTTTTATTTTTAAATATTTTATTTGGATAAGTACATTCAAATTTATTGAAATTTAATTTTCTCATCTAGATAGAGTATTTCAATTATCACCAGAAAATTATTTAAATTGTCAAACAACCCTGGTTAATGTTGGAGGAAAATTTTTTCAATCAACATTTGAAAAAAAATCGAAACAAACAATTGACAAATAATAACTATCATAGGAGATGTCCATCGAAAAACCCTAATTCACATATCCATCAAAAGACATAGTATCCCTAACATTTTGACCAATAAAATCCTAATTAATATCAAACATGAAATAATAGTGGTTTATAATAAAAATAATTTTTACAATTTAACTGAAAAGATATATTAATACCAATGAAAAACCTAATCATCCCAAAAATGTTTTGGTTTGATTCCCCTTGACGACTCCCAAACCAAAATCAAGCTGAAGAGAATATAAAAAAATACATGAGTTTGAAAATATGAAGAATTTCAAAATTTTAAATTTTAAATTCTTCATCTTTAAGTAATCTAATTACTTATAAAATTCTTTAATTTCAAAATTTTTAAATCCGTCATCTAAACAACATAATTTGTTGTACATTATTTCAAATTCCCCATACAAAAATTATTCTCTTAAAATTCTCCATCCAAATACACTATAATGTAGGTACTGCATGGATGATTGAAGTACCAAAAAGGGCAATGCATTGTCATCGACAAATAGCATGCTTACTCAAACAAAACGAAAAACAGCATGTGTCACAACCAGTTTTGCCAAAAGAACTGAATTGATGATGATAAATGCCTTCACCCCAAAATTTACAACCTTGGTCTCGGAAAATAATGCTAATATATTTTCTCTTGGGGAGTGCTGGCAACACACTCCCTGGTACATTTTTTATAATACACTACACGTTCCTTTTAACACACTCTTCACTATTGGTTAAAATTTATTGGAAATTAAGAAATCAGGAGTGGAATTCATTAGCTATGAAGTGGATCTCATAAAGTTATGTGATTTCCAATAAATTTCAATTAATAAGAGTGTGGTAGAGCATTTCTGTTTTTCTTTTTTAAATTTAACTCCATACTAAACACCAACATCTACTTTGCTGCAGGATGTGGAAACATTGACTATTAACCATAAATAAGCAAGCAACTTCAATTAATTTATATCTCCTGTTATATAGGGCATGGATCAGAACTGCTATTTATCAAGATTGCAATAAGTTCACTGAATTCAAAAGCTTTATACCTACACCTCTCACGTCCAAAGTATATCAAGAAATTATGTAACTTGGAACATAGATCTAAAGAGAAAGCCTACTTCAGAACAGATTTTTGTTGATTCCATCAAACTGAACCAGATTTTATTTTTTTGAAATAGACACTTGAACTGGATACTACAGCAGGAAGTACGGCAGAAAAAGAATCAATATATGGTTACCTCTTCACCCTTCTTGACAAACCCTGTTCTCTTGATATTTAGACGCACAGAAGCATAGAATTTCAATGCATTACCACCACAAGTAACTTCCGTAGGTCCACTAAATCCCCCAAAAGTTGAAATCTTTGACCTCACCTGGAGGAACACACAACAGAATTCCTGTTACTAAAAGACAAACACATCCCGAAGGTAACTTGGACAAAGTACTTCCACTTCCACCCAAAAGAAAATGGATACATTACACACAAAGAAGATAATATTCCTACAGAATATACAAACAGTAAAAGACAACACCATCCAATCCATTTAAATCCCTTCGGATAAAAAAACATGAAAAACAAATCAAATAGCAAGCTCCACTCACCCATAAGTTTAAAAATAGGTCCATTGGTACATGTCTGACCGATGGAAAGCCGAAGAACATCAACATACTCCATAATTAGTATTTCAATAAATTCAAATAATTTGGAAAGCCGAAGAACATCAACATACTCCATGCAACCTGACTGGATACATAGCTAGATAATCTTTTGAGGGCTTCTCTACTCGAAAATAAAACACTATGTTTCCCGTAGAGAAGCTCTCAAGCTAGGCTCTGATATTTACCACAGCAATGAACCCCGACTGTGTTTGTTCCTTGATATCATTTACAACAGGGCTAGTAACGTACACTCTACCATACTCTCCTATTGTCAAAATTCATTGAAAAATAAATAAATAATGAGTGAATTCATCAAATTAAGGATAGACGGAGACCAACACAATTTTGTGATTTCTAACAAATTTCAATTAATAGTAGAGGGCATGCTGCTAGCACATCTATATTTATTATTATTTTCTTTGTAATCTGAAAAAAATAGACAGATGAAGTTCGAGTAATTAATAGTTTTTGGTATTTAAGATTCACTAATTTATACCCTAAATTTTGCACTCATGCAGCTTTACATGCATAAAAAAAAGACAGTGAATTGACTCTGAACGATTATACTAAGCAGAAGACAGCAGCAGAGCAAAGTCAGAGAGGTTGAAAATTTAATAAAGTCAAAAACAATAGAATATATGAATTATGATGGTGGAACATTGCTCAGCATAAGTCAAGAAAATAAATCATAGACCAAGGATCAAATTAGCACCGTACAGACTAACCCAAACAGAAGTTTCTCGTACACATTAACTTGCTCAGGTTCAAACTGAAACATATTCATAATCTGACCAAAGTAAAATTGACAACATAGCTGCTGTTTTGGTTGTTGGTTCTGCAAAAATAGGTGTTAGATATACAAGTAACTAAGTTTTATGGCAGCAATTTGGGGTGCAATACTAACCTTGGGGATTTATTGAAGTTATAAAGTATTTTAAGAGTCAGGGCATAAATACTTACTAACCAACTGGTAAGAGGTTTGTTATGAGGAGTTTTAAAGTCCTGGTTAAAGGCTTTGTTGTACATGTCTTACTATCATTACTACCTTTAGTAATGAAAGCTCTTGTTTGCCTATCAAAAACAAATTAACAACATTGCTGATAACAAATTAGACGATACCTGATTTATAAAAATTAATATACTTTGAGAAAGTGACAAGGCATGGCTCAATTTTCGAAGTGCCTGACTCATCAACCTAGCCTGCATTGCCATGTGAGCATCACCCATTTCACCATCAAGCTCACCTTTAGGAACAAGTGCAGCCACCTATCATGTAAAGACTGCAAAAAGTTAGTTGACACTGAACGTGCATTCAAACAAATAAAACAAGATTTCAATGACATAGTATAAACCATTGGAAGAAAAAACTATACAAGAGAGAGAAATACAGAGAAAGTTCAAAGAGGAACACTAAAATTTCGTTCATTCTTTCCATTGGAAAAATCAAACTCAACTAGTCTACAAATGAGGGTTTAAGAGGACAAAATCCAAAAAATTAAAAATAATAATTTTATTTAAGAGCTTCTAGAATTTGGCCGAGTCAATGTAATAAATACCCAAGCACTCGGGAAACTCACCCTCAAAAGCTAGCTATCAAGGGGGAAAACCAGACACTTAAATAATCCACTTCACTCAACTCCCTCATTCATTAGAATCCTTCATAAGTATCCCTTTTCGAGACATCGACAACCAGCTCTAATATCAATTTATAAGTACCCAAGCACTTGGAGAACCCACTCTCAAAAGCAACTACTAAGAGAGGAGAACCAAACACTTCTATACTCCACCAAACATCCCATACTACTCGAAGTAGGACTTAGACACCCCACAATACCCAAGTTCCTATCACAATGCTAAAAAATGCATCCATTCAAGAACAATTCCAGTTTCCAAATCACATATCTCACCCTCACTTGAACTTATTATAACCAATCACACTGATTTCTACATAATACAAGAAGCCAGAAATATCTCTACGCGACAAGCATCACCAAAAGCAAAATTTATATACAGGAATCTACCACACAAAATAGAATACTTACACCAATAAATAAGTTTTATAGGATGAGTAGCTTACAATGAATAGATTTAATTCAAGGGTGATTGGCTAAAATCACTTTCCTACAATAAGCTATTAAATGGCGGTGAAGTATGCCACTTGATACACTGGTTTAATGAATCTAATAACAGATTAATATAATAGTAGAATCAACACTTACCATATAATCCTAAACAAGTTACAACGGAAACAGGGAAAGTATTGACAGAAACAAAAGAAAACGTGCTTCACACTTACACTGTCGACAACAATTACATCAACTGAACCACTACGGATTAAAGTATCCACAAGACTAAGTGCCTGTTCACCACAATCAGGTTGGGAGAGAAGCAAATTCGCTGTATTCACACCAATAGACTCTGCAAGTGTCTTATCAAGGGCATGCTCAGCATCAACAAAGACACAATAACCTGTATCAAACAACCATATCAATTTCTGGATAAACCAGCTACAAAATTTTAAACAGGTAAATCATAAAATTGTGTGTTGGCCTCCTCAATTTCATTATTAATTAATTGAAATTATAGTTACAATTAAACTAATCGAATGGAAGAACACATCTCAAACTGGGCAACTAATAGCACCAAATTTAGACAGTGAGAAACCAAATTAGATTTACAGCTGGGAAACTGCTAGCACTAGCCCTGTAGCACCTAAAATTTGTTGGCACAGTATTGATATTGAGGCAGGGATTTTAGACAACGAGAAACCATGTATAGAATCAAACATCCAATTTGCCATTTCCAAAAAGTAATAGTCAAAGGGTATTCTAAGAAACAAAGTTAGACATTCTTTAAGAAATCATAAGGAAAAAAACAGCACAATCATCACTATCAAACATTAAGAGCAGGGGCAGGGAGATTAAATCATCTGAGTCTGTAGCGACCATAATTATGATGAGGTCATGGTCAAATCTACAGAAGTTAGAAGTCTAAATCCATTACAACCAAAAGACAGACATTTCAATTATAATTGTTGAAGTATTATATGAAGATAACCTCCTTGCTTCTGTGCTTCTGCAATCACATGTAAAGCAAGAGTCGTTTTTCCAGAAGCCTCTGGACCATATATTTCCACAACGCGTCCCTACAGACACAAATTGGAGGAAAACAGAAAATTTTGTCATCAGTATCCAGAAATCAGTGTATTAAAAAAATGGTTCAGAGTTTATTCACATAAAACAAATAAGCAAGAAACCTCTTCATGCAAGGATCAAAGCATACCTTCGGAAGACCACCAATTCCTAGTGCTATATCAAGACCAAAAGAACCTGTAGACACAACAGGCACATTTTTTGGTGAGACAGAACGACCAAGCCACATGATGGATCCCTTTCCAAATGCAGAAGTGATCTGATCAAGAGCTTGTTGAAGGGCCAGTTCTTTCTTGGACATGTTTTCTTCGCCAGAGTCACTTCCATCAGATTTGGAGCGCCTTCTACCTTTAGGTATATAGAAATGAAAAATGTGTCAAGTTCAAATCTGTTTAAACTTCAAACATCAGAGATAATAGGAAACTAGAGGAGAATGATGTGAAACACTACATTATTTTCTATAAATTGCAACTTATATCAGTATGACATTAATGGATGAGATAGACATGAACAGAAACTGGTATGATTCTTCTTATTATATTACGTGATAATCTATTTTACGCATTTATTGGCACCCATAAGCCATAAGCTTCCAGTATAAATAAACTCCTGCAACTGATTAACTTCTGGACTCACATAAAGGGAAGGGAAGGAAGCAAGAGAACTTCGACAAACCTTTAGATGAAAAACTAAAAATCTGAGAAGTGCGAAATAATCCCAGCTCAAAGCCCTGCAAACGAAAGCAAGAACTGATTATGCAGAAAAAAAAACCAGCATCAATCAGAAACGTAGGAAGAAAATGCAAAAAGCGAGGGAAACGGTTGGTTATATGCATATTCATGACCGTGACTGACAAAACGACCATTGCTTTTTCCTTTTCCTTACCTTTTGTTAGAGGGCAAATATTCCTCTGACTTTGGTCCCCATGAATGCACGTATTACTTTAAAAGTGCATAAATAACTAAAGAAATTAAAACGTGACAAACAAGATCATCAGAATCCATAAAATGAGAATAATGCATAAAACAGAAGAAAAGAGAGAGAGCACCGTTACATGTCTTCGGTGACAAAAATGATCAAAAACAAGCGATCAAAGTGCATAAACAAAATCATGAGGTAGCATAGAAAAAAATAAAGGCGCGTAGTAACGAACCTTAGGGACAAATAAGGAGCGTCTGAGAAGGGAGATGTTACGAAGCAACCTCGCCATAGAAGCAATTTTGGGTGGAACGGGACGTCATGAAATGAAAGTGAGTCACAAAACACACTTTTCTTTTGTTTTCTGTTTTTAGGGTTTTATTATTACGCAACGTTTCATTTGATTTCCCTCCCTTTTTTGTTCCATTTCACACAGCAATGGAGAGAGGATAGTTAGCGTTGAGGCAGAGCTGGGAGGAGAGTGAGAGAGAACAGAACGGGTCCTGGACACCTTCTAATTTCATATATGTATATGTGAATGGACCTTTAAAAAGTTTCTTAGATGAGACATTTACTTTTTGCATCTCATTCTTTATTCTTGCACCTCTTGAGAAAATTGGAAATATGATATTATTATGTAATTTGAAAATTTCACAACTATACTTTTTTTTACAAAATTAAAGAATTCATTAACTTCATCATGTCAATAATAAAATAATAAAGAATTATGTTCGATGGTTTTAAAGTAATAGTAAATTTAAATAATATTTTAAAAAATGAATTTTAAATTTAATTCATCTAATAAAATTATTTAAAAAAAACAAAATATGATTTTTTCTATTTTAGGATTAAAAATAATTCTATTAATTTATTAGCCACATTTTGTACATTATTGGATGGATGTCTTTATTTCACTTTATTATTTTAATTTTTTTTACTCTGAAATGCATGAGATATTATAAAATTACAAATGGTATACAATGTTACAATTGAAATGATGAACGAATTTAAGCAATGTATTATTTAGTAAGATGTTTTAGGTCATTTTTACATTGTATTTGTTTAATATTCTCAATATTTGTTTAAAAAGATTATAAATTAAATAAATAAATAAGATGATAAATGTCGTATTATGTATATTATTATATTTGAATATATATTTTTTTACAATTTTATCATTCATAACACTTTTTTTTCCTATAGCATCAGTTTCTTAACTTTTTTCACTATAAGTTCTCCAGGATAGATTGAAAAAAAAAAAAAATTCTATAATCCATTTAAGTACACTTGGAAGGTTACTAATGAATGAAAAAAAAAAACTAATCAAATTTATTCTTTACATTAAACTTCACATGAATAGTAATTGAGGTTAAACAAAAAATATTTATTTGTTCTTATATAATATGAATGAAATTTGCAGACAATATAACTTCGAGTTTATGAGCTTATAAGACATAATTTTGCTATTTAATCTTTTGAGATCATGGACAATTTTACAAGTCTAATTTTTCTGTAATCTTCATCAAACACTTTGATGAGCTAGCTCTTGTATAAACATATTCTATTCATATGAATAATTCAACATGTCACGCACACAAACTTTAGTCCATTAGACACAATTTGTCTCATCACGTCTTGAGTTTTTGAATTCTTCAGACGAAGTATAATTTCTCCTTTATCTGAAGTATAATATTTCTTATCTGAACACTTCTTACCCGCACTCCATGTGCAAACTTCACTTTTGTTTTGTTATGACAAAATAAACAGTCTATTATATATCTCAGTCAAAAATTTCTCCAACATTGATTTACTTATTTTTCAATCCAAATTTTAACTTTATTTCCATTACCAAACTTTCTTCTTTAGCATTATCATCAAATCAATAATTGTGGTTATTTTCACCATAATATCATTTCACCATAAATAGCACTCATTATTAATAATTGATTGTTGTACTCGTCACTGCAATTCCCACCTTTTAATTTTATTACCTTATACCATTGTTTTATTGTAACAAGCTCCATTTTTTCTCTAATGAAAAAAGACAAATTTGCACAATTTAGTTATTTGCCATATTTTCTATCATCCTCTTAACAATACCAAATCTGATTTGTCATATTTTAAATTTTAACAATATTTTTATTTAATAACTTTCTGCTGCAACTACTACAACCATCAATGTTAACATATTCGGATTGTATGTCATAACAAACAAGTATCATAAAAAGGCATATAGTAAACATGATTCTTTCAAAATTTAAAAAAAGAACAATTTTATTAAAAAAATATAATTTTAAAATAAAAAATTAAAAAAATGATAATTACTACTATAAGCATTGTGTATTTGAATAAAAGCTTGTTTTATGACACACGTATATTTATAACTATAATGCAAATTATCTTGGCATAAAAAAATATTCAATTTTTTTTATAATAACTTAAAATTTTATACTATTTATTATTTAAATATTCTCTTTATTTTTTAAAAACGATGGTATATTTCTTCTATATTTTCATAATATTTTATTAAGCATGTTTTATTAACTAAACTAGCTGAATTAATGTTTTCAATAAATTAAATTACATTACACTTTAAAAATATTAATAGTCAAAAGTATAAATCAAATACTAACACGTTATTTTATTTAAAATTTATTTACTATCCAAGTTTTAATATTAGTAAAATAATGGTGCAATCATAAAATTAAAAACGTATAAAATAATTTTTCAAAATCAGATATAAATAAATATCATACAAATTTCCTTTAATAAAAATGATTATTCAGTATTATACATAAAAATATTCGCACTTTAATGCTAGTATGTAACATTATATTGATACAAAAATTATATTACGAATAATATAAAGGTAATATTTTGAAAATATATTGAAAATAACATATTATCGTATATAAGACATTCACATCTGAATACTAATTACTTTTTATCGCGCTAAATATTTTTTGTAACAAAAATCAGTTGTAATTACTAATTTACCAAAAGATAAAAAAAATATGAATTTCTACTTTTTATTTTTATTAATTACCTACAATACAAAAATTACAAATATTTGAAGAAATATAATTTATTATGCTTACTGTTCTATAAAACCTGTTTAAAAATAAACCGTGCATATTATAGGTAAATATACTAGTTATGTATGATTGTTATATTTCCCTTTAAAAAATGTATAATTTGTATATGAGAAATATATGTTGCATAAGAGTGTGATTCCTCTTAATTAAGCATATTAAACATAATATTAAAAACAACTTTGTTTTAACCTAAAAGACAGACATCCTCCGTAGAAACATAATTTTCTTTAAGGCAAGACATTGGTAATATATTGAATTAAGTGTTTTTTTATTTATAATTTCCTTACACAAAATACAATATGCAAAATCCCTCGAATTGGGAATAAGTAAACATCACTTAAATCAACAATTAAAAATAATTTATTTCAACATAACTCCATGGTGGGACGGATCTGAAAAAGTCTAAAAATGTTTAAAAATAAGATAGTTAAAAGATTATATTAAGTGTAACCAACCTGAAATAAATTATAGTTTTCATTTTATATCTGAATACAGTGATGTGATGTTGACACATAAATGACTATTATCTATTAATTAACACCACTTAAATTATATAGATGCATTTATTTTTACAAGAAATAATCAGATTATGAAATATTTCAGTATTAATTGTGTTTATTAATTTCCTCTTTTCTCTTATTAGGAATAACAATAGTTGCCTAAACAGGCTAACTCTTTATCAAACATGTATATATAAAATTATTCAGTTAGGAGGAAATAGAAGACCGCAATAATGACCATCCATCATTTTATTGTACAATAACAGAAAAAAAAAATTGTATGCATCTTTTTTTGGGTCCAGAAAAAAAAAATAAAAAAAATAAGGTTTTGTAAGATGGGCCTATAATAGAGGACTATAATAGAGGACTTTTGGAAGACTGCTTCTTCCTGCACCTCCATATCATCTTCCTGCACCTCCATAGTCTAGGCAAATTTACCATTTAACCCTTTTTAAAACATTTCATATCCCATAATACCCTCTACCACCCTTACATCCTTTCTTCCTCAACTTTGCCTGCACCCCGTTCCCACGC
>Ga0209700_104131_pt1 | contig 26629 bp, 12 predicted proteins | sample SiratroredBW_FD_187528 | JGI IMG/M metagenome (GOLD analysis project Ga0209700, IMG submission 187528) | Root nodule microbial communities of legume samples collected from California, USA - Siratro red BW (SPAdes) (version 2) | ecosystem: Host-associated > Plants > Roots > Nodule | place: USA... | reverse complement strand
ATATATATATATATATATATATATATATATATATATATATAAACATATATATGTATATTATAAAGAGTGGTAGGAGTTCAACAAAGGTCAAGATATTCAAGTTTGAGCCTTCATGTGGTTAGATATTTAAAGAAATGCACATTCTAAGGGAGTTGTCAAACTTACGACTAAAAAGAAGATTAAAGTTATTGAAACAATGGAAGAGAGTAAATATAAAGATGAAATTGAAATTAATACATGCCTTACATGGAGAGCTAGAAAAAAAATGACAAAATTATTGTATGATGATCCAACTAAGAAATACTCATTGATGTCTTATACAAAAGAGTTACTTATGTTACCAATCATAGCATATGTAAACTTAAGTTTCAAAGACTAAAAGATTATTCTTAACCCATTTTGAAACTTTTTACATGTGTTTATAGGACTGCAAAATTACATTAAAAAATACGTACATGTAGACATATGTAAGTCTTTGAAAAATAATTAAGGTGAATAATTTTTTATTCTTGTTGTAAGAAATCCAAATGACCAGTTTCTTATTGTATACTTTTTTCTAGTTTAAAATGAAAGAAAGAGACATGAAAATAATTGTTTTTTATTGATATTGACTATATTATAAAAAATGATCGAATATTTATATTAATAAAAGATGACAATATTATAAAAAAACTCATTTATTTATTTATTTTAGATTTGATGATGAATCTCAATCATGCATATCTTTATATATCCTGTTAATGAGTGGGTGCAAATGATATTTGTTTGTCACACAAATATACTAAAACTTTATAAAAAAAATAATTTCATAAAAAAAAAAACCTTGACGATAAAACTCACCTCACAAATATTATCTTATCATAGTTAAGTTTAAAAACCACCTAGTACAAAAACTTTCAAGATATGATATCCATATGAACAGATGTTAATGAAACAACTTATGATTAGCTAATGTCCATTATTAGAAGTAGTGCTTCTTTTAAGTATATTTTTTTCTCAAAAACCTAAATGTAATAATGGTTAAAGATGTTTGCATTTCAATTCCAAATACATGTTGTATATTTTCATTAAAGTTTATTTATTTTTAATTAATTTTGTGGATGATACTATAATTATCATTTTTTAAATTTATTTCCTATAGACAAAGTTTATATTAATAAAGATCGTTATTATTTTCTGTATAGTCCACTAGTATTCCAAGAGATTGAATTAAAGAGGATTCAACTTAGTTTACCTGTTATCGTAAAAGACTTTAATACTCATATTCATCATTATTATGGGATTTAGATAAACGGATACATAAGCTCTCACTCCATCTTTTACAATCTTAATTTAAGCATATATTTTATATAATTTATATATAAAGTTATTAATTATATTTTAATTCAAATGTGAAAAATATTTAAGAATAAAAGTTAAATTTTATTATATTTTAAATTTGATATTTTATTATTTTATAATTTAAATGATTTAACTTGAAATAATTAACCTATATTTCTAAAATTATAAAAATTAAAATATATACATTATTTAGAGGATTTTAAAACGATTTTCACGAGTCTAAAGTTATTTATCATCGCAAATCGGTGTTTGTTTCATTATTAGAGTAAAATTTAAGTAAATTTTTACAAAAAATTAATTGAGATAAATCTAAACACTAATTTATTTATGTTGTGAGTGAGTGATGAAGATGAAGATAATGAGAGTGAAGTAGACATAGATTTGTTCATATGAGAAAGTAAGTGTGTATGGTAAGAATGATAGCATTAATGGCATAGTTTTGTTGAGAGTAGAGAGTAGGTGAGACAGAGAGAGATAGGGCCTCTTCTCTCCGTAGTCCTTTGAGGTTGACAATTCTCACCCAAAATATTCTCACACTTTACTCTTTCTAATTAATTAGTTCTGCTATTTTTTTAGGGTAGGCCAATTATTTGTGCTATTAATCAATCAAGGGCTCAGTTCCTCAGAAATTCTTAGATCATCCATTTTTGGAAAAACTATCATTTCTTCTGCTGTCATTGCCCCTAAGTTTAATGTGTTCTGGTAAATGTCATCACAACTCAACGTGCTTCAAACCCTTTCTTATACCATACAAATTTTGCAACCAGATTTTTTTATTTTTTCTTTCTATCCTATTAGTGTGTTCAGACACAGGAATTTATGATAAAATATATTGACTGATTAAAGAATTTAAAAAAATACTTAGAATTTTATTAAAATAATTGGATTGTTTAAAATTAAAAAAAATGAGAATTTAAAATTTTCTTATTTTTAAATTCATATTTTTTTTTTTTAGTTTTTCTTAGCTTGATTTTGGTTGATGCGTTATTGGTTTGATTAAGAATGAAATATTATCGGTGAATTTGATGTCAACTATATTTATTTTATTAAATAATATAAGTTATTTTGTAATTTAAGTTGTTAGAATTTTTTATAGAATGTTATGAAAGTTTTACTAATGTGAATAATATTTTTATAATAAATATTTTTTGTGATTATTTTTTATTAATATATATATTTATTTTGTTATTTTTATCAATAGTTAGCTTGAATTTATTTTTTAGTAATAATTGAAAAACGCTTTGAACCAACATTGATTAGTATTCTTACCAATATCAATTGAGGAATTATTAGCTAACATTGACTAGAGGAATTGGTAAAAAAATATCAACAACGAATATTGAGAAAAAAATTAATTAATATCAATCTAAATAATTATAATTAAACGTAAGATAATCTTAATGAACATCAATTTAGAAAAGATTTGTAAATATTAAATAAAATAAATTTTGGTGACCTTTAATAAAAATTAGCATCAAATCAACTATAAAATATTATCAAGATTTATATTTCAAATTTTTAATAATTATTTTATATTTAAATAATTTTTGAATTTAACGATGATTACAATATTTTATCCAAATAAAAAAAATAAATTTAATAAATTTAATTTTTTATTCAAATAAATATTTTAAAAATAAAATAATTTGAAAGAATATTAATTCAAGTTCAATATATTTAAATAGATTAAAAATTATAAAATTCCACATACAAGAATATAATTAAAATTAAAGCATTATATTGTGCAATTCATGTATAAATGGATGGGATTCATTCTTGACAAAATAGATTTTTTGTTTTTTCAATTTCTGAATTGGGTTTGGCTTTATCATTTGTCTTTCTCGAATATGTTGATTTGATGTTTAACCTTTGAATTAATGAACCTTTCTCAAATAAATGAGCAAGTGATGAATATTTCATAACCAAATTATTGGTACCCACCAAACAATATTTTTAAAAATAATTGGAAGTATTACATATATCTTCTGACAAATGACACATCGTTCAAGTTATGCTAACTTTAATTTTAGCGAGTTTGTTCTTATCAGATATATACTACCACAGGTAGAAGGGTACCAACAAGTACCCATACTATAATTTCAACAATTTTAGATATTCATTTATTCTTGTAAGAATTCTATGTATATAGCAATATTCTATTGTGACACTAAAAGTATCTATCAACGCTGAATTAAACTTTTACAAACCAAGAAATTAGAAAACAGTAAGAAAAAAAGTTTGAAAATTTAATATTAAAAACTTAATCGACCGGAATAAACACAAATAATAATAATGTCATAAATTTCTTCCTTTTGACCAAATCTATAAAGCCTTCATCGCCGTATTATTTTTTTGAGGTTTCCAAAATTATAAATTTGAGAGCAGTAGATATATTAAGAGTGCTTATGAATAAGAAATTTTATGAAGTTAATCTACTTATAAAGAAAATTAACTATATTTTCCAGGTGATGTTAAATGTTTCTTTTTCCTATCTGTTGATTGATGTGGTTGAGTTTAGATTACGTGGTTGAGTTTTCAACTAATATAAATTGAAGTTATTTTTTTTAATTATATGAGTTAAAGTTGTTTTTAGATTAATATATTAGTTAAAAATTTCTTTAATAATATTGAAATGATTGATTTTGATATTAAATGACTTATTTTATTGATGTTAATATGAGTTTTTTTTTATTTACATTACTATAGTTTTTGTATTATTGTTATAAATCACATTTATTTTTTTATCTGATATCAATTTAGATTTTTTTTTTTAATGTAGACTAGGTTATTTTATTTTTTTTGTATGTAAACTAAATTTTTGTAAAGTATGTTGTAGTTATATATTTATTGATGTGTCACCAGGTGAGTCACCAATTTATTGATCAACACTAACTTAATTAAGAGACCAATATTAACTTGATTAAGAGAAAGAAAAAAAGAGTTGTATTTATAGAGAGATAGATAGAGAGAAATTGAGTTTCTCCAGTGAGAAAAGAAAAGAAAAATAAGATAAGTGTGTTGTATTTTCTATAAACTTTTTAGAGAAGTTAGTTTCGAAAAGAAGTTTTATACTAATTATCTTATGTATTTGGTTATCCCTATTATTTAGTTATTGAACTCTTCTTATATTCTTATCCATCTTGTTGGTGAAAACAAATTTTTCAATTGATCTATGAAAATTCTTTATTATTCATAAATTATTAATATTACTATTTTAAATTATTAATGATTATCTTATATTTAAATATTTTTGTCTTTTATGGTAATTAAAATTCTTTATTCAAACATAAAATAATTATGAATTATGCCAAAGATTTTCCTACAAAATGGATATAAAAAGAATAATAAGTGCAATTGAAGATGAAGATGCAACAATAATATAAGGATGCATACTTATTTTTAGAAAGTAAGTTTCCACCTATAAGCAAGGTATCAAGCTAAGTATGAAACAATTGCATCATAAAGAGTATCATTGTATAAAATATTTATCAACGGATATTGCTTTCCATATCAATGTGAAAGGAAGATGCAAACCTATAATTAATTGCAAAAGTAGGAATAATGACACAAAAAATTGTGTTTCCATGAAATAAAGATCCAATAACAAACTCACAAATATCATAGATATTTAAATGAGGGAAGTGACAAGAATAAAAATTATAATATCCCAGTTAATCACATTACACACTAAGTTGATTTTCTATGTGAAGGGTGCAGTGAATACCATGGAATTGTCTACCATTCTGTTTAGAGAATTTTACCATTTTCAGAAAAGAATTATATTAAATTTAAATTATTTTTATTGTAATGCATTTACTTTCTTAAGTTTCTTTTTTTTTACATAAGATAATTTTTTTAAAATTTTAATTTTTTAAAAATCATGTATTTCAATTATTACTGAATACAAAAATCACGAAATCAGCATTTTAGATATAAAAAAATAATCATTACAACCTTTAACCGGAAAATTTGGTTGATATTCACATAAAAATAGTTTCACTAATATTGATTGAAACAAATAAACAAATATCAATCAATGAAAATAGTTTTAAATTATATCGGCAAATAAATAATTTTTAAATGTTATTTAAAAAACAATTCATATCAATATTAACTAAAAAAAAATAACTTACATTAGTCCAAGAATAATTTTATTGGTGGTTATAAAAAATCCAAACTAAGATCAATCAAACAATAGTTATATAATATTAATAAAAAGAATAATAATTAATATTTGTTAATAAAAAGCATGAACCCACATTTTGATTCGCATTGGTTAAAAACAATCATGAATTACATAAACTGAAAATAATACACGTTATCTAAAAAAAAGTGTATTTGATATCAATTAAAAATACCATTAATGTTGACAAAAAAATATAATTAATGTAAATAACATTAGTATATATATATATATATATATATATATATATATATATATATATATATATATATATATATATATATAATATTTTTTGCTCTGACAACTAAAAAATATTTACAATCAAATTTAATTAGTGAAAGAAACATCAATCAAAATAAGTGAAAAAATGACATCGTTCAATGACGTCTTAACCTAAGTTGAGTTGAAAACTTATAAAAAAAAACATGAGAATTAAAAGACATAAATTTCAGAGAAAATAGAATACAAATTTTTCAAATACTTATTTTTAGATGAATTTTAAATTTTTTTAATTTTAAATATTCAAATTACTTTACAATTTCAAATTCTTTCAAAAAATTTATATTTAAAATAATATAGTTTTGTCCTAACATATTCCAAATATTTTATAAAAAACCAACCTTCGAAAAATTTGCCTCTAAACTTAAGAAACTAAAATAAAATGATAAAGCGTGTGAATATTAGGCTAAGATAGATAGATACTAAAAAGTGGTTGCAAATTACCCTCAGCATAGTATGCTTTTATCCATTTAGATTTGTATAAATTATCTTCTCTTTTCTTTTCTTTTTTCTTTTACCTCATCTCGTTCATTACAAAAGGTATAAAAATTGATTTTTAATAGATCTCTTCGATATATCCACATAGCTTTCATATAACCTAAACTAGTTGGATGGACAAGGTGATCATGACATGTTTAAAATACTACATATACATATATAAAAGAAGTTTTAAATAATACTTATAATTTTAAATGTTAGATTAACATTAAAAAATAATAAAAACCGTAATAAATTAAAATTTAAATCATTTTTTTCTTCAATTGATGCTTCTTTCTTATGTTACAATTGCATACACTCTCTTCGGGATTTTTATTATGATAACAAAACAAAATCACTCATTGAATTCCTTTTTTTTTCTCATCAATTAATAATTATATTTTCTTCTCTTTTCTCAAATTTACTCATTTTCATATTCCTTGTTAAACATCAAACTCCTAACATTACAATTTGTTTGGATTCTTTCTTTTTCTTCTCCTTCTTATCTTAATTATTTTGTACCTTTACTTTGAATTTTCTCCTTCTTACACTAATAGTATGCTTAGTAACATGGAGACTAATTTAAACCTCATAAACTAAACCCCATGCAAGCAAGTTTGAAAATGAGAGTGTTTAATAACAGGAATTAGTCCATTTCAGATGAGAACTGAAATTAGAATGAACCCTAATCTATAACCCTATGCCCCTACGAACATATTTATTGTCAATATTCTATTAATTCCTTTTTTGTGGAAGATTTTCTAGTTCCTAGTGAATCAGTTAGGGGAAAAGATTAAGAGGGGGTGTTAGCTTCTACGGTGGGGCCCACGAAAAGTTAGATCCAAAAGCCCAAATCAACCAATAAACTGGGCTTCCTCAACCATGCGGGCTACCAGGTGGGCCCAACAGAACTCAATTAGTAAAATTTTATTTACGCCACAAAAGATAAACCCTACGCCAACTCTAGCGCGTGCAACTCTATACTCTATATTTCCATTAAACTATTGCTACATGTAAAAAGAGTCTCAATAAATATTTAAAAAATAAATAAATACTACATGTATGATTAGTGTATACATCATAAGTTATTATAGCCTTTGACTAATTTATTTTTATAATAATAACTTTAAAAAGTCATATCTAACGTTATTTTGTTCTTATTGTTTGCGCAATATTTTTACCTCACAGCGAAAAATCAATGAATATAAATGATAAAATGGTAAAATAGAATTTAATTGAATTAAAAATCAGAAGAAAAATTTTACTTTGAGGACAAGGGGGTGACGCGTGGACAAAATAAAAATCTGTCTTACCTGAACTAATGATTGTTTAATTAAATATTATGCGCCTACTTTACCTAAGAACAATTAATATTGTCGCGTTAACTTTATTTATTTACAACTATTTGGTAGGTTTATTACAACGTAGTCCACATAAACAATTTAATTAATTTTGATAAACAAGCTTTTTAGGTGATCCCAGAGAATGCATATCCAGATACATAGTACACACTTAATGGTGTTAATAAGCTATAATGACTTAGAACGTTCATGCGGGTAATTGTTGCACTCATATCCAACAAAAAATATTCAATTAGGTTTAGGTCTAGCACCATTTTATTCAATTCAATCCACCTAATTCTATTTTTAGCCTTTGATTCCACTGCATTTGACGTGATAATAAATGTAATTATTGTGTATCAATGCATGATTTAAGAGGTTAAAAGTGATTGTGCCCATAATTATAAATCAGCGTGCGCATACTTGTACTTTAAGAGGGTTTAAGTAAATTTTATATTGCTGTTGCCTTCAACTTCACTTTGCTTATGCATTGAAAACCGAAAGCACAAGGAGATTATTATCCTAAATACTATTAATTAATATCTTAATTAGTAGTGAAAACATCATAACAAATTGCATCTAATCATCATACAATTTAGTGGGGACGTGACCAAAGGTGCTCATCATCTAAAGCTGGTGGCTGCTGAAAGTTGCACATCAAAACGGGTCTTAATATTTTAATATTTAATGAGATAAACCACATAATTTTATTAATTTTTTTTTCTTTTAATTTAATGATTGTAATAAATATTTTATTTTAACTTTTGCTTTGTCTCACTCAAGTTTCATCTTAACTTCACTGATTATCGTATCCAAGGTCTCGAGTTCAACTTCACTAATTATGTTTCTTTTGACTTTTTTCATGCTATGAACAAAAGAAGAGTTTAAAGCAATGTTAATTAAGAGAGAAGATATGGCGTCCAGAGTAACAAGCATGCACATGCGACGAAAGTAATAACTTCACTTTGAAGTTTTTTAATTGAGTATGCATAGCTTTTAGAGGGAAAGTAGAAGGAATGAACATTTGATTTTGATATTTGATTGAGTTGAGAAAGATGAAACTTTTTAAACTCGTGTGTGGCTTTGTGTGAGTATTGTTTAAGGCACAAAGAAATCAAATGTCTTGTTCTTGCTTAGTCTTTTTCCTTTTCCATTGCCACTTTTTAAAATTGTTTTTGGGAGATGAACGTGTTGGCATCTAAGTGTGGAATGGTGTCTTGTTTCGAACTGTGCATTGTTCTTCTCTTTTTCCTTTCCACACCTCAAAAAGGCAACAACAATGGACTCCTAAATTCAATTAAGGAAGGTGTTGTCATATTCTATCTTTTTTTAACAAATTTAAGGATGTTCCAAGTGGAAAACCAAATGCATTTAACCATGATGAACAATGAAACAAATACAAATAAATTATTCTTTTCATTTTCCTTATCCAAAAGTTATGCTCGATGTTTTGTATAAAACCCCCCTTGAAACTGCCATTTACATAAAGATTTTGCTTACAAGAAAATGGTTTTTAATTCAATTATTGTTCTCAAGCTGAGCTATTGAGATTATAACAGTGTGCTTAAAAGGAGGTGGAGTTAACTTCTAGAACAAGAGAAATCTAAGGTGTGATTTAATTAAGCTTTAACATGTGTGTGTTTGGTTAGATTGCTCTAGAATCTTTAGGAAATTTAAAATTATTAAATTTGAATTGTTTTTATTTTTTAAATGTTTGTTTCAGATATAAACAAAAAGTAATTATTAAACTTTATTTCTTTTGGATAAAATATTTTAAATATTATGAAATACAAAATTTTATTTTGATATTGCACAACATTTAGTAATAAAAGAATGTTAATTGGTAATATTTTTCAATTTATGTTATTTTTTATCAAAACTATTTTCTAAATAGATACGAACATTATAGTCAATCATAATTATTTTGGTTAATATCAAATACCATTATTTTTCTTACATCATTAACCATAACTTTTGTTGTTAAGTTTTTTTATCTATGTCAACTAATTTTTTTTTTCTAATTAACATTGATCAAAACAATCTCAACTAAAATTGATAAAAGTTTTCACAATTCACATTAGAAAAAAAAAAATCTAATGTCAAACCCTATCGACCTCACTTAAAAGAATTATGTCAAGTTAAAGGACACCTAATCTGCCAAGAGGAGAATATGAAGAAAAAACATAAATGTAAAAAGATAAAAGATTATGAAAATTTTTAGTTTTTTACATTTTAGGAAAATTTTAAAATTATCTTATTTTAATTAACCCAGTTTTAAAATCTCAAATTCTTTTAAACAAATAATATATCTTTTTATAAATATTTTAAAATTTTTATAAAAGTAAGATATTCTATAAAATTTCTCTGTCAAGCTACACTATTAAAGAAATTGGTTTTTCATGGTGCATGGAAGCATAAAATATTTTTTTATTTTAAATTAAGAACATAGATAATATTTATAAATATAAGAGATAAAATTTATGTAATATAATTATTTTTTGTTTTGTTTTGAAGATTAGTTAAATTAAAATATCTGCTAAAAGTTGAATTCAATTTAAATTTATTACAAATAAAATTATAACCGCAGCAAGTCTTGATGCGTTACAATAAATATAGGAAAAATTAAAAAGACTTGCATGATATTAATTTACAGATTTTAGATGAAATTATTTTTTATATTAACTATGTTAGTTCATACAATTTGAGAAAAAAAAAAAAAACTATTTTAATCCCAAATACGGGCACACACTTACACATCACTTATATGATAGCTCGTTTTGATTTTATATATATAAAAAAAACTATTATTATTGTTATTGTTATTATATTTCTTTTAAAATAATTATTTCGACCGTATTTTATTACTATATTAAACAACATATAAAGTCAACTTAACTTATAGATATACAACTTAATCTTCTAACATATCATGTAAATAAACAATAGACTTTTATCAAATAAATAAAAATGTAAGTTATTAAACATAGTTATACATAAATCAATTTCATAATCAATTTATATACATATGACTAAATATCTAATATATTGTTTTAAATATAAAAACATAAATCTAAGTATCAAATATTATTTCTAAAAACAATAAATATTATCAAATATAGAAACATATAATATTGTCTTGTCTGGATCTCTATAAAACAATAAATATTATAATTTTTACACTAAAAAGTTAAAATTCTAAGTTTTTTATTACTTTTAAAAATTATTTCTATTAAACAGAAAAGCTAATTTCACATTTAAATACTAAGCATTTGTGTGTAGATATTTTCAAAAGGACCAATTTTAAATTTGAAGGATAAAAAATAATTTCTATTTAAAATTTTAAAAATAAAAAACATATTTAACTTTGTAAAAGGTAACCAATGAATTTGCAATATCTTGTAAAATAACTTTAGAATATGAATATATCAGAAGTTATAATTTAAATTTAGATATAAATAATATGTAACCTAAATATTTTTTTTAGAAAAAGAGAAAAATTTATAAAATTAGAAAAATCAGTATTCAGTTTTTTTTTTATATAAAAACCACTATATATATATATATATATATATATATATATATATATATATATATATATATATATATATATATATATCAGAAGCTTCTTTTTCCTTTTTTTTTTCTGTTTTTTCTCTAAAACTTTATCTTTATTCATTGTCAAACTTATGATCGAAGATTCCTAACGTCTAAGTAGAACAAGAGTGTCTAATCAGATTATTGAATTAAGAAAGTTTATGTTTTGTTCATCTTCCTCATAATCAATTTTAGGTAAATTCTTTTCTTAGTAGGTATATTTTGTATATGTCCTTTGAGACATCAGAATGAGTTTGTGGTGGTTCGTTGTTCTAATAGTGTAGTCAGATAATTGATTAGAAGTTTTTTGTGCAAGTTAGGTTACTTGTGACTTTAGGTTTTTTGAACTCTTTTGTTGGTATCTACTTTATACAAGTAAGGGAAGATAATTTGAATATTTTAATAGATATTGTGATTACTTGTTTTATTAAGTATGATTTGGATAAATTTGAATTAAATTGAATGAATGTTTATTTATAGTATGATGTAGTATAAATATTTGTGAATAATATATGGAATGGTGATTGAAACATAGTATTTTAAAAAAATGAGATATCCGTGTTGAGATTGTTAGGATGTGTATTTTTTGAGGATTTGTCGAGAATGAGGTATCCTGACTCTACTGGTACCTTAATCATATAGATGAAGGGTGTCAGGTGGTGAGAGTTGAAGGAGATCCATGAAATTGAATTTTGAAAGAGCTGGTAAGGATAAATATATAGATTTACCTTGTTAGATGAGGTTATGTACTTCATTTGGAACTATATGGATTTATAAATGGAAGGGTCATCTGACAGGTGTTGACCTTTGAGTCTAATTTAATACACTGAGTTTTTCGAAAATAGAGAGTCAAGTGTCTTTGTATGTGAGACAGTATATGTATGATATGAGTTATTGTACAAATGTTATTATCGCAATGTGATGTACAAGATGAACTATGAAAGTAATTTAGTTGAGATATGAATTTAATTTTAAATATATATTTCTTTAAACTCAACTCTCTAGCTTACCCTTACTTTTATGTGTCGTTTGTTTTATTTTTAAATATGGTAGTGTGACTTCTTAGAAAGTGATGAAGAAGTTTTATTTTATTTTATAATTGTATGAAGTATTTTTATTAAATCTCATGTTAAGAAATATATTTTTTTGAGTACTCATATGAATATATAAATATTTGTATTTAGACTTATTATAAATTTTTTCAACGATATAATGCCTATGTAAAAAGTATGGAATGTTAAATAATTAAGCCAATAATCTAAGAAACATGTTAAATTAAGTGGAGTTAATTTTATAAATGAATTTGATTTTTTAATTTAATTATATATATAATATCATTACGGTATAATAAATTTTTAATATATATATATATATATATATATATATATATATATATATATATATATATATATATATATATATATATATCATTTTATGATACGACGACGCTTTAAAATTAAAATCAAAATAAATATATTTAATTGGGATTCAATTTGTGATATATATTTTAAAAATTGACTTGAATAAAAAAAATGATAATAAAGGTCGATTTGATCATCTATGTCACGAATTCTGTCTAACCTGTTGTGTATTAATGAATCAACCCTATTCACATTTTATTAAAATAGAAAAATCACTTTTATAAAAATGTTAAAAATCACTCCGTAGAAATCAAGCTCAACAATCCACATAAAAAAAACAAAATTCATCATTAAGCCAAGTTGATTAGTTGATATGTAAATAATTTTTTTTTTACACATTATATAATTATTTGTTCTACTTTTATACCGATTTGTGTGGATCAATTTTTTATTCGTTTGTTCCACAAACAATCCTTTGTTCTAATCGAGTCAATCACCAATGCAAGTTTTTAAACTTCGATTTGTGGTGAATTTTTGAATCAATCCAAATTACACCTACCAAGTTAACATCAAGGTGGTTTTGATTTGGTTTATTAAATTATAGTAAAAGTAAAATTATTATATTTTTAAAGTTTTGTCCTCGCTTGTTAATTATTTTATATATTTTTAAATTTTATATTCAAGTTTAAAAAAAATACGTAATAAGCAAAACACATAATAAACAAGACCAAATTAAATCATTATAAAACATTTGATATCAATGAATAAGATAAAACGATGAATTAAAAACAAAAGTTAACAAGTACAAGAAAAAAAAAAAAAAAATAAAAAAATAAAAAAAAAAAAAAAAAACCTCTGAACTCTAATTATATATTAATAGTTTATTCTGTCTTTAGGTCAGTTCAAATTGTTAAAAATATAAACTTACAAAACTATATTCATTCTCCTGATTTAGTATGAATTTAAAGTATAAATAAATAAACCACTTTAGTTGATTTGCTTTATTTTGTTATATAGCTTTAGAAAAACGATATATATATTGAAAAGGTTAAAATGAAGGCAAATCAAAGAAACCCTAAAAAACTGGATCATTGTTAATTATAGGATGCAAACGACGTGACTTTAGAAGAAAAATCATTGCTTCCACTCTCTTCATATAAAGCAATCAACTAACACAAAAACATATATATATATATATATATATATATATTAGACACAAAATTAGCACGGGTCATATTCTCCACTTATTCTCACGTCTTTAAATATCAACAACAACTTTAATCATTGCTACAATACTATAAGCTTGATTAGACAGGCATGGAGATGCAACTTTCCCATGATTTGAAGCACATTTTTTTCCAATTAAGAATATCAGAATAAAGGGTTTCAAGTATTACTCAAATTACATACTTAATTTGTTCACAATCTTGGTTTCATTGCATGGTGCCATTTATTCTTGCTAAGGCAACCACATCATCATAAAGAAGGAATTGTGTTCCCAACAATAATAGTTTTGAACCAATTAATGTATATCACTACTATTGTTCCATATTCATGGATTAGGGTTCCCCTTAACCCTAAGTTTTCAATTATAATAACATATATGTGTGTGTATGGTGCTTCCAAAAACATAGTTGATTCCTTTTAAAAAAATGTAATGGAATGTGTACAGTAATTAGCCTTTACGTCTAACTTTGTGTGAACTTATCTTCTTTTGTTGTGTTGTGAAACACTTTTATAATAGAAGGATTTTTTTTTCTTTAAAAAAAGCTTTTATTATTATAATAAACTAAGATGTGAAGAATTAGCTAAAACATTAGAACTTGTAAGAATAAAAGGATAATTTGAAAAGGGTTTCTTACAATGGTAAAAACGAGCACTAATAATTGAAATTTTCATATTTTAGTTTGTTTTGAATTTGCTTATTTATGGTGAGATATTAATTTGTTACTAGATTATTTTATATGAAAATTTAATAACAATATTAGTATTTTTTTAAAATATATATTATTGAAGTGAGTAAAATTATTATGAGTTAAATAAAATCTCGACATTCAATTTTTTATTTATTTTGTGGTTAATGTTTTAAATTCCTAATTACAACGATGTATTCTTTAGGTTATTTATTAAATGCTTTTAAATATAATTCAACATTAATGAACTATGCTTCAACAAAGTATTTATATAATTGAAGAGTAACATAAATTTTTCTAAACATTTATCTTTTGGAATTTATCCTTATATTTATTATACATAACGAATTATCCGTAAATTTATGCTGATTAAATTGATTTATATATTATTTTTTTGTTTTAAAATTATATTTTTATAATAAGATAAATAATATAATACACAGAACACTTTTATTTGATGACTTTTAACTTAAAAGTAACATCAAAAACCAAAAAACATATAAATTATTGAGTAGCTTATACTTTGCTTTTAAAGTTCTTGTTTTGGACTTTAACTTAAAGCAACTTTTAATCAAACAAAAAGTGGTGCATAGATATAAACCCTTGTTCCTTTCACACGAAATTTTATATGCCAATTGCTTCTAAATTTATATTCTGTATGGGTCTAAAATATGAGTTTAGAACTTTATGCTCTATCTTTTTTATATAAGCCAAAAATATATTGATAAAGTACAAAGAATATTTCAACTCAAAAATAAACACTAACCAAGAGTATGTTGAGTATTGAGAACCTCTAAGTACATAAAAAACAAAGCAAAATATCAGTCTAAAATAAAAAGGTTGATGCAAAAGCATGCTAAAGAAACTTTACACCAATTTGAAAAAGAAAACAAGTTATTCACTAAATATACAATGAATCTATGGTTAACATCTAATTTTAATAAAAAACTCTTTGTATGTAAACTTAACTTTATTTTGTATAATTCAAATATTCGAGAAAATCGAATGCTAAATCACTTGCCAAGCTCATTTTACCCATCCTCCACGATTAATAATTACATGCGGGTCTGTCTTTTTTTAATTACTGATTAATGAAAAGAATTGCTAACAAAAATATTAAATTTATTAAGGAAATAATTATTATTTTTTATTACAAAATACAATGCATGTGTATTGCTAAACACTCATATAAAAACTATTAACCCTTGATTCCTTAAGAGTTGGCATTTTCCTAAAAAAACACAATAGGTTGTGTTGTGAATGCATGCCTAGGGATTACTTTAAACTAGAGTAATTAATTAGCCTAGTAATAGAAGGTCATTTCAGTTTTCTTTTTTTTACATTAAAAAATAAAGAGAAAAATTTAATGAAGTTGTTCTTGTTAACTAAAGTTGGTGAGTTGTTGTGAAACTCATATGTGTTCAATTAAAATAATAAAAACAGCATGTTTTTTATTTACTAAAAAAAGATAACTTACAGTCTGTTTTAAAGTCTAATTAATTAAAAGAAGTTGGATTTACCACATTTGAAAAAGCCTCGAGTCCACTAACTTATATATGGGTTTAGGCCCATTATTTTTATAAAACTAACTCTGAAAGCTTATTTAAAAGGTGTTATGACAACTTAATATTTTTTAAAATAATATTATAGAACTGTACGTGAGTTTAGATAGAATTATATAAAACTTGTCACAAAAAATTATATATTTATACAACAGGAAACCTAATTCATTGAATAGAAACAATGATTTTTTTATCAGGTTGATTCTTATAAATAAAAATAAATAAAATCAATCATCTTGAAATGCAGGTTTCTTAAAATAGTGTTGTTCAATATATAGAGAAAATAAACAAATAGGCCTATAAAAGTGTCCACCTATATATATGTGTGTATATACAAATTTGTTATGGAAACTTAAAAACTTTTTTTTTTTTATTTCCGTTCCAGTGAACCAACTGGGATCTAATCTTATTTTCATAAAAAAAGAGTAAAGTTTGAAAAAGGGATAAAGTTATGAATTATTTATTGCAAAAAAATATTAAAACAAAAGGACTGAAACTATGTCTTTTCTTTGTTTATATTCACTGTTTAGTTGAGAACCTATCGAACAAAATTTGAGCATTTTTTTAGTAAATTATTGTACTTTTTATGAAAACAAGTGTTATTAAAAAAATAAGCACGTGCCTAATATTTGTAGTTAGTGTACCAATAAGAGAACAAGTAAAGTGACACGAGAATAAGAGTAAAAATAATAATTTAATTTTTATTAAATATGTGGTCTAAACTATCCATGTAAATAAAATTTTACTTATTTATTAAATTAATATCTAAGTGTTTTTGGTATATATTTTGTAAAATTTTAAATTATATGCTTTAATTTTAAATATGAACATCTCTTAACGAAAATTTAAACTTAGATTTATATCATTTTAAAAGGATTAACCTATTTTGTTACATTCAAAATCTCGTTAGGAATATATTGGTTTTTTAATTTTTATTTTAAATTTCACTTGGATATTGGTTTTTAATTATTATTTTTAAAACTCACTTGAATATTGGTTCTTAATTTTTATTTCAAATTTCACTCATTTATAGTGATTTTTATAGTGTATTTCATAATATTTATTCAACTTGTTTTATTTACCCCTACTAAATATTGTGAGTGTTTGCGTGCTATATTAAATACAGAAAATAATATTTTAAAAATTATCAATGATAATACATTTTAAAATTTAAATGAATTAATTTTTTAGCGATATATGTAATGATGTTAAAATATCTTATATCAAGAATAGGCGGTGAGAGTGTAGCTGAAATAATGTAAAACTATATATCTTAATTAATAATTTTAAATTTTACAGATGACTGTGCAAATGTATATATTTAACATTTAAAGGAAGTTTTTCATCATTAAAAAAACGAAATTAACGTGGCATATAGTCAATAACATATTATACTGTAGATATAAAAATAATAGCAGTAAAAGATGAGTCAGAAACAATATATTCCACTGTAAAAGAGGATTATTAAAAAACATAAAGTCTTTAAAATAGATTTTAGCACTTCAAAGTTCAAAGAATCAATTGTTAACTTTCATGAAAGAGATAGACTGAGTTAAAGAAAAGTAAGATACTGTTTGTATAAACTCGAGTACAACTTTTTTTAGTATTTTATTTTCCTTTTTGGTAATGTAGCATTTGGATTTTTTTGTAGGTTGTCTTATTTGCTTAAATAAATGAAAATGGGTTATTTTGAATAATGAAGAAGGTTTTGATGATGGTGATGAATAATTGTGGTATTTGCATATAGTGGTGTTTTTATAGGGATTTGAAACCTAGTTTAGTGTCACTATCAACAATGGCCAAGGAAATGAACTAACCGCCCCACCACTCTTGGTCTGCCAAATGTCATCTAAACAATGCCAATTAACACTTCATTCCATCAATTACTATTTTAATTAAAAATCAATAAACCAAAATTAGATTCAATTAGTGGATAACCACTTCTCACCACCAAAGACTACCAATTTAAAATATAGGGTTTTACTAAAGCCTAACAAAAAGACACATTAGTGGACTAAAGTGTTGTTGTGAGCTACATACTTAGTTATTAGCTACTACTTATAACCTTTATGGAAAGAAAACCAAAAAAATATCAGTTGATTAGGGTGAAAGTAGGTTTATTTAAAAAGGAAAATTTTCAAGTTTTATAAATAGAAAATGTGATTAGGATGGAATATTACACTAAAAAATAAATTATTGATTAATAAAGCTGATAGATATTTTAGGTTGATTGTTAAAAAACTAGTTGTGAAAGAGATAGTGGGAGAAAAGATAGTGGCTAGCTATTGTTCATTGGAGTAGGATGAGAAACAAAACATGTTGAGTAAAGTAAAAGAAAATATAAAAATGGACCAAAATTGCCTAACTCATTGCTTTGAGTTTCATTAGGTTAACCACGAGTTATCTATAACTTCTATGGTCTTATCTAGGGTAGACCTATCAACCACTCAACTCAACATTACCTTTTTTTCATTTTTTATAACAAATATTACATTCTTTTCTATTATCTTTTATAAAAAAAAAATGTACCTTTTTTTTAAAACAATAGTGAATAATCGGAAGTCACTTTCATTTTCTCGTGGGTGGAGGCTCCTAAGGTACAAACCAAACAAAGAAAGGGCTCAGAAAATGGCCCAAGCCCAAATTTTCTCTTTTATATATTATTATATTTTATAATATGGGAGTTAATTTTATGGAATATTTTTTTAAGCTGTTTGTTATATCATGAAAGTGTGCACTCCTTTCTGTTTACAGTATTTTACCCGACTCATTTATTCTTCTTCTTCTAATTTTAATGATTTTTTAACCTTCAATTTAACTATTACCAAAATCTCATTTAATTATTTTTTTTATAATTCCCATTAATAATTAGAATTTATAAATTTATTTAAAGTTAATTCGTAAATTTCTCTCATGCTTAATTTTTTTTTAAATCTAATTTTAACTTTACGGCTAGCTTATGGAAATTTGTTTTCTTATATTAGATGTACGATCCATGAAAGTACTAATGGTACTAATGACACTTTCATTACTACTTAATGTACCTCGTGCATGTAGGCCCAAATGAGGAAATTATCCACGGGACAATGGCCACTATAAGCACCTAAAGTGTTCTGACACATGATATAAATGACGTTCTAAATGTACCTCCCTATATTGTTAAATATATTTTTCAAGGTAAAATATGTTTTTGTCCTTGATAAAATATTAATTTTTATTATATTTTTTAATTAATGATTTTTTTATTTTTTTTTGTCCCACCTTTTGTTCCTTCACTAATTCAGCCATCATTGCAATTAATGTGGTGCTAAAATTGACAGTTATAATTAATAGTATAATTAAGATAAGAATACAATTGAAAAATGTCAGTATAGATATTTTGAAACATATATATAATATTATATTGACTATAAAATGGAATATCAAAGATGAATATAATTTTTTTGATATATCAAATTAAAAAGAAATTTCTTTAAAATTAAAACAATGTTAAATAAATGAAGCCCATTAATTCATTAAAAAATGTCAAGTAGACACTTTAGCATTAAATTAACATTTATTGATATATTTTTTATTTAATAAAATTTATATTGTTAATAATAATAATTTACTACAGTATTATAATAGTGGCATACAATTTTGTTACCATAATTGTTAGTATTACATTAACATGATATTGTTGTAATTGATTCACAATGAATACACTAATAATTTAATTTGTATCAAACAAAAACTGTTTAAACGGAGTCGGTTTATTTATCTTCTTATACATACATATTATATATATATATATTATATTTTAAAGTAAATGATATTTTTGTGGCACTTTTTTTTTACAAAACCATTCTAAAAAACTATATTACTTTTCTGATTTTCTCAGGATTTGATTTTAATCCACAATAATATTGGACTTCCGTCACATTATGATTCAATGACAGTTTGTCAAGTTATTAAAGAAATTGAATGATCATAATCGCTTTTTAAAACCGATCTGTTCTTAATGATGACATCGTATTTACTCATTTTAGTTTAGAAATTAATCACATCTTTTTGCTAGAACATAGTGATTACTCGTGGCTATAAATCATCTCCAAATTTTTTCAACGTGAAATAAAGGCATAGTATACATAACATGCAAGGTAATTGTACCCTCAAACATAGATCAAACTTCTAAATATCGAAAGTGAAACCATCTTTAAATAAAAGTGAATAAAATAGTTCCTCTTAGTCAACGAAAGTGCTAATCGAGAAAAAGGGTAGAAGAAATATTTGACACTGTCAATTTATAGGTATCAAATTGTGGAGTTAAAGTTTGCTTAAACACTTTGAATTTAGCATGTGAAAATGGAGTGAAGAAGACACGAAAGAGAGTAGAAAACACTTTCTTTTCTCATTCATCTTCCATCTTCTTACTTTAGTATTCCAAAAATGTTGCCCCTAAGATTACCTTTTGCATGATACATAGAATATTTCTTGAACCAACTGGAAGAAATAATGGTGAAAGAGATGGCATTAATGTGTCATAATCATATAGGCATTTACATGGTAAGTGAAAGAAATGCGTCGTTGATATTAACAAGACAACATATATATATATATATATATATTAATTAGAAGGTGGTTGATTAGGCATTATCAAATATATGATCGTATCAAGATATTGGTTTTTCTGTGGCCACGCAACTCCCTCCTTCTCCACGAAACTTCATCTTAATTTCACGACAAGGCATTCAAGTTATCCCCACCTCTTTATTAGATTCAAAACTAACCATAAAATCTTAGTTATCTTAGTATTGCTAGTAATTAGTATTAAAAGCGTATTTTAGTAAAATTTATATTGTTTTTCATATATAATTTTTTTTAAGATTGACAATTCGCAAACAATTCTCTTTTGTATCATTTTGTATTTAATCCGCTAAAAAAAGTATTGACGTGGGTTCATATCATTTGCCAATTAATAGGTTTTGTCTGTTTAGCATAACTATATATTTTAAAACTTATTCACATCAATTAAAAAAAAATCTATAAAGTGATTTATAATTTTTTTTAATGGAAAAGTTGAATATTTTTTAAAAATTATAATTTATGAGTATAACAAACACACGAAAAATTTAAAAATTAATAATTTACTATGTATTACAAGTAATTAAGAAAACATATTACTATGAAATAAAATTTACTTTTATACTTATAAATATATAATATTAATAAAATAATAAAATAATAATATTTAATCATATTCAACACACAAATATTATTATATAATAATAAAAGAAAATAATATAAATTGTAGATGAAATGAACCAGTTTTTTATCTTGCACGAATCGAAAATTATGTTGGATGAGCCTATATAGATCAACAAATTTAAATGATTAACACACCTTATCCTCTTTTCATAAAAATATGACTCAGTCCATGTTGTTTTCTAACATTTTTTTTCCAGAAAAAGGTGTATTTTATAATTTAAATATTCTCTTATTCTATTATCATTATATTGTACTTTAATGTATATCAAAAACTTTATCAATCTTTATATATACAAAGAAAAATTATAAGTTTTATTTCTTGAATATTTATTTTTTAAACTTTTTAGTAGTTTTAATAATTATTGTTTGGTAGGGATCAAATAACAATTTTTTTTAAGAAAAAGAAAGCGTGAAGAAATAAAAAAAAAGAAAAGTGAAGGTTATTTGGGTGGCATGAAGTAGTATAGAAATATTTAAATTTATTGTAAGTCTCACTGTTTGTACTTTCCTCTTAAAACTGTGGAGATGCATGTTAAAACCAAATTTACTTGTTCTCTTTTGTGTCTCTCGTGAGGGAGACGTAGTTTCTCTGAGAAAATAATTATGGTGTTGGCGTGAGCTGCAAAGGTTCAATTGGAAAAAATATATATTATATATACTTAAGACTAAATAAGAAAAAATTACTTATAACTTATTTTCTTTTTTATATTAAACAACTTTAATTTTTTTATTTCACTTGAATCAAACAATAGTTTTTTACTGTAATATTTATTTCCTATAATTGTTTCCGATTTAAATAAAATCAATTGCTTTCAAGCAACTTATAAAAGAGCAGTTTTAAAAATAATTAAAATAAAATAAAATAGTTTGAAATCATTTGATTTAATATGTATAAATACAATATTTAGTTTATTCAATTGGCTATATTTATAATCATTTATCAACATATTTTTTTTACTTAATTTAAACACAGAATTCCATTAATGAACCGAGACCCACTCCATTCAACACCTATAAATAGGTAAACAAAAGACTACAAAAAAGGACCAAAACAGAAAGAATTGCTCATAAATAAGACCACTTGACACAAAATCTAATTAATGAATTGTTTTATTTATCCAATTGGTTACATACGTACATGCAGGGCTTTTATGGCAAGTAATTAAAAAAAATGAAAATTTTTGAACTTTTTAAATAATTAATACTAAAATAAATACACGTTTTTTTTTGGTATTTTTTTCCTTACGAACTCTTTTCAATTGACTGAGAATTACCAAGCTATACAATTAATAAAAGTTTTATTTAAATAATACTTAAAAGTATATTTCTCATGTTTCTTTTCAATTATATAATGGATGTGAAATATCCATTAATTTTATTTATGGTTAGTTTTTACTGAAGGGCACAAACAATTAATTCGAATAAAAAATATTATATATTTTTATGTACAAAATCCAAATTCAAAGAACTCAAATATAAAGTATGGAAGCCAGGTTCTTTCAATGTAATATAATTTGTCATTATTTAATCAATTATATTTGCTAACTTTGTAGTCATGACAAATTGACTCACAACTCCCACTGTTCCTTATTAAATTTCAGTAGTTGTTTGTTATCTGCTGTATCTTCATACTTTCATTTAAAGTCAACATAATCAAGCCACGTGTTTTTAATGAGGCATCAAATCAAATAAAATTGGCACATTTTTAAATATTTTTAACTTGAAAAAAATGTTTTCAAAAAAATTAATCGCTAAATAATAAATATTTAATTAACATAAAATTAGTAAAAATACTTTCAAATTTTAATTATTTTATGCCTTTTCAATATAAATAGTTTTATACAGTAATTACTCTTATAAGTAGGTATATAGTTGGAAAAATAGTTTTAAAATCACTACAAAATTACTATTATTTTGAGATTAAGATAGTAAGTTTTCCTAATCATTACCAATTAATCATAATTTTTTTTAATAAGGAATGACATTTGTAACATTCACGCTAAAAGTTCGTTTTAAACTAAACTAAAAACTATAAACACGAGCATATACAATAAATGCACATTAAATTAAACATAAAATCCAGAAACAGATGAGTTCTACGAAAACAACTATCGCATATAGTATTTCAAACAAATTCGAAAATAAAATTTTCAAGTTACAAATTAGGTACATAGCATATCTAAGCTGTATTTATAGATTATCACATAAATTTCAAACATACATACATAACATCCCCGATAAATTAATAGAAAAGTTTCAAAAAAAATTCAATACATTCGTTATCGTCTTAAAAGTGGCACATGATATATATTCAAATACATATAAGAAAGACTCGAAAACGAAAACCTCTAAAAAACTATCAAAAATTACAACTTTATTTATATCAGAAACCTTATATACTATAAAAAAAAACATTACATTTATCTATACACAAATTCGTAAATAATCTAAAAATATTTACAAATATCACATGCCGTCACAGAAGAAATTTAAACTAAATATACATATAAAACGTATAATTACTATGTAAGTGAACTTTATAATGATATTTAGATTATTATTATTATTTTTATTATAAAAATTATATTATGGTTATATTATTATAATAATTATTATTAACAAAAATAAATATTAAAATAATATTGATAATATATTAACAGTAATATTATTACCAATAATAATATATAACAATCTAATAACTTGGAAATTCTTATATATATTGCTACTCACATATAATAAAAAATAGTTGATTATATATTTTCGATAAAATATTATGCAGAACATACACAGTTTTTATATACGGTTTAATCTACGCGAAATCAAATCGTTCTAGAAGGTAGAATAAACAATAAAAAAAGCAGAACTAGAAACGTTAAGTCAAAATTCAACATTTCTAGAAATATTTTAAAAATAAATAGAGAAAATGTCGAAGTAGAAAAGGAAGTTATTATAATTCAGTTATAATTACCTTTTCAATTTCTCTACACTCGCTATAAGGATACAAATAATGGAAAGTCCAGGAACATTCCTTTTCCAAAAATGAACCCTATCAAAACTTTTTTTTTTTTTGGTTAAAACTTATTCATTTTATGTAATTTCACAGACCATAATCAAAACATACTACTAAACATTCTGATACAGCTTATTCATATACGTCCTTACCAAACAAGTTCGGAAATAAAATACAATTAATAATCCACCAATACTTATTAGCAGTATTTTAAAAAAAAACTACAATCACCAAAAAAGTAGTAAATACCCTAACTTTCTTATTTAGAGTTGAATCGACTTAATTTGTAAAAATTTCCAGTATTAACTTTTAAAAAAGTTAATTATTTTCTACGTATAAATTAATTTTACCGTATGAAAAATAGTTTTGCTTTTTATTTCCATCTCTAAAAATACTTAAAAAAAATTGTGCAAACATTTCTTTAATATATTCCATTTTTAAAATAATTATGGTGAAAGCATGAAAGTATACATACATGTATATATAGGTAGTATAATTAAGTGTAGCATATAAAAACATTTAGGGTACCCATATTCTTAGGACAAGTCCTCCATCAATATTTCTCCATCTCTCTACCTACTTCTTTAAAGACATAATGTGACCATCCACACCATGGAACCGGGGCAGTTGAAGTATATTAAATAATGCATGATAATACTGGTGGTAAGTTAATATTTAAGTAACCCTTTTTATAATCTATTCCTATTTAATTATTGTAACTGTATATTCTGCATATAAATATGCTGTGAGCCAAGCCTCTCCAAAGAACATACTTCTCTCCACCTTTGCTTTTCTTTACAATCTCTTTCTCTTTGAGAACACCAAACTCAACATGGAAAATCTTCTCCTACCCATTTTTGCTTTACTCAATGTGAGCTTCATCCAAAACATGCTTTTCACTTTCAGTTCCTACATATTATAAGTATCAGTACTGAATATATTATGAGAACTTATGAGGTTGTTTTTGTGGATATCACTTGCAGCTTGCAGTGGTGTGTACTCATGCTACTTTACCTCCTCAACTTTACTGGAAATCGGTTCTTCCTACTACGCCAATTCCAAAAGCTATTACTGATACCCTTAGCCCTGGTTAGTTCAAATTCTTCTCATAATCAATGCTATCTTTGAAAAATATACTTATTGTTTTATATTCAATATGTTAGAAGATAAGTTCAGGTTTAACTTACTAAAAACTTTTAGATGAAGTTAGTTCCTTCTATCTACTATAATTTCATCTCTGTAGTTAGATAGCATCTTCACTGCAGTGTTTTATGTCAAAATAATAATATCACAATCTTTTTCTGTTAAAATGATAACATCACATGCAGGTAGATATTTCTAGGTGATTTAATAATGCAATAATGAATGAGATGATAAGACTGATAAACTTCACTCGAGTCCTCTTATATGTTAGAAAGTGAATTTAATCTCACAATTTTTAGTAGTTGCTTGTATTGTTTTAACCTAACCTCATCTGCAGTGGATTTTGCTGTCTGCTATCTTTAATAATAGCCTTTTATTACTGAGCTGGTTCTTTATTACATTTGTGAAAACCCTACGTGTGTCTGATGCATGTAGGTGCGTGTTATTAAATGCCACTTTCTCAGTCTCCTCAATTAAGATTTCTCTGCACTTTTTACCAATATATCTGCCCTCTTTCTGTTTTCTTTATACCAATATTAACTATACTGATTCAAGTAAACTTAAAATAAAATATTTTAAACAAATTCTTAAGACTTTCAAGCCTTGTAGATAAAACATATGTTTGGTTGAAAAGAGAAACTTCATTAAAGGTAATCAATCAATTTGCTTATAGAAACAACTACCAATAATTTTATAACTTCTAATAAATGTAATTGTATAGGTGTATTAAAAGTGGTACTCTATGTATAGAAATATTAAAAAAAACATACTTTCTCTTTCATTTTTTTTTATTTTTCTCTTCATTTTTTATATCTTCTGTGGCGTCTACTGATAAAAAGATGTCACTTGTATGAATTTACTTTTCTTCTTTTGTTTTTATATCTATCTCTTTCCCTTTTACTATGTACATTTTTCATTACTTCTTTTAATAAGTATGACGATAAGAGTAACAAAGTGGGTCAGTCCATCAATCAATTGAAAGTGAGATGGAAAACAAAATTAACTCTAGTTAAAGAAGGATTGGTGAGTTGCTGCCGAAAGTTGATAGTTTGTCATGCTAAAATTTGCTAAAAGAAAAGACAATATTACAAAATATAATTAGTTTTTTAAGACATCACATATTTTACTTTATATATATATATATATATATATATATATATATATATATATTCTCTTTTT
>Ga0209700_104130_pt1 | contig 26640 bp, 10 predicted proteins | sample SiratroredBW_FD_187528 | JGI IMG/M metagenome (GOLD analysis project Ga0209700, IMG submission 187528) | Root nodule microbial communities of legume samples collected from California, USA - Siratro red BW (SPAdes) (version 2) | ecosystem: Host-associated > Plants > Roots > Nodule | place: USA... | reverse complement strand
CAAATTTTATTTAATTTTTTACTATTATTATTTCAAGAATACTTAAACTGATAAATATATTTTTATGTTATTATTGATTTTTATTTCTTTTTATTTTTATCATTATGCTTTAATTTAAAAGATTACCCGGACAAAATCGGGTGTTGACATATATATATATATATATATGATTATTGAAATTAATTATTTGAAGAATTAGGTATAAATCAGTTTATTTTTCATATATAATATATATATTGTTACAAACCCGGAGTGTTTTGTAATTTCCAAAGTCAAGGGTATTTCGTAATTTTCACTTAATTTACAAGAGTTATTTCGTAATTTCGCTCTTCATCTTTCAAATCCCTGCAAATCTCTTGAGATAAGGGAAGATTCAATCTTGCAAATCTCTCCTCATCCATCATCTCTTGAGATAAGCGAAGATCCAATGCTGCAAATCTCTTCTCATCCATCCTCCCAAATTAGGTCAACCAAACAACCTTCATCCCCTCAAATCCATTTTCTTGAACAGTAAATCCCCTCAAATTAGTCCAACCGAACATAACCTAAAGGACACAAACATAAAAGTGCAATACAAACAAAAATTAAACCCTTTCCACATTATTAATAACGAAGAGGGAAAGAGTGAAGTGAGATTTTGTCATGAGAATAAAAAATGCACAAAATCACTTAACGAAAACCCTAAACACTTCAAATAGTGTATTTTCTTGATGTCGTTATGAAAATGACGAGTGAATGAGAAGAAAAATGGAAGAAAGTTAGACTCTATCTTATTTCGAAGTCATTAACGCCTCTGTTCGTCCTCGGTTGGGAATTTAGGTTTTGCTTCCACAAATTGAAACCGCAAATTAGAGATTTTTGCAACAAATTGACGGATTGTAGCTTTAGGTTGGCATTTGGGGGAAGAAATTGGAGTGATTAAGATGTTGCGAAGAAATGAAAAACTATTTTGAACCAACTAACATTCATAGGTAATGGTATCTCTTTTTTATTTCCTCTGTGAGTCAACATTACCTACAAAATTTCAATAGATAAAATTAATTTACATACAAAAAAAATCCATAGATAGTTATCTGTAAGAAAAATGACTTTTACTTGTAGTGTTAGACTCACCCTTAGAACTCAACTCATAAACTTTAAATTTTAGTCTTTTCAAAATTTAAGAAATTAAATAAACTTATTTAAATATGTGACTAAAATCATAATTTAAGTAACTGAAAACATAATTAAACTCAAAATTGATAATGCATAGATATTTGAGAAACATTTGAGAAATATCATAAATAATCTCTAGTAAGATTATAAATAACCTCTAGTAAGAGTATGAAAAATGAAAAAAATTATAGAATTATAGAAATAATTTTTTATTTACAACATCTAGTTATCTAATTTTGATAAACACTTATTAGTAGTATCTTATAGTTATCTTATTTATTTACCATTACAAAAAGAATTTAAGTTTAACGGATGTTTCTTACTTATTTCACTTTTCGCGCTGGTATTGATTCTTCCGTTGAAATCGCTACCTAAGAGTAGAGTGAATCTAGAGAATGGTCTCTTTGAGTCACTCAAAAACGCAGAAACTAATCAACAAAGTTAAACCGCGGTGGAGGTTAAACTATTGGAATCCCACGTAAAATTATTTTTTGTTGCTATTATAGGTCAAAACAATTAGTCTTTTAAGGTATAAAATTATTATTACGTTGCCAATATCATTATCTAGTTTAAATTAAATTATTTATATTCTTTATTATCAAATTTTAAAGAATTACACATTGTATTAATGAAACAATATTACTTTAAATTTAATATTATTAGCATATTATTGTGATCTAATTTATTTTGCTGTTATATAAATTTATGTTATGATATTTTTATTTGAATGTACTTGGTGTTATTTTGTTTATAAATGAAATATAAATTGAGAGGAGGAAATCAAATGTTTGATGAAAGAAAATATGACAGAAAACTTATTTGTTGTAGGAAAAAAGTGTTGTCTGTGTTTGATACTGAGTCATTGTAGAACTTTAATGTTCTTCCTCCCATGTGATACTCGAAACAAGTTTTTAAAAAATTTATTAACATTTTTAGTGAATTTTTTTTTCTTTAATAAGAACTAATCGTGACAATGACAAAAAAATTTACAATTTTTATTATTACTAATAAAACATATCTTTTAATCCAAAAATGATTGTATACATTGTCTTTTAATAAGAACTAATTGTGATAATTGACTCTTATTTTATTCATTATCTATCATAGGTCAAATGATTGTATACAAATTTTTTAGTAATAAAAAATCTCTTTATAACAGAAAAATATTAGGTAAAATTATATTGACCATTAAGAAAATAAAAACAAGAGTATTGACACGCATAAGCATTCGACTAAAACATGTAAATATAATGTTTTGATGTTCAATTTACTAAAATCTACGTATGAAAATTTTATTAGAGGAATTTTTTGCATGAATGTGAATAGGAAGGCAGTGAGAGTGTATATATATTTATTTTAGGGTACGTTCTATTCTTAGGAAATGGAAATTTATTTTAAGATATGTTTTATTTTTTTATTCCTAGGAAATTATTCTCATGCTAAAGAGATAGATCAATTATAACAATTTCCTCTATTAATTTAGAATTTATAAAGTTTGTAATTTGAGAGAGTAACCAAACATATTGTTATATCATTAGTGAAAAATGTCTCTTATACGTCACTGCATTTACAGTTTAAAAATTCGAGATTTTTATTTTCTACAACAAATAATATATAAAAATAAATAAAATAATGAGATTATTCCAACCTACTTATACAAAAAAGTATTTGGCGTATAAGAGACTAGTGCAAAAGAACCAAGACAGGTAAACCTTGTCGCATCAGCCTGTCATACATACAAAAGTTCAAAAGCTTCCGGAAGTTCAGTAAAACAAAAAAAAACACATTTCCAAATATCACTACATAATTTCGAAATATAGAAAAGCATAATGATATTCTTACAAATAACTGTAAAACACTTTTCTCATTTTATATTTTTAAATACTTATGTTTTTATTTTCTAACTTTCATTACATTGTTTTTATCTTACTTTTTTCCCTTAATGTAAGCCCGTAAGAATAAAAAAAAAGGCATACTGAGCTTTTTCTATCTTTCTCGCAAACCTCTCCTTATTGCTCTCTTTTTTTTCTCTCTCTCATTTCACTCTCTATACTTCATCTATTTTAAAATATGATCAAGCTCCGCATTAGTTGATAATCTTAAGATCACTTTTAACTAATCAAAATCTCAATCAAAGTAAGTTCCTATTTACTCTTAGGATCCTTTGTTCTCTGTTTTTTATTAAGTTTTTATCATCAATATTAGTGAAAACAGTTGAGAAAATTATTCTTTACAACTTGATGAAGATTATAATAAAAGTTAGTGTTATTTAGATAACTTGTTCTAGATCCCTAAAGTTTGGATTAGTATGATTTTTAATTGGAAGAAGTCATTTGGGGGTTGTCGTCTAAGGTAAGGAAAGTTAGTAATTTATTTTTATACTAGATAGTTACTTTCAAATAGAACTCTAGGATAGAGAACTTAAATATGTGATTATCAGTGCTCAAGTCTTTCTTGCAGGTCTGACTCGTCTTTGAACACTGAATGAGTCGGATTGTTTATCTTGCTTTTGACTTGTTTTGAGTAACAATGTTAAAAAGTACCATGTGAGAACTTTTGATTGTTGTTTGATAGAATTGAAATGATATGTGTAATGTCTGAGTTACATAGTTATATGTAATCATTTTGGTTGAAATGAAGGAGAGTTGAAAGGAAATTAAGGTATCATGGTTACATATGTCTCTATATGTGATAATAGTTAATTATTAGTTGATTTTATACAGATTTGGAGTGATTTTGTTATTAATTATGTTTTAATTAGAGATTTTTGTCATTGATTCTGTTTTAATTAGGGATTTTGTTCTATTTATTATTTATTTCGTATTTAATTCGTTTTACGTTGTAAAGAGCGAATTTTGTTGAGAATTAGGTTAAATATGAAGAAAGACAGAGAAGAGGTGTTGAATTTAAGGAAAGGGGCATAAGTGACTTTTCGCTTAAGCAATGGAGACAGCCTGGGCTAAAACTCACTTAAGGATTTTGTTAGAAGGAAGCCCTAATTGAACGCGTCAACTCAGTTGGAACACGAATCACGAGATAACGGCCGCAATTTGACCTAGAGCGAAACTTATAAAAGGATAGCTAGGTTAAACATAGAGGGGACTTACCATCTATCACTCGTTGGAGACTTGAGAGGCAGCCGCCGTGATCAAGATCCACTCTTTTCCTTTTCTTTTGTATTTTCATGGCTACCATGCGTAGCTAACTTCCTTTCTCTTGAGATTGAATGTAAATTCTCACTTCAAAGGCATTCTTAACATTGTTTTTATATCATTGAATTCAAGAACCTTTGTTTGACGTTTTATTTAAATTTGACATATTTTAGATTTCTCATGGTGACTGGAAAGCACTTTTTGGGATTGTAATCAAACATAAATACATTGCATGTATAAGTTCAGGGATGGATTATACTGTAATGACTAATATAACAATTGATTTTAATGATGATTAAATTATTCTAGTAGTAACTAAGAATAAGAGCTAGGTATTTTAATTTATGAAATCCAATGCTAGAGGAATCAGGTTGAAAAAGCTTTAATTTGCGCATATTGGTAATTGGAAGAGATGATATTAAATTAGGTTAAGAGTATATGAGAAGGAGAGTATTACAATTCAATCACAAGGCTTTTATTATTATTGATTACATTCTTTTAATAACATGTTATCATTATTTTTGTAAACTTTTCCAAATCAATCATTATTACGTGTTCTTATTCAAAAAAATATTGATATATATGCAAATTCCAATTATAAATTTCATTCCCTCTGGATACGATACTCTTCTTACTTCTTATATTACTTGAGGACTCAGTACACTTGCTGAAAATCCGTTAACAATATGTTTAAGTATGATTGAATTGTTATGTTATGTGTGATGACTGAGTTATATACTTATATGTAATCATTTTGGTTGAAATGAAACCATTGTACTGGAGGTTGAAAGGAAATCAAGATACCATGGTTATATATACATCTATATGCTTCAATATGATTGAATTGATGTATTATGTGTGATGATTCAATTATAGGCTCATATGTAATCATTTTGGTTGAAATGAAACTAATGTACTGGGGATTGAAAGGAAATCAAGGTACCATGGTTATATGTGTACCTATAAGCTTTAGAATATTTGAGATGATATGATTATTGTTATGATTGAATGATGAGTCCATATACAATCATTTTGATAGAAATGAGATCAAAGTACTATTAAAGTACGGTGATTGCAAATGAATCATTGTAAAGTCAATAGACTTGGAATATAATATAAAAGATTGGGATTGAATGATAGACTTATTTGTAATTGACTTGAGAGTTGATATTTAAGTTTATTCTCTTCAATTCCTTATACTTTTACAAGTTAAAAACATTATTTCACTATCTTACCTTTGCTTGTCTTGTTGTGTTGCGAATTGCGATGACTGTACTACATACACGAGCATGTACAGAAGCAGGTTTTGAAGCACCTTAAGGAGTATATGCTCTTAATTTTGGTTTTACTTTTGTCTTGTATACACTTGTATATATGATTGATGTAAGACTTTATGACCTTGAGATGATCTTTTTTTTTTGTCATGTAGATAATCGTACATAAGTTTGATGTATATGGACACTTTATGTAGTAATTTGAACCTTAAATGCATGTTAATACTTGGTAGTAGACAAAAGTTAGTTTAGTTAAGAAATCATTTTATGATAGTTTGGCTGGAGAATCTCGCTCAAGCGAATTTTGTAGAAAAATTCACTGTGCAAGTCTTGCTTAAACGAGCTCTTCTAAAAAATATGGGATGCTTTTTGGACCATTTTCGCTCAAACGAGTAACTTTTCGCCCAAGCAAGAAAAGATTTTTCTTAGGTGAAGATGTTTCCGCTCAAGCGAAAATATCACTGGAATTGGAGTATTATGGGAACAATTTTCGTTTAAGCGAGAAAATTTTTGCTCGAGGAAAGAAGATTCTCATTCAAGCTATTTTTTTTTTTTACTTTTTTTTTGTTTATGTATTAATTGTTTTGTAGTCTGAAATTATACTTTATTTATAATATTTTTTATTATTTGAATGAGAAATACAATAATTTTTTTTTACTGTTATACTTAATATAAAGTTTAAGTGCATGGTTATCTAAAACCATGTATATAGACTCTGTTTGCACCTGTCGGATTAATTACGGGTATTTTTCCACTGTTCAATATTCTTAAAAGAAAACTTACGACAATATTAATTAAATTTTGAAAATAAATAAACTGTAAATGTAATTAGTGATATTCTTTAGAAATGCTTATACTAGAATTGTAACAACATTGACTTTTGAATAAAACTTAATATATTGAATTTATAATCTAAGAAAGAGTTGGTGATTTGATAACATAAACAATACATATTCTATTATTTCAACAGTTTATTTTTGGGGTTCTTAGGTATAATAGAATATATACACAATAAATATGATATAACACATCTGCCAATAATCTGTTAACTTATTTAATGTTTTAGTTAAACCCAATCAACATAATCATTTTTCAAAAATCTAAAATCTCAAATGAAGATATTTAAAACTCAATGTACTAAAACGTAAAATCTTAAAACTAACATTTAAGCAATTAAATGTAACTTCCCTAATATTAAAAAATATCAATAAATTTTATATTTATTACTACTGTGACATATAAACTTAAATAATTTTAAAATTTTATATAATTTTTTATTCGAATAAAAAATTAATTATACATATAAAATATTTATTTTTTTTTTAATTTTTGTAAATAAATTAATTTTAATTTTTTAAAAAATACTTTATGTTTTACGTCGAATTCTTAAGAAAAATTATATATTCAGACACATCTAAAACATACATAGTCATCCCATATAATTCATACAATGTAATCTTTAGCTAAAATGAACATAATTATATTTTAAAAAGTATCTGCTAAACAATATCTACATTCTTAAAGCCTCATGTGCAAATTAAGATTTTCACTAAAGCGTAAAAACAAATTTTAGACAATCAAATATAACTTTGTAGATATTAATTTACGTAAAAATATTTATCATATTTTTATTTGACATATTGTGTTGTAAATATTTATTTCGACATATAAATTTAAAATATTAATTATATTTTTAAAATTTTACAAAATCATTTTATTTTATAAAAAATAAATACAAATAATATATATATATATATATTTGATAATTTCTATTGTAACTTTTAAATAACTTTTAATCCCAATATTATTAATAGCTTATCACTATTTAATTTATTATATTATATTTAGTATAATTATACCTTTTTTACTTAGTCAATGATCTAATGCTAGGCTTTTAAATATATCATTTAATTAACTAACTTTAACAAACATATAATATTTGTTAGAGAAGAGGACTCATGTCACCCGTTCAAATTTGTTTCCTGACACAAACTTGATTTGTATAATGAATTATTTATACATTTTGTCCTTTTTTTTTTGACATATTAATTTATAGTATAATTAATGAATTATTAGTTTTAGAGAAATGTCTAAATAGTGTTTCGTTGCCATATAGGTTATATATTTTTTATTAAAAAAAAATCATTTTTAAACACATATTTTACTCACAACAAATTGTAAACTCAAATCTTAAAATAAACATTAAATTTTACTAATCTTTAAACTTTAGTGTTAAAGTCAAAATTTTAGAAATGAAATTAAATAAACCTAGGACTAAAATCATAATTATTCCAAATATGAGTAACCAAAAACATAATTTAATCCAAAATTTATAATAAATAGAAGGAACTTCTAGCAAAATTACCAGAAATGGAAAGGAAGTAAAGGATTGCAAAAATATTTTTTTTTAAACTACTCGTTTTGTCATTTATAATTAGAAAGTAGGGAAAATTTGTAGCTTTGGAGGTGACATTGTTTTTAGGATCTTCACAACAACGATCATTTTTTAGATTAAAAATGCACAATGAAGTGGAAAGTTGTTGTAGTTTTTGGTATGAAGTGGATATAGAACTGGTAGTTAAATAGTATTTCTTCGTATGGATAAAAACATATCTATACTATTACAAAGTTTATTACCAGGATCTGCAAGTTGTGTTTCATTTTCACACTGTTTTTGATTGCTGCCTTGAGAGATGTAGACTGAAGAGTTTTCCTTTAATTGAAAATTCATTTTAAATTTGATCATTGAATAAGTATAAATAATCACCAAAGTAGAGGTGAGGAGAGGTGCAGCAAATGCTTCTATAGTTAAACAGATAACTCTTCATCATAGAAAGTTCAATTCCTCTTGATGTCACTTGGGAACAACCCTTTTCTCATGGCTAGATAAACAATTTTAAACTTCAAATCCTAAACTTTAAATTTTACAAAAATGTTAAAAGTTAAAATTTTCAAAAATTAAAAAATTAACTTAATTTATTTAAATTTAGGACCAAAATCATAATTATTCCAATTTCAATAACTAAACACATAATTATGAACAAAAGTAATAATGAACAAATGGATATATATATTTGACAAAATAAAGAAATTTGTGTTAAAATTATGATAAATGGGAAGGAATTAAAAATTGCAGAAACACTTTTAATTATTTTAATATAATAGATAAGTGAGTGATATTAATTTAGCTTCTGAGTTTGGAGAAATAATAGCAAAATCATATTGATCTACACAAATCAGAAGAAGTTCAAGAAATTAAATTAATATAGAAGTGACAAATGCTTCCATACATAACCCAAAATTGACACAAAAATTATATAATAATACTTAATAAGATAACTCTCGTTCTCTCCATGAATCAAACTTCCATTCCTCTCTATACCAATTGGGGGACTACCCTTCTCATGACAAGTTGAACAATTTTGACTGAATAAATTACTTTTGATTTAATTGTGCTAAAATTATAAGTGTCTCCATGTTCTATCACTTTCCTCAATATGTTTTATTGATATAACTTAGTTACAAATTCATTAAATCATATAACTTACAAACATGCACATACACGTTTTGTTGATAAATAGTCTTTTCATAATTATTTATCCATTTCAATCTGTCAGAAACTATATACTACAATAGACTTCTCATTAAAGAAAATCATCTTGTAACTGTTACTGGCAATGCTTGCATGATTTCTGTTAGACATGGATTTATGGTACATTTTCTTTAGTTGCAGCAAATAATAACATTTCTGAAGTCAAGAGATTTGCGTGTTGCAGCAAAGTATGCACTATTTCTTCAGAAGCAACTCAAAGTTGCTCCTTTCTTCTTTTATCTATACAGCCATAACGACTGGTGTAGCATGTTACTTACTAAAGGGACTGGGTTTTATTTGTTTTCCTCTAACTATGTCGCTTTATGTTGACCAAAAATAATCATAATAAATAATTTTGCAAAGAGAATGATGCATTCTTGGCTTAAGTAATCAAGATAGGTTATTTTTGGTTAATATTTTTGACCTAACCAATCAAAATGAATTTTTTTATTATTCTCACCTTAATAAGATTATTAACCTCGTCTTAATATCACCGTAATAGAATTATTAACCTAGTCACGACGTGACTCAAATAACGTCTCGTCAGAAAAAACTATTCTAATTATTAACATCAAAACTATTATGAGTCTTTTTTCATTTCTAATTATTAACATCAAAACTATTACGAGTCTTGTGACGATTGATAATCAAATATTGAGAAAATGTGAATATAGATCTTATAACGGAATAAAACTAAGTATCTAACAAAACTAAATCTAATTATCCACTAGAGTGACAACCTAGTGCATGAAGACCTTGTCATTCTAGGGTCTAGTCTCTTCTAATAAATGGAAAATAATATCCCAAATGGTGAAGAACAAAGTAATCAAATCAAATCACCTATAACTTAATGCCTTTGCTTGTGTTTACTTCTTTGAAAATAGGCTTTTAAGGAATTGACTATATATAAAAAGAAAATAAAAACTATTGGCATTAGTATTATATTATTATTATTATTATATATAAGATAAGATGAAATATGATGTCTGCGACTAATTTTTAGTTTTTTCTTTATAAGCTTTTTTATGCGAATTGTGACAATCTTATTATTTTATTTAATTATTATTTATTGTCCGTTAAAAAAATACAATACTACTTAGAATATATAGAGAAGTGATAAATTACTACTTCTTGAAACATCTTATAATATCATCATGTATGGAGTGACCTTTTATTAAAATTTATAATAGAGAAAAATATATTTTTTAAAAATTTCTATATCTTTTTAATCTTATAAAGAAACAAATTTTAGTTTAGAAAAAACATTTTATAAAAATTATATATACAAACACCTCTAAACATATGTGGTGAAGTACCATTTAGCATCAACTAAAAAAGATCAACACGAACACGTTTTTAAACCTTAATAAATTTAACAAACCCTTAACAACATAAAGACTTCTGAAAAATAACTCTGTCAATCTATCTAATGTTTTAGTAAAACATGATCAATATAAACATTTTCAAAAACCTAAAGTGTCAAATTTAAAACTCAATATACTGAAACAAAGAACTAAAAACTAAAATTTAGGCAATAAAATATAAATTAGCTAATATTAATTTATTTAAAAATATCTATCACAAGTTCTGTTTAATATATTATATTGAAAATATTTATATTTATTATTACTGTGACACATAAACTTAAAAATATAACTTGTAATTTAAAAATCTTATAAATTTTTTATTGGTATCAAAAAGTAATTATACAAATAAAATATTTGTTTTAATTCATTTTTAATTTTAAATAAATTAAATTTAATTTATAAAATATATTTTATATTTACATCAAGTTCTTGGGAAAAAATATCCTAATTTTATAATCTAATTATTAAATAAATATTTTATCTAGTTATCTAGTTAACAAATACTTATCTATTATTTTTATCTAGTTATCTAGTTAACAAATACTTATCTATTATTTTTATCATGCATGTTATTTTATAAATCATTCATGTTATTTTATTTATAAATATAGATGTGAATGTAATACATTTGAAAAAGGAAAGCGTGACATACGAAACAAACTCAGATTTTATAGTGATTTGAAAAGAAGAAAGAAGAATGGCGGAGAATAATGAAGATTTGTGGATTGATGAGTTGTTATCGTCTGAAGATTTATAGACTAATGAGTTGTTGTCGTCTATAGTAGAAACTCAGCCTGTGCCGTCGCACAACTTCAATGTTCCTCTCATGATATCGAAACCTCTCTCTCAAACAAACCTCTTCAAGTTGCCCTCGAAGCTCCTCCCATATTGTCGCCGTCCAAAAATCCAACACCAACGTGAAAAGAGGATTACTTGGACTGTAGAAGAGTACAGGTGCTATAATCAATATTTCTGTTTATACTTTCATTTTGCAATGATATTATATTAATATTTTATTCATTTTTAATTTGTTTAATATCATATTTGTTTTTCACTATAGACAGTTTTTAGAAAGATTTGTCATATATAAAAGAGGACATTAGAAAAAGATTTCATAATACATTCAAACAAGAAGTGCAACTCAAGTGACAAGTCATGTACAAAAGTATTTTCTGCACCAAAATAAAACACTAAAGCAAAAGAAAAGAAAAAGTATTCACGATATTGTCTTAGAACCGCTGCATGCAGTGCAATTACAAGAAAGGATACACATGAATGCTGCTAACCAAGGATTTTTCAACCATATTCATCCTACACAGTTTAACAATATGCAATCAACTCATCAAAATGATGATGATGATGAATTCTTTCATCTACTACTTGATGATGATGAATTCTTTTAACTACTACTTAGTTCATTCTGGAAACAATACATCAAATAATGATAGAGATGAATTCTTTCAATAATATAGTTGGTCTTACACAATTTAATCAAATGCAATCAGGAATAATTATTGTATACAAATTTTAAAAGTTAACCTGACTATTGTTATTTATGTAAATTTTATTAATAATAACCGTATTATTTTATGAAACACAACCTTTTTTATTATTTTTTATTGAAAAAATTAATTTTTATTTTAATTATATATCTTAATTTAGTATTTTGTAATTAAAAAGTGTTCTCAAATAATTGTTTCCAGAAAAGAAAGTGATTGTCAAAATTATTTTCTCCATAATAAAAACTAGTCAATGACTACATTTTCATTTATCTCGTATGATTTGGAATGGTTATGGCAATGCCATAAACGTTTACTATTTTCATTAGTTTATTTATGATTTTTCTCATTAACACTTGAGCAGTTTTTGTTATATAGTTTATAAGTTTATTAGAAATACTTACCAATAAAGAAAAAAAAATGTCTTTTAAATACTTTAACGAACCTACTCAAAAAATAAATTTGAAACTGAGGTTAAATTATAATTTTAGTTTATGATTTGGTGTAAGTTTGATCCAATTTAATTTGGAGGAACAACAGTTTCTTAAAAGAATTTTTTAAAAAGTTAGTATTCTCCAAAGCAAAGTTATTGCAAAACACAAATGAATTTTTTTGGAGACATTTCATATTTTATTTTGAAAGTATTATTTCCCAAACAATGTGTAATGTCACAACTTTAAAAGTAATTAGATTTACCTTATTTGTAATCAACTTAGAAAATAACATTTTACAAAAAGAAGTATTTCAAGGAAAAAAAGTTATTATTCCTCCTATTTGTTCATGAATCAAACAAACACTAAGTCATATTGTTTTGTGTGTGATAAAGATAATTTTTTTTTACAAAAGATTCAATATTATGATATAACATAAGCATAACTAGTAAAGTTGTACAATAAATTTAGTCCGATCTTTTTATGGACCATTTATATTACCCACAACTACTCCCTCGTTGTAGATGTTAACAATACTTCTTAATATAAAAATGATAATAAAAATATAGAAAATGCTTAGTAATAAAATTAATTTCTCTCAAACAATCATTTGACACAATTAAAGCAACATTGGTTAATTAAAGCAACATTGGTTAGTATGATCTTAAGCATCAAGAAGCCCCTTACAACAAGGTCATTTATATTTTAAACATTCAGTTAACTTCATAAAAATGTTTACTTTATACATAGTCTTGCACACGTGTCGAAGATATAGTATCACATGAAACAATATATCTATATCTATATCTATATTTATATATATATATATGGTCTCCTCTACTAATAATCTCCACTAACAAAAATTAATGAATATTTCTTTAACTTGGATGAACAAACAATTGAAGAAAAAAAAAGTAAACTAACCCACCAATGTTTGTAATAATTAAAGATAGCAAATATATGGAGTACCAAAATTCCCAAAACATCATGTTTTAAAAGTGTACATTATTAATTCTAAATATTATCTATAAATAGTTTATAATCTATAACTTTACTCTTTACTCTTTGCTAATCATTTTATAAGTAATTTATCTGCCATATTTGACAACTAACATTATAATCACATCTAATTCGTCATATCTCACTATATAGAAGTTTAGCTGCTAAAATAAACAAAATTTCAAGAACAACAAAATAAATCAAACAAAATTTCAAGGAAGAACAGCAAAATCAAACATTATTGAGTCGTCAGACATATCAACATACCACCTTTAGAACACAATTTTTTTTTTCTCATATCTTCTATTCATATTTGGACAACATTTTTCTCCGTAAATACAGAGAATAAAAGAAGATATTAGACAACCATCTAACTTAATCAATTAAGTAAGGCTTAACATATCAGTGTTGAACTACGATTTTAATAAACATCTATTATGGTTATTTCTTCCTACACACCTTATCGTTTATTCCCACACCTCCTCCATAAGGTATGAGAAATGTCAAAATTATCCCTCATTACCGTTCATTGCAAAGATTTTGAATCAAGTCATTCTACAATTCAAAAATAAAAAATTTAAATCCAGATTACACAATATAAAATTATTTTTATTTACTTTTAATATTGTTCAATATTTCTGAGGTGTGAAGAAGAATACAATCTAAAATATAACTATTGACATTTCGAATTATAGAATCTATAATTATAATAAATATAACTTTTAGTTTGAATTGCAAAATCCATTTTTTTCTGAAAATCATAATTATAAGAATAGAATAATCAATATTAAGTTTAAATTTATGGAGGTAGATATATAGAAACAAATAATAGGAGTGCCAAAATAAATAGCCTTATTTATAACTCTTTATTTATCAAAACTTCAATAAAAGTGAGTTTGTGCTGCAATAAATTCCAATTATAACTTAAAATGACTTTAGATAATCTTTTATATCTTTATAAGATATATTTTTTAGAAATTGTTGTTATATTTATCTAAATATTTGTATACTTATTTTAACTCACAATTTTAAATTTTGTTAAATACAATTAATTATACATTTCATTTTTCTTATATAAGTCATGAAGTAAACCATAATCGTTCTTATTTAAATCATGAAATAAACCATAATTTTAAGTATCCAACAAATATAAAAAACATAGTTTTAGAAATAAAAGTTAACTAATCATCATAAAATTGTATTTTAAAATTATAGTACAAAATACAATTAAAATTACTTTTCAACCTCATATTTAATAATAGTTTAAATTTTTAATTAAAACTTTTTATTATGTAAATATGCCATCTCTTAATATAATATCACTAAAAAAAAACACTATTTAGAGACCAATTTTTAGTTACCAAATGAAATGGTTGCGTGACAAAAATAGTCACAAAGTTAAATGTTGGTTACTAAATAACTACCAAATAAAAGTAATGATTGAATTTAATGATCAATTAAGTCAAGAGGATTAATATATAATATTAACTACCAAAGTTTTAGTGAGGTATGTCATTAGATTTTAAATTTGTATCTAATTAAGTTATATATTAATTTAGAATCTAATGGTAATGTTAGATACTAGTTATCTGACCTAATTAGTCACTAAATTCAATTATTACCTCTATTTTGTAGTTATTTAGTAATCAAAATCTAATTTAGTGACTATTTTAAATACAATTAGCAACTATTTTATTTGGTAATTAAAATTTGGTTTCTAAATAATTTTTTCTTGTAGTGTATTAAATTGGAAATAGTATTCAAAAATGAAATTTAACAAATAAATATGCATGGTCTCATACTAGCATACATCGAATATTATATATTAAATGATAAAGTTTATAATGTAAATAATAGAAATTATAAGAATGTAATAAAAAAATTTAACTCAACCAAGATTTAAAAACAGTCCATGACCATAAAATTTATTATATTTTCATTTTTTTTTTGTCAGTATCTCAGTAATTGTAATTGTAGCTGCATCAATTATATTTATTTGTAATATTTATTTAAAAATATTAAAAACTATGAAAAATTTGCAATTTTGACCACGTGTATAATTTAAAACTTTGAAAACTATAAAGTTTAATTATTTAATTAATTTTGTTATAATTATTTAAATTTTATATATTTTGGTTCACTTCAATTTTTACACATGAAGAGTGATTATAGTATCATTCAAACATAAAACGTTATAGATATGATTTCTATGAAATTTTTTCACAAGACAAAAATGTATCACACGCTAATTTTTATTACAATAGGTGTAAAAAATATTTGTATCATAAAAAAGTACGTATTACTTTTAAGAAAAATACTAGTTTAAGAAATAAAAAGTAAAATATTTTTTTTATAAAATTTAACTTTTATACATTTTTACATTTCTTAAAACACAACTAATTATAAATCATAAAAAAGAAATTAAAATTGATAATATGATTTAAAATTTAAAATTGATAATTTTTTAAATATAAAATATTCTCTCATATACTAAATATGTAGAGACTGAGGTTAAAAAACGATTTTTTTAGTAATTATTAAAGAGCTTTGAAGACACAAACTACAATTACCGTTCTAAAATTATTACAACTTATTAAATGAAGACACTTGATGTTCATATAAACCATTTTATGACCTTTTTTCTCTCTCTCTTTACTCTTACATTTATGAAAAGGTCGAAAACCAATTTATGTTTTATTTAGAATCAGAATTTTTATATCTTGGAGCCCCAACTGTTTTAGTGTAAAAAAGAAAACATTTTTATGGATGCATTCTGTCATTACTAATAAATATTTTGTTAGAAAATATCCAAAGGGTGCGATCTAATCATGTTCTTATTCATAATTTCATATGTTTTTATGAAAAAAAAAAAAAAACTAAGGAAAAGTAAACATCTTTTTAGATAATGAATTATCTAATGATATGAAAAGACAACAAGCAATATATTTTTTTTCTTGTACTCCAAGTCTCGTCCAATCAAATTCACTCATCCTACCGACAATGTGTAAATACTACAAGACAAAACAAAATCATTGCCAGGAATTTATTTTTTATAATTTTATATTATCAATATATAATTTTTAAAATAGTTATTATGAAATTAAAGTTTTATTATATATGTCAAATTATGATTAGATAAACATGTAAATGTTTCATATTGTCATTACACACACTTTAAACTGATTCATTTTTTACTTTTGATTTTTTAGTTTTACTTTAGTCTTATAAATTTAAAAATTTCACACATATTTTGTTATTAATTTATAAATACACATTTATTAACTCAATAATATTGGATGATAAAAAATAATAAATAAGGCCACACTTACAAATTCATTTAATACTAATGAAAGAACTAATAGAATGACTAATTTGATTGTAAAACTAAAATTTCATTTAATACATTCTTACATATTAACCAATTGAAGTTTATAAACATTATACCTTTTGAAGTAATTATCTTTAAAAATAAAAATTTGTAGAAGTAAATAGCCAATATATGAATACATTTGTTTACTTCTATGAAGGATGATTTTTTTATTTTTTTATTTACCATTTACCATGACAGTGTTTGGATTTATTAGAAAAAAAAAGTTATCAAAATTAAGTGTTGGGATTTATCAAGGAGTAATTTGACTCTATTGAATGAAGAACAGTGACTTCTTCGTCTTCAGCTAGACTCTCCAAATTCAAGGTTCAGAAGAAACCCAAAAGTTTGGTTTTTTGTGGAAAAGGCATGTTTGTGTTGTGACCCACCTTCACCTAAGAGTCGTTTCATCTTCTTTATTGGTGTTGCGGTTACAGCACTGTGAAGTGTAAATGTGAATTTGGGTTGTGGAATTGGAAACCCTTTGTTTAGTTTATTTAATCTTCACTGCACCTACCTTTTCCATATACAGAATAAAAAGGGTTCCTTTGCGCACTTGCTGTTCCAAGTTTTGATTTTGAAGGGAGTGGTGTAGAAGCTAAAATGGCACATTTGCAAGAAGTGGATCTAAGCAAGGGTGATTTCATTCGTTTAGAGCGGGAATCTGTCATTCCAATTCTGAAGCCTAAGCTCATAATGACACTGGCCAATCTTATTGGTACTGCTTTTGTTTGAACCTTCTTTTGCTCAGCTTTGGCATCTGAAATTGGTTTCTCTGTTGTTAATGTTGTTGGTAGTTATAAAATCGTTTCTGGGGAGTGTTTGTACTTTGTTGTGCTCTGATTGTGTTGTGGTTGTTTTTGGAACTGAGAGTATTGTTGGGGATGGAAATATCAGTGGGTTGCTTTTCCACAGTTGAAGACAAAATTGGGATTGTTATTTCAGACCCCTTACGTGATTTAGTTTGAGTGCTAATTTGGAGTTCAAATTTGTATATATTTTAATTTAGAAGAAATTTGATGAGTTTTTATCCTTTTCTTCAATTCAATGTTGTTAAATTCTTTGTTGCTTGAGTTCTTTTTGGGTATTATATGCAGAACATAGTTCTGACCGGACTGAGTTTTTGAAGCTCGCCAAGAGAATAGAATACACGATTCGAGCTTGGTATCTTCTACAATTTGAGGACTTGATGGTATTATTCATTCCTTGATCTTTCTGATATATTTATGGATGCCTTGTGGTTGTGGAGATTGATTCCTTTATGTCTGCAGCAACTTTATTCCCTCTTTGACCCTGTACACGGAGCACAAAAGTTGGAACAGCAGAAGTTATCTCCCGAAGAAATTGATGTGCTTGAACAGAATTTCTTGACATACCTTTTTCAGGTACTCTCTCTACTTCGCATTCAAGTGTAATATCTTGGGGATGTTGTTCATACAATATAGACTTGAAAACTTATCACGGATTATGGTATTCTATTAATATAAAGAAGTAAATGCACCAGTCCCCTAATGATTATGGTGCTTCTACATTTTTCCTCTACAGTGTTTTGTCACGAAATTAGTTCCTTGAAGAAGAGCAGCATCTTACATTAATCTTCAAAGATTGTTACCAAATTAGTTTCTCTATGATCTAAAATGTCACCACATTCGTTTTTATGAACTACTAAAGTTGTGACCCTGAATGAATGAATTTGGTAGTGGTTATCCTTTGGGGGCTTAGTTTGGTGACAAAAATCTTTAGAAGACCTATGTTGTTAACACTCTAGTCTTTGGAGAACCTAGTAGATTTGCTTCAATATATAGTAACCTATGACATTGAGGAGGGATGAGGCAGTATTGTTGCTACAGTCTTGAGTTCACCTGTGTTATTTGGATGGAAGAGTGAAAAAGTAAAATGGCTACTTTTTAGCATAGAGTAACAATGTTAGAAGTTTGTTGTACAACACACTGTAGGGTCGTTAATGATTAAGGCGAAAGTCATGGGTTTTACCTTAAGGTAATCGTAACAGATCTCATTTTCAAAAGCTAAACAAGGAAGAGATATTTGGTGAATAAAATTTACACCACGTAGTGGTTGAGTGAAGACTCTTTGATTCTTTATGTAGGTCATGGAAAAGAGCAACTTCAAGATAGTGACTGATGATGAGATTGATGTTGCACATTCAGGGCAATATCTTCTAAATCTTCCCATTACTGTTGATGAGTCTAAGGTTTGTGCATAATACATGTTCCTTTAATGGTGTATTTAGATGCTTGTTCTTTGCTGTTAATAGTTGCTAATGTCTGTATTTTTGCTGATGAAGCTTGACAAGACACTTCTGAAGAAATATTTTGAAGAGCATCATCATGATGACCTTCCTGATTTTTCTGATAAGGTATGGCTCTTAGTCTAGTGTAGGATAGGAGGTACTTATCCAGGAGAATTTCTTGGTTCTGTGGTGTTCTTTATTCTATTATCTGGCCTGGTAATCTGTGTGTATGTATGTTTCGGTGGCTCCCTGCCCCGTTTTGAAGTTATTGTAAGATCCTTAAAATCATTTCAGGAGGAAGACCTTTCATTTTTAAGTTTTTTTTTTTTTTTTTTCGTTACAAATGACAGACATTCTGCAAGCTGTTTAAAGTTCAAACCCCTCACAACTGGCTTAGAATATTTTAATTGAAGTGTTGGCAGTCCACCCTTGTTTGAGAAACAGAATCTTAAAATTTCTTATGATGTTGGTTTTGGAGCAAATCGCGAATCACAGTGATTGGTGCCATTGACTTTTGGTAGTGATCAAATTTTGAACATTGGGATGTTAAGTTGTTAAATTAAGGATCAGAGCTTTATAGGTTAAGAAGGTTTATTGTATTTGTGGACATCAAGTAGATATTATTTGGCTTTTGTTACTTCACTTGTTTGATTGTGGATTATTGTTGATCTTTCCTCTATCTCTCACACGGTGTTGTATACTCACAGTAGAGGCTGGTTCGCTATTATTATTATTATTTTAATTGTTTGCAATAGATTGGAAAAAAAAAATGGCAATTCCTCAAAATAAGTGAGCCGAACCTGCAAATACAAACACCAATCTAAAGATTGTTGTTGTTCCTTGAGCTTAGTCTAATTGTGAAATGGCAAGCTGACAAAGCCTTTTATTTTAGTATGTTATCTTTCGGCGTGGCATTGGAATTGATCGAACAAGTGACTACTTTGTCATGGAGAAAGTGGACATGCTTATTGGACGTTTTTGGGCATATCTGTTGCGGCTAACTAGGTAAGCGGACCTCGTTTGGGATATTTAGTAGTTTATGCTCATGAATAATCCATTATGGGATGTCATGGTATTGATTATCACATTAGCTTGTCTCAGCAAGACATGTAAAAGGCCGATATGAAATGATTTATTGTTTCAATGGGTTATAGTCAATATGAGCTTCATCTGTGTATTGAAAGGCCATATTTTTTAATCTATTCATGTAAATGTGCCATTGTATACTAAGCTTGCTTCTTAGGTGCTTTTTTTCCCCATAGAACTTTTTAAAGCTGTACTGCTTGCAGGTTGGAAAAGCTTTTATCCAGAAGGTCAAAAAGGCGAAATAAGAAAATTCCGAAGGACAATGAAATTCACTCTGAAGTAGATGAGCAGGACCTTTATGTTGAGCGGATACGTCTTGAAAATATGCAGCTAAGGTTGTAAACTGCTTCTCTTTCTCTCTCTCTGTATCGTTGTTGTTGTTGCTACTACTACTACTATATTTCTTGTTATCTTATTTTCTTTCTGGATGAGGGCCAGGGCCTTTATATAATTTATTAATTGTAGTAAATGCTTATTGGATGGGATGAATTTTGGCATGTAAGATTGACCATCGTCTGCAAGTTGAATGTTACTTCTAAAAATCTAGATTTGTGTAAATCCTGATTGTTGGCAGCTTTCAGTCAACTTAATTTAAATATGCTCTGTACCACATAAAATTTTGGTACAGTATGTTCATTACTCTGGGAAATACAACCATAGTTTAACCTCAATATTAGGTGAAGGTCATGAACAACTATCTCTAAAGCTTTACATTGATAGGTAAAGACAGATAAATGATTTTTATTTTATATTTTTAACATGTCCCTTCACTTAAGAGCCCTTTGGCCTTGTAGTATCAATAATGTACAGGTCAACCTACCTTTTACAGAAATTGATAGTTTCATTAGCAGAGCAAGGACAACGAAGTTTGAACTCTAGATCAGGTGAACCTAAAAAATGATACTTTGTCCTGAACTAACTATCCGAAAACTTGTCAGGGGACTGAACTATCTCAAAAACTGAAGTTGTTGGAAGAAGTCACATGAATGGTTTTATGTTTCAATTCTAATAAATAAACAATGATCATTTCTGAGATAATGGTCAACTTGGATTGAGGTTTTTTGGTCTTCATTAAGCTTATCTAAAGGAACATGGAGAATTTTTTGTGATGAAAATCTTAAACTCTAATACTTTCCACTGAAGTAACTGTCCTAAAATCTTGTTAGGTGACTAAATTATGTGAGAAACTGAAGGTCAGATGCACTCACATGAATGGTTTTATAATACAATTCTAACAATAAAAACTGATCATTTCTGAGATAATAGTCAACCTGGATTGAGGTTTTTGGTCTTCATCAAGCTTAAGTATAGGGAACATGTAGAATTTTGTTGTAATGAAAATCTAAAACACAGAAAAGTGAATTTAAGTACGATATTAAAAAGTGGGTTTACGTCTAATTCAACTTTACAAACCCTTCTAAAGTAAGGTTTACATCCATCTATATGCTAAATTTTCAACACATTCTCTCATGTGTAGGACTAAATATCTCGAGCGTGGGTCTACACATTTACCAGTGGTGTGATAGTGACTTGCTATTGAGTAATATCATAGAACTAACAAACCTTGTCAGGATAGATTTTGATATCATCTTAGAAACTGAGTTTGGACCTAACTCATGCCTACAAAATTGGCTTGTATTGCAAGGTTTACAAACACTTTTGAACTATAATTTGGTCATATTTCTCGTCATGTGAGAACTATAAGATATGGGTTCAGGAAATTATTCAAATGCCTCAAAGTTCCACGTATATTTAGTATATCTACTGATTTGTCAGCATATTATTTTTCTTTCTAACCAAAATGCAGTGCCCATGCAACCATTTTGTGTAATTTTTTAATGTGTTGATCTGGTCACTCATGTGATGATTTGCTGCAATTGCCAGTTTTCGTAATTTGCTGGGCAAGACCTTAATCCAAGAACCAACATTTGATAGGATAATTGTTGTCTACAGGTAGATCTTCCTTACACATCAAACTTCTGTTGAAATCTTTAATCTAAGAAGCAATTATGTTTCAGGAGAGCCAGAACCAAATCAAAAGATGAACGAGGAATATTCGTGAAGCATTTTAAAAACATTCCAATGGCTGATATGGAAATAGTTCTTGTGAGTTACCTCATTGTGAAGACTTGATATATTGAATATTATGGTTAAAAGCTTGAGTGTCTTCTGCTACACACTCAGTGTGTATATATATATATATATATATATATATATATATGTGTATATATATATATATATATATATATATATATATATATATATATATATATATATATATATATATATATATATATATATATGTATATATATATATATATATGTGTATATATATATATATATACATATATATATATATGTGTATATATATATATATATACACACATATATATTTATATATGTATATATATATGTCAAACAATTTAGACTAAGAAACTAAAAAAGGAGTACAGACTGTGCCACCTATGGCGACAGGCCACAATCAAAACAGAGTCTGGAAACAGCTTTTATACAGACTAGAAAAGACATCGTATGCCATTAAACATAAATCTAACATGAATGTCTTAAGAACATTCAAATTTGTATTACTAACTTTTCCCCAGTACTGGTAGTGACCTTGTTTAAGAACTTCTTACTTGACAGCCAGAAAAGAAAAACCCTGGATTAACACCAATGGATTGGGTCAAGTTTCTTGTATCAGCTATAGTTGGGCTGGTTAGTCTTTTAACTTTGATTTGTTGTTTATGTTTTAGTGTTCTTGTTTTTTGTCATCCTGAACTAACGAATCTAATGTTCTTCTCAGGTTGCTGTAGTTAGTTCACTTGAAATGCCTTCAGCTGATTGGTGGGTTATCATTGCTGTTCTATCAACAGTAATTGGTTATTGTGCTAAGACATACTTCACGTAAGTATGTTGACTGTTCTCTATCAAAGGAGATATAGGCTGTGCATTGATTATTCTGAAAATTACCTTCATATAGCTCTGAAACTTAATCTATTTTTGTTGGACACTAATCTATAGAAATCTCTCCACTTGTTGACTAGTTAAACTGTTGTCTCTTCATTCTTTTTTCATACTAATTCATGTAGCTTGTTGAATTGTGTTCACTTATCATTGTAGTATTCTAATAATTTAGGTGTATAGAAGTAAATGTACTTGAAAATATATTTAACCACAGTGGCTACTAATTTATTGTTCCCCACAGGTTCCAACAAAACATGGCTCAATATCAAAATTTGATTACGCAGTCAATGTATGACAAACAACTTGACAGTGGAAAGGGTACACTTCTTCATTTATGTGATGATGTCATTCAACAAGAAGTAAGTCCCAGCTTGATGCATTGCGATTCTTTTTCTTTTTTCTTTTTTAAAATTAAATCAGTGTTGATAATTATTGTTAATGATTTTAGAATGGTTAAGAAAGTAAGATAGGGCTGGCCGTTCTAATGGTACCTGAAACTTGCCAGCTTATTTCTGCTCAATCCTCAATCTTTCTTCCTTTAGTTTGACTCTGGTTGATCTAGGATTTGATTGAACTCTTGTTTCTTGAATTTGTTTCTGTTTCTGTGCGGTGGGTGCTGACTGATTGTTTTTGCTTCAGTACCTGCTGGTTTGTCCACATAATTGTGCTCTGTTTTGGTGTTTGGTTGGATGTACGGTTCTTAAGTATTGTTGTTACTATAAAATGTCATTTGACGGTGCTTCTGTTGGTGTGAAAAAATGTCAATGGAGTTCTGATTTAAGGTTGCTTAATTATGCATAGTTATCAGAATCTTATGATTCAAATTTTGAATCTTACAATTCGATACGTTTTGGCCATCTACTGATTTTTATCTTGAGATTTTTATCTACTGCACTTTATCTTATATGGATGGAAATAAAAGTTGAAAGGTTGGTGAACCTAACTTCCCCAACGCAACTACTTTAAACAATTACCTTCTATCAAATGTTCCCAAACAGAGTGAAAAATGTAGTGATACTGTTTGGAATGTTGGCTTTTACTTCTCAAATGCTCTCCAGTTTGCAACATTGTTTAAAAATAATTTAGGAAATGAAAGTTTGAATACTTTGAAGGTGTGCATGTATCTGGGAACTTAATTTGCTTCAATCATCTTTTATTTGAGCCTTAAGATTATGCTACTACTTCATATTTGATAATCAAGTTAGTAAATTGTTGGAAGATCATTTTATAGTTTCTAGTTGGTCCATGTATTAAGAGTTTGGGATCTCGTTTATGCACTGGCAAACATGTAACTAACGGCTACCAATCTGTAATTCTTTAATGTTTAGGTCAAAGAGGTAATAGTTTCATTCTTTATTCTGATGGAGCAGGGCAAAGCTACAAGACAGGTACACACATGTTTATGCCTAGCAATCTTGTTCTTTTGTTCTTTATGCCACCTTTTTTATATTTATAAATTCTATTATGTACTTAGAACAGCAAGATTTTATTGTTGCCGTCAAAGTATTTACATTAGCTGTTTGGTATATGAATCAGGATCTTGATCAATGGTGTGAGGAACTAATCAAAGAAGAATTTGGTGAGGATTGTAATTTTGATGTGGATGATGCTGTTGAGAAATTAGAAAAATTGGGAATTGTTACACGGGTGAGATTCCTCAAAAATATTTCCTTTCTAATCTCTAGGGATTGTAAGTATATATAATACTATCTCTTTAAAGGAAAACTAACCTTTTTGTCCCGTAACTTGGTTTCATTATTTCCCTTTGGTATATCTTTATATCTCAAATTTTTTTCTCTCTCTAGAATTACATTTTAAAGTGAGCTGAGTTTGTTAACAGTAAAAGGAAGTTTCATGTCTCTAAAATAAAATGTAAACTTTAAAGATCATGTGAGGTTTTTCCCTTAGTGCGGCGTAAACAAACTAGTCTAAATTTTTGTCAAATGTGTTGCCTTGAAGCCGTTTAAGAATGGTTGAACTTTGTGCCTTGTTTGCCAGTTAGGGTTCATTGTTGTTTGCCTGAATGAGAGCATCAACTAGAATTGAATCTTTTTCTTTTCTTGGTTTTGCTTTGTGTTCTATCTTCAGTAAAAACTTTTCTCTTATAGTGTATATCTCTTTGTATTTTGTTGTAATGGTATGCCAGTATGATTACTAGAAGATAACTTTCAATCACTGTGACCCCCTATAAATTTCTCAGAAGATTTAGATTTCTTTGTTGACTGAAAACTCTTGTTGTTATTCAGGATTCTGTTGGTCGGTATCAATGCGTTGGGCTAAAACGGGCTAACGAAATCATTGGCACCACCACTGAAGAGCTTGTCCTTAAGGCAAGACAGGGAAACATGTCTCCTTGATGGTGATTTTCAAACTTTATAATCATGTACATGTTTGTGTTGGTTGATAGTGTTAAAATCCAGACATTACCTTTAGTTAGAATTTTCCTTTACACTCTCCTAGGTTGATGTCTCCATCTCAAGATAGAAGTTAGTTTCTGCTTTCTGTACACAATCTTCTGTATTGTTCATGTAAGTCTATGTCAATGTACTCTATATTTTATTCTTTTCCCATTAGTTTGTGTTAATAAAACCACACACTCAATTACAATGTTTGGACTACTTCATTATTTTCAAGCTTTTACATCTAATTTAGTGTAATTACCATTGTTGTGACCCCAATACTGGATGTGTGGATCAGCATGTCTAAGACTGGGGTCTTCACTCTTGCATCTTTTCTATGTCTTAATAATGAGTGTTTGTATTGTCTTAACTTTCTGTGACAATTTAAAGTTAAACCTTCATTGATGGTGGATTCTGGAAACATGAGAAGTTCTTTCAGAATTAAGAAATGTTAGTTTATGTGTGGGCTAATTATTTGTTGCTAAAAAGTTGGGAAAATGGTTTTATGTTGCAAATTTTAAGGTTATGGATGTTAAAGGTAGAAGAATGGATGAATAAAATGCCAATGTTTAATTTAATCTACCAATAAAAATTATCATTGAGACAACTTTTAAGCTAGTTATTCAAAAATTTATAAACAAATAGTACGTGAAAATTTATTATTACATTATTGTATATGGTCAACGCATAGATTATTTACACCAAGGATGATTTTAGGAGTGATTCCTTCTCATTGCATAAAAGTATTAATACAATTTTATTATTTTCTAATAAGTATATAGCTTTAGTTTCAAATTTAATTTTATGTAAAGAATCTAATATTTATCCATCTATTATCGTGTAATTCTTTAATATATATTCTTATTTTAATTTTAAAGTGAGTTTTAATAATTTTTGGAATAAAATATAATAAAAGTAATCTTGTGTAACAATATAAATTGTGAATATAACTTAAATTTAAAAATATATACTTAGTATGAAGTTTAAGTATGATTATGGAGTGATTTATATATTTAAATATGTTTATTATAATTTTTGATTGTTTAAAAGTAAATATTTACATCAGGCAATACAGTCTAAAATACTAGTAAAAATGTATTAGAA
>Ga0209700_104129_pt1 | contig 26641 bp, 18 predicted proteins | sample SiratroredBW_FD_187528 | JGI IMG/M metagenome (GOLD analysis project Ga0209700, IMG submission 187528) | Root nodule microbial communities of legume samples collected from California, USA - Siratro red BW (SPAdes) (version 2) | ecosystem: Host-associated > Plants > Roots > Nodule | place: USA... | reverse complement strand
ATAATATATATATATATATATATATATATATATATATTAGCTATTTTCGTATTTTGGGAAGATATCCCTAAATCTCAACTTAAATTATTTTATTGGTTTTTTAAATTTGAATATTACTGATTTTACTTCATGATTTTGATAAACCGGTCTTTTAATTGAATTTCTAACTTTACTAAATCTTTATTTACTTTGATCCCACTTTGTGGATAAGTTAGTTTTTAATTGAATTTCTAATTATTATAGTGCACCTATATGTTTTAATTTGATTTTATGGACGAGTCTCATCATCATGTACTTTATTGGAATACATATAAGTTGAGATTTAATCCTTAGGATTTAAATGAAAAAAATTGTTATTTTAATGATTGGAAGATGATGTTAGGGTGCTCATTTATTAATTCTTTATTACGAACAAAATTTTTGATAATATTTTATTATTATTAATATAGTATATTTTTCTAAAAATTCTTCTGAAAACCAAAGAACAAGATTTTATATCTACTACTGGAATTATTTTATGTCTCAATGTATAATCATTTCCTTCCTCGAAACATATATAAATATAATTATTACTAAGTGTTATTATCATTATCTTTAATCTTTATTAGTTTTATCTTTACTAAATGCTTGCCTCTAAATAATGAACATTCTTGATTCTGAATTCGTATATGTCATTGTTTCTCTCCTCAACTTTAAGTTTTATAGAGTCATCAAAGCTTTCAAACTTGTACTTTTTTTTCTCTATTTCTGAGATCGTCTCGAGGTTTTGTTATCTCTTTTATTTTTCTTTTATATTTTTAAATATTTATTTTAGTTATCACTATAAGAAAAAGTTAAAATATCGATGAATTATTATTGACAAAATTTTATTCGTTGATAAAATATCATTACCGACAAATATTATTTACCGTTAATTATCGATAAATTTACTGCAGATTCATCGACGAATTTAACTTCGTCTGTAATTAATATTTGTTGATTTCTATAATATAATTAATATTTTCTAATTTATGGACGAATTTACCGACAAATTCAAAAAATCAAACCGTAAAGTGACATATAACCGATTTACTGATTGATTTTAAGTGTTTTGGAGAGATTTGTCTCGTGGTAATTTTGATTTTTTTTAGTGTATTAGATATCTTAATAAAGTAGAATTTAAATTTAGTTTAATATAACATTGTATTTTTAGTCATCGAACATAAGAATAAAGAAGAGTTCAATAACAAATAATTGGAAAGATCTAAATAAACTTGAATACGATAAACTTAAACATATTTTAATACCATCTTAAAAAAAATAAAATTTATACTTAAATTATCTTTATATTATTAGATTTATTTTAATGTGCCAATATCCAATTTCGTTTGGGCAAATAAAATTATTTCTTAAGATTTTTTATATATATAAAATAAAAAATAACAAAAAAATAAAAAAATAAAAAATCAGTCAGTTAATTTAAATTTGGAATTTATTGTTCATTTGTTTAAAAAATGTAGAAAATATAATTTTTATAAAACATACAAAGAAATATGGTTTAGCTTTTTATCCCATATATATATATATATTTTGACTTTATCATTTTTATTTAAATTAAAAAGTTTTGTCCCATTTTCTTTTTATAAATAAAAAAACAAAACAAAGTTTTTATAAAGAAATAGCAAAATAACCATTCTGTTTTTTATAATAATTTGAAATAATTGAGTGTTATGTTTTTAAAAATAGTTGAAAATAAATTGAATTTGAAAATAACTGGACATAATCTACTTTTATGTTTTTAAAAATAATTGGAAATAAATTGATTTTGAAAATAATTGGAAATAATCCACTTTTCTGTTTTTGAAAATAAATTGATTTGAGTTCTCCATCCTGATTAAAAAATAATAATAACTCATTGTTCTGTTTTCAAGCAATTCACTGTTCCTTTTCGAAATTAATTGAAACAAATTGATCTGAATTTACCGCTCTATTTTTGAAAATAGATGGAAATAAATTGATTTGAATCCACATTTTTGTTTTTGGGAATAATTAGTGTTAGCACCAAGGCTAAGCATGTGATTTGATGAAGTCAATAAAGACCATTGCTTGCTGAAGTTTCTGATGGATTGAATCTGGACTATGTTAGATCAATGCCTAGCACGTGAGCTGATGAAGACTGCCTCATGAAGAATCTGTTGGAACCAACCTGGACCAAAATTGTTCAAGTGAAGACTTTGTGCCAACATGAAGATAGTTGGGTGTTTAGGTCTTGGTCCTTAGTTGGGTTTGTGTGTTGAAGATTGGCTTAGTCCTTAATCATGAGTGGCATGGATCATCACTTCTGAGGAGCTAAAAAGATTCACAAAGATTTTTATTAAAACTGTTTTTAATAAAAATAACCCAAACTGTCTTTTTGCTGGAAAAGGTTTTTCAATCAATTGAATTTCTAAACAATCGATTGAATGTGACAGTTATTTCTGTTACAACTGGAATACAGTTATTTCTATTACAACTGAAATCTTTGACTGGGTCAACTAACGGTCAATTCAATCGATTGAATGGTTTGTTCAATTAATTGAACTGTGACAGCTAAGCTGTTTTTAAAACTGATTTGGGTATTTAAAAGAATGGGCACTATCATTTTCAGTTAACAAAAACTTTCGAAAAGCCTTCCTTGAGATTTCCTAAGTGAGATAGAGCGCCCCTTTTGTGCGATCATCATTTTGGCAAAGCTTTTCAAATCAAGAAACCTCCAAGAACGTGAATCTTTAAAGCATCCTTGAGTGAGGTTCTTGCTACTTTGGTTCTGGACCAAAGCTAAGTCTTCTACACCAGATCTTCATTCTTTGTAATCTGTTATATTTAGAAGTACTCTATGATCTTTTCTGATCTTGTTGTTCTGTAATCTGTTTGTTATTTTCAATTACTAGGTTAGTAATTGAGTTGGTGCAGTGGGTTTTTGCACTGGTCTCACATCTGCTGAGGGGTTCAGTAGAGGGTGAGTGCTGCGGGGAGCAGTGTTGCTTGCAGACTGCAAGTGTTGTGGTGCAGTGGGTTTCTGCATTGGTTACACACGAGCTGAGGGGTTCAGTGAGGTGTGGGTTTACTGCTGGGAGCAGTTTGTAACTTGTTGGGAGCAAGGGTTGTAAACTGATCTTGTGATCTGTTTAGTGGAAATCTTTGCTGGTTTGCAAAGGACTGGACGTAGCCCTTGAGGAAGGGTGAACCAGTATAAAAATTCTGTGTTATTGCCTTTCTCCCTACTCTTCTTGATTTCTTTTATTCAACTGCTGTTATCATTTAAATTGACTGGATTAAAAACTGATCACTGAATCTGTTTACATATAATTGAATGAACTGTGTTTCTGAATTATTTTTAATCTACTGGATTGTTCTTAATCATCTTGAGTCTGGACTAACACATTTTTATACTGAAACTATTTTCTGGGTTTATCTTTAATAATTTCCGTGTGCACAATTGATTGTTTACTGGACAGTCCAGAATTACATGAGTTGATTGATTGAATCAAGAATTTTCATTCTCTATTTCAAGAACAAATCAGATTTGCGAAAAGATTTGGAAAGTTCAATTCACCCCCCCCCCTCTTGAACTCGGTCTAAACCATATTCTACAATTAGAAATGAATTTAAGTTGACGGGAAACAAATAGATGAATCCATTCCAGCCATGTAGCATTCAATTTTAAAATTGATTGAAATATAATATAGAAACAAGCAGTCAGATGGAAGAAAAGGGGGAAAGAAATTCATTTTATATAGATCACTAGGTCTACAAAAAAAGGACCTGGGAAAAATGAAGAGAGAAAAGGATGAAAAAGAGAGGAACGAAAAAATAGAAAAAAAGGAGGGGAAGAAGAAGACTAAAGATCGATGTGAAATTCTCTCGCACGGAATTTGGGAGAAAAGAAGAATTGTAAGAAAGTCCAATTTAACTTTGCCATCACACAAGTAATGTTTGATTGTTTGGATCTTTGAATCGTTTTCACATTCTGTCATTAGATCCCATAACTTTTATTTTGAAATTACTGTCATCCATGGTTATTTTCTTATTATGGTCTCCATAAACCATGTTAAAATAATACTGTAAACAATTTTAAAAGATACATTTTCTACTCCCATGGGCAATTGAAATAATAGAACAAGAAGAAAATATTTATTTTTGGTCTAGACTCGTATTTTTGGATTATATCTAAATTTAACTCCTAAGTCGTGTGATTGTCCCATTTCTCTATCCCTTTAATGAGTCAAACAATGCCACAATTGGTGCTTCCGCAGTGCTTATTACTGTATATATAAGTGTCTATTTTATGCAAACAATACCACCGTTGGTGCTTCCATAGTGGTTATTAGTACACATATAATTGCCCATTTCATGAGTGTTGCCACCGTTGGTGTTTCCACAATGATCATTACTACACATATAAACAACCTTTTATGAGTTTGCAACACCACCGTTGGTGTCTCTGTACCAGTTATTGCTGAAATTGGGCTAAAAAAGGTCAATGATGACCATTGGATTTCCCAAGCAGATGCATAAAATGCTGGTGCAAAAGCTGAGGAAGACATGGTTGCAAACACTGCTAATGTGAACATGGGAGAAGTTGCTGGACCTAGTTCTGGACTTTCAAACTTTGAACAATTGGTGATAGGCAAACTAGACAACTTGACAATAGAACAAAGGAACCACCATGAATTCTGCACTGTCAGATTTCAACACATGGATCTGCAGATTGAGGCAGTACAAAAATAGTTGGCAGTCATGGCTGCATGAAATGACCCAAAGGAATAATATGCATGTTTTTAACTGTCATATGCATTTTAGTTCACACCTAGCCTTTTCTCTTCTATTTGATGAATCCAAAGGGGGAGAAAAGTAAAGTGTGTAGTTTGTTTGTCATGCTAGGTTTGTAGGTCATGCTTGTGTGTGCTCTGATATATTTTGTTGTTATCAGATGGTCAGTTTGGTAGTCCAGTTTGGTGGTTCAGTTTGGTGAGCTGGTATATTTTGATGTTATGTGTTATATTATATGTTTGTAATGGCAATTAACCTCTCTGTAATGGCATATGTTCAATGAAAGAAGTAAGTTTGTGTTTAAATCATAGAGCAATTTATGAAACTGTAATAGAGTGCTCTGATACCAGGAAAGTGAATCAATTTATATAATGAGTTTATCAAATGTTACTTTCACAAGTTTTTCACTGTGCAGATGAAGCTGCAAATCACTCACACACTAAGTTGTCTTCATCAAATAGGGAGAGATTGTTAAGAATCTCATAGGATTCAGTATTTGATTAAGTCAAGAAATAGGACAAAAGCAAAGCCAAGCAAGGACTTGTAGATGAAGACTTAATCATTGCCTTAGTAGGTGTGAGTGAGTGTGATTGAAGGTGAAGGTGAACGTGAACCTATGCACAACTGAGAAGAAAATCCTTGGCACAATTAAATCTACTTAAAACCAAGTAATAAAATTGAGCAAAAAGTTTTTGAGAAAAATCATTTGAAAATTCAGTTTTTAACAGAAAATAAATCGATTCCACAATTCATTTGCGCACTGCACCATAACTGTGTTAACTATTTTACAAAAACAGTTTGGCTATTTTTCTATTTTAAATACTTGGGCTTTCAAAGTGCGAATAAGAAGAATACAGAGAAGAGAACAACGTGAATATTGAGTGAGAAAAACAAAGTTGCTTGGTTTTCCAAAGATCAAAGAAGTGTTCTTGAAAGAAATTAAAATTCTTGAATCATTGTTGTGCCATTGGTGTTCTTCAAAGCTTTACACAGATTCTTCTTCACTGATAATCAGGAAGTTTCTGCAACTCAATTCTTGGACCTATGTGATTCAAGTGTTGCATTTTTTATTTGTATAATGGTAATCTTTGATTCAAATTGGATATTGGTACTGCTATAGGATTTAACATTGGTGTAATATGAATATTTGGGGCTGCAGGGTGCTAACTTAAGTATTCAGAGGTTTTTTTGATCTTGTAGGGTGCAAGAGGTGTTCTTGATTGTAATTGTGTACAATTGAGTGTTTGATAGTGAAAATTTTCTTGCTAGGGTTGTAGAAAGACTGGATGTAGCCCTTGAGAAAAGGGTGAACCATTATAATTGCACTATATGTTCTTCTCTTACTCTTCTCTCTGCATTAGATTTTGTACAGTGCCTTTATCTAAATTCTGCATTGCTGAATTCACTATGTTGTGGTTCTGTGAATCTGCTTTTGAAAACCAGTTGCAAATTGAATGATCAAATTACTTTTATAAAGATTCTTAAAACTGGAAAATATTTTGATTGAAGTGTTAATTTCAATTCTGGTTTTTTCTGATTTTATGAAACCGTTTTTATCAATTGCACAGATTCATTTTGGCTTTTCAAAGATTTTTTGTATTGTGCTTACATACAATTACAATTTTGAAATCTTTGTATATAATTTTTGCTTAACTCATATTTGAATAGAATTGTGATATATGTGTTTCTCTGCATAATTGGCAAATGATTCTTGGTCAACATATATTGATTTTCACCTTGATCTCATATCTGATTCTTGGTCAACATATATTGAGTTCTATTTTTTATTTCAACTGTGTGCTAGAATCAAAATTGGTTATGCAGTAAAACCATTCAAATTGCCTAACTGCTTGATTGTTCATTGTTTTCTCTATAAGTGTCCAATTAGTCATTTGCCTCGCTTTGATTCTTCAACTGAATTTTGTCTTATGTATTATGATTAATTGAATTGAACATTTCTTAATTCTATAACTATGTTTTGGTTTTGCCTTCCCTGTTCAAGATCAATGTGTTTGGAAAATCTAATTTTCTCAATTCCGTTAGATTTTAAATCGATTTATTCGCATTGAAATTGATTGATTTTCTGTGCTGCACCTTGAGTCACTGATCTTGGAGATTCTTGAAAACTCTCACTTTACTTAAAAAGTTTTTCTAGCTTTCTAAACTAAAATTTTTTGTAAAGTTCAATTTACCACCCTCCTCTTGAACTCAACCTAAAAGTATTTTCAACAGTGACAAAACTTATGTACCAAAGTCAAATAGTCAACATTGGAATACAGTCAATTAAACTGAGAGTAGTAATCTGTAATACCCTAGAAAATAGCTATGGAATAAAAACTAAACCAAAATTTAATTTTAGAGATAAATAAGATAATACCTATTTTTTTTAACAGAATAGTTGTTTAAGTAAATAAAAGATAATTATTTACTTTTTATTTTTATAGCAACCAGCAACTCTCTCTCCCTAAAAAGATATTATGTTTTATTCTAATAAAAACTACCAACTCTCTCTCTAAGATATTCTATCTCTCTAAGAAGATATTATATTTTTTTCTAATAAAAATCACCAATTATCTCTAAGAAGATATTTTATCTCTCTAAAAAGATATTCTGTTTTATTATAATAAAACTACCAAATCTCTCTCTCTCTCTCTCTCTCTCTCTCTTTAAAAAGATATACAGTTTCGTTCTTATGAAAACCACCACCTCTCAAACAATTTCTCTTTAAAGTTTCTACCTTCTCTCTAGATTTGTGATCTTATATGTTATCAGATTGATAGTCATAGGACACTCCTAGATTCCTAGCGTTGAGTAGATCAAGAGTGTCCGATCAGATTCTTGAACAGAGTTACGTTGTCTGTGATTTTAGGGTTTTTGAGTATCTCTACTCTCTAGAGGTAAGGAAAGCTAGTTGCATGCTTTTTTTTTATAAATGTTTGTCTCCTTTGAAATAGAAATTTATGTATAATGTTGATATTTGGTAAGGGAAGCTAGTTGCATGTATGTTTTTATAAATGTTTGTCTCCTTTGAAATAGAAATTTATTTATTTTGTGAATTTGGGTAAGGAGAGCTAGTTTGATTATTTTTCATAAACATTGTAATTATTTGTTTATTAATGAATTGGATGAATGTTAGTGTATTATATTATGTAGTATCATTGTTTGTGAATGATATGGTGTATGATCGAGACATAGTATCTTCAGAAAAGGAGATACCTGTGTTGAGATTATTAGGATGTGCATTGTTTGGGGATTCTAAGGAGGTATCCTGACTATACTGGTACATTTGATTCATATAGATGAAGTTTACCAGTTGGTGAAGAGTCGAAGGAGATTCATATGGTCCTGTCCGAGGTTTGAAATATGAACCCGATCGGAATAAACTGTTCGGAACAGTTAGGTGGTATATGACAGGTGCACACCTCTTGATGTCTAACTCAATGCACGAGTCTTCTGGAAGTAGAGAGTCTAGTGTCTTTGTTTGTGAGTCAATGTATGTATGATGTGATGAATTATGAAAGATTGAATTGTTGTTGTTTTGTTGAGATAGAAATCCAATTTATGAAAATATATATTGTTTTGAAAACTCTCTAGCTTACCCTTCTTTTTGTGTGTTGTTTGTTTTGTTGAGATAGAAATCCAATTTATGAAAATATATATTGTTTTGAAAACTCTCTAGCTTACCCTTCTTTTTGTGTGTTGTTTGTTTTGTTTTTAAAACTGCGATGATCGTGTATATTACACTGGAGCAGATAATTCGATAGGTGGTGTGAGTCCCAGTGAATTGTGATGGAGAAGCTTCATTTTATTTTATATGTAATTTTACAAAGATATTTTATTAAATCTTATGTGGAGAAGTATAATTTGAAATACATGATGAATGTATGTATTTTTATATTCAAGTTTATTATATAATTTTTTTATGCAATAAAGTTTCTATTATATGAAAATATGGGATGTTACATAATCAACTGAGAGTAGTTATAGTTATTGTAAAGAGAAATTTATAACTTAGTTATATTTATTGACAATGTGAAATATCCAACACTTATCAACTTTTGTTCTAATTAAACAATTTCATTTCTTATTTTTTTCACTTTGTTTTTCTTCCTTTATTTCTTTCATTAATTTCTTCAATAAAAACCTTCTAAACCATATAATGTAAAATAAAAACTTCACCTCAAAGAAATGCACATAACTTATAATTTAGGAACAAACAAAAACATATTACATTACTTCCATAGCTTATAATAACATACATGCTCTCATGCATAAAAAGTTTTTATGTACTATTTTTTCACTATTCAATGTCTTCTATAAACCTTAACCCACTTTTTTTAATTTTAAAATATAGTTGTGATAAAATTCATGAAATTTGATCTAATAATTTTCTTTTCTTTCAAGTATATATAACCATTTATTATAAATCTCTCTCTATCATTAATAAGTAACACACGTGACTAATTATAATTTTTAAATTAATTATTATGAAATGTTTTTGAATTTATTAGTTTACCATTTTTATATAATTGCAATAATAATGTTTTTACACATAATTATATAGAAATATAAATAAAGAACACTCTTTTTAAAAATAATAAAGAACTACTAGAATATATTATAAGTTATATATTTTTATTTTTTCCCTATTTAATCGCTAAATAAAGAGAATTCAATATAAATATATATATATATATATATATATAAATATATATATATATATATATATATATATATATATATATATATATATAATTAGATAATAACATTTTTTTTGGTATGTCTTACAATCATATTCATTTTGGTATATAACTCATATAGATCATTTATACATCTTATCATTAGCATCATTTACATGGTAGAAAATTTTATCAGCTTCTATCACACATTCTTTTATATGATTTTAAATTATCAGTAATCATATTATCATATTATATGTCATTGAATCTCCTCCCCTATATTAATAGTTACATTATTGATCATCTACTTATTAAGATTACCTTCTAGAGAATAACTAAATTTAAAAATCTTATCATTATAGTCCAGTTTAATAATTTACATTTCTTGAAATTGTAAAATAAGGAATGTCAAATATTCATCACCCATTGAAACCATTTTCTACACATTAGTACAAAAAACACATTCTATATCAAGATAATACGTCAGTTAAAAAAGAACTGATGTAAACAAAAATACGGTGCATTTTTGTAAATATTTGAAGATCTATTACGTCGATTAACTCAAACCCGACATAATATACCATATTCTACGTCGGTTGTCACTCATAACCGACGTAAAAAAGACTGAAAAAGTAAAAATTTAAAATTTGAAAATTTTGTAATGGCGCTGAAGATATTACGTCGGTTGGGAGGTGTCAACCGACGTAGTATGTAGCCCATAATCCCTAACGAGCCACCTTGCACTCCACTCAATGCGTCTGTTCCTTTAGCTGCTTCTAGGAAGAGAAAAATCCCCAACCCTAGGGTTGTGAACCCAAAGGCTAGTGGTGCCTCAAAAAGGGTTAGAAAGAGTTAACACTCCCCTATCATGGATCCTGAGTATTCATGGGTGTCAAGCGAGGTGGCGAAACATGCTACTGATTTTAGTACTAGGGAAAAAGGTTGATGCTTTTGTTTCATTGTACACGGTTTGTGATGAGTCTGTGGCTGACTACGCTGTGGCTAGGCCGTGTAGAGAGGACGAGAGATTATACATGAAGCCAAGACCAGATAGTTATGATTTTACCTATGTATATGATTTTCTATTTAAAGAGTATGACATTACTTTCCCGTTGACCGACTTTGAGGCGGGTATGCTGACTCTAATGATAGCTCCGAGTCAGCTGCATCCCAACAGTTGGACATTCTTGAAGTGTTTTGAGCTCCTTTGCGAACACTTGGGATTTGAGCCTTCTACCAACGTCTTCACACATTTTTACCAGATAAAGTTTGGTAGGTTGGTTGGTTGGGTGTCCCTGAGTGCCACTTACGGCGGCTCCCTTTTTACCTTGTATAGCTCTTTGTATAAATATTTCAAGACCAAATTTTTCAAGCTCCACTGCCATCCCGGGGATACAGAAAGGCGTTTGTTCTTTTACCAAGACTTCATACCTTGGTTCCCGCTATACTGGCAGAGACCGACAAGGTTTAAGCCGTGGTCCGAGTACCAACTTTCCCCCAAGGAGAGGTAAGCTGTAGAGGCCATTAGCCAGCTTCCTCGCACCCTTAACACTAGGGCACTCCTCTTCCTCCTCTTTGTTGAGGATCCTGATGCCCTGTTCTTAGGTATATTTTTCTCTGTGTACGTGTCGACTTTGGCCTATTATGTTACTTACCTCGGTTTTTCCGTTGCAGAAATCATGGGCAAAGACACCGACTTGAAGAAGTTTCGTGCTCAAGTTGGTGGTCGTCGCGAGCTGACGACCAACTTCCAGATTGCCAAGAAGAAGAAATACGGAACTACTTCTTCTACTAACACCGCATCGGCTAAAAATGCCTCCTTTGGTGCCGCTTCTGACCATGTTGCTTCTACCGATACCACTTCCCTTGTCACCGACATCACAATGCAGCCTAAGGCCTCCACCCCTCCGTCATTGCAGCTTCGAGGTCCGCTGATCTTGGTGTAGCACCCGAAGTGATTAACATGGATGGTTCCTCTAAGGGTGGGTGCGATCTCCTGGTCCTTGCATTGACTAACCATAGCAAACCGCTGGCCAAGCATCTGTCACCGTTGTGGTCGCTACAACCCAACCTTCACCATCGGGCCAGGCTTCGCGGGGCGTGGGACCAGTCGTTAGGCTGGACCATCTAAGTGTGACCTATCCTGGAGTCTAGTCTTACTGGCATGTGAATCGGTGGGCCAAAGATTTGGGTGGTGTCTACCCCTATGATGTTGAGCTGATGGCAAAGGTGGGCGAGGCTGGATGTCTTGATGCCGGTAGTACTATGTTGGCGAGGTGCTTAGCCATCATGCAACATTGTCGTGTTCCTTCCAAGAGGAAATCTAACCTGCATAACAAGATTACTGATCTGGAGAGGCGAGTTAGGCAACTTTCAAGGAAAAGGCAGCCAAGGATGAGCTGGAGAAGGAAGTTCAACAACTCAAAAAAGCCAATGTTGATAAGGACTCGATCTTTAATGCCAAAGAGCTCCAGCTTCTCCACTTCTAAGGACTGTGCAAGCGGCACAAGATTGAGTTAATATGGAGTTGGTCCACACCGAAAGCGCTCTGAGGGAGGCTGAGAACCGACTGACCAACTTCAAGAAGGAGGTGGCCAAAAAGGAGGTCGAGTGGGACGAAGAGAAGCTTCAGCTTCAGAAGGGCTGCGTTGAAGTGCATGAAGAAGGCTTCATGAAAGTTATGAGGTAGGCCATCCTGTTTGGTCCCCAGTTAGACCCGATACGTTTTGATATCGATAAGGAGGTCGTTAATGGCCAAATTGTCGACGATTAGGTCTTTTGCTTCTTGTATGAATTTATTTTGAGCAATGGTTTTGTACTCATGACGATTGTTCTTTATCTGAATCTTGCATGCCTTTGAATGTTTCATCATTTTGTTGCATTACTTTGTTTGCTTCAAAGTTGAACGTTGAGCACCTTGTCATTAGTAGAGCCTTTGCGTTGTAAGCGTCCGACTTTGGTTGTTAATCTAAGCGTTTGCTTTGATGTAAAATTTGTTTAAGTGTTAGCTTAGTTGTTTTAAATAATTCGTTTAAGCGTTTTGCCCGACTTGTTTTTGAACTTAAGCATTTGCTTAGTTTTTGAAGTAAGTCGTTTAAACATTTTGCCTGACTTGTTTTTGAACTTAAGCGTTTGCTTAGTTGTTTTTTGAAGTAAGTTGTTTAGGCGTTTTGCCCCACTTGTTTTTGAAATTAAGCGTTTGCTTAGTTGTTTTTGAAGCAAGTCATTTAAGCGTTTCCCTGACTTGTTTTTGAACTTAAGCGTTTGCTTAGTTATCGGTTGGTATAAACAACACGTAAAGGGAACATATGACTTAAAAATATAACTTTTATTGACTCGGGTATGGGCCTCGTTAAAACCTTGCTTTTCAAAACCCTCCTTAGGGAAAAAATCTAAGTTAAGGAAAGAGTACGTCGTACTTGTTCCTCATAATTAACTATAGTACATCTAAAGATGAGTGTCGTTCCATGTTCTTGGTATGAGCTTGGCACTCAGTTCCTCAAGCTTGTATGCTCTGTTTTCGAAGGCGTTTGCTACCCTGAATGGGCCATTCCAGTTTGGTGCCAATTTGCGAGTTTGGACAAAACGTCAGCTCGGTTGTTGTCGGATCTCAGCACATGCGTTATACTAACTTCTTCAAATTGATGGACCAGGTTCTGAGCTATATGGTAGTACTTCTAAAGCAGCAACTCTCTAACCTGGTATTCTTCGTTCATCTGCCCCGCTACCAGCTGCGAGTCGGTCTGGAACTTAAGCTTCCAAACTCCCAGGTCCTTAGCCAATCTCAATGCCGCTATCAGGGCTTCATACTCGGCTTGGTTGTTGGAAGTTTCAAACCCAAACCAAATATACTACTCTATTATTTTGTCACCTAGTTCTTCCAATATGATCCCTACGTCACTCCCCTTTTTGTTGGAAGATCCATCCACACTGAGAAGCCAGAACGTCTTTTCTCGGGCAACCGGGGGCAATCCAGTAAGGTAGTCTGCCAAAAACTGTGCCTTTATAGGGTCTTGAGATTTATATCGGAGACCGAACTCAGAAAGCTCTGTGGCCCATGCTGTCATCCTTCCTACTATTTCGGGCTTTTGCAAGACCTGCTTGATGGGGTAGTCGGTCTTGATCGTCGTGTTGTAGCTATGGAAGTAATGGCATAATCGTCTGGTGGAGAATATTAGGGCGAGTACCAACTTCTCAATTATCTGGTACCGCTCTTCCGCTGGTTGTAGGATTCTACTCATGAAGTAGATAGGGCTCTGCTTCCTCCCCTCCTCGTATACCAAGATCGAACTGATAGCCGATTGTGCCACGACAAGGTATACTAGCAATGGGGCCTCGGGTGGTGGGCTAACCAACATGGGGAGGGCCGAAATATCCTTCTTGATCTGGGTGAACATGTGCTTGCAATGATCATCCCAAAGAAAAGCCTTTGCTCCCTTTAGCAACCTGAAAAATGGCTTCGCCTTTTCGGCCAATTTTGGGAGGAAACAGGAGAGTGCGACTAGCTTACCATTTAGTTGTTGTACCTACTTCAGACAGGTTGGGCTTCTCATGCCCAATATGGCCTCACATTTGTTGGGGTTCACCTTTATGCCTCTTTGGGTGATCATAAACCTGAGAAACTTACCTCTCCCGACTCTGAAAACCACTTCTCAGGATTCAGGTGCATCTCGTGCCTTTTGACTCTTGAGAATACGACCTCTAAATCAGCTGCGTGTCATTTGGCCTTTGCCAACTTTACCACCATGTCGTCGACGTAAACCTCCATGATTTTGCCCAACAATTCATGAAAAATTTTGTCCATTAGGCGCTGGTAAGTCGCACCTGTATTCTTGAGACCAAACAGCATTACCTGGTAACAATGGTTAGTCCTCTCGGTCATGAATGCCGTTTTATTCTCGTCTGGGGGTACATTCGGATCTGATTGTACCTCGAGTAAGCACCCAGAAAACTCAACATCTCATATCCCAACGTGTTATCAACCAACCGATCAATACTCGGGAGAGGGTAGGTGTCCTTTGGGCAGACTTTGTTGAGATCGATGTAATTTACGTACATTTGCCATTTACCGTTGGACTTTTTTACCATTTGCATTGCTCTTAAATCTACATCCAGTCCTTTACAAAACCTTGCAAGGATTTCCACTATATCAATCAAGTTTACAATCAAAACACACTCAAGACCCAATCTTGAACCCTACAAGATTGTCTTTTACCCCTTGTGCAACTCTCTCTACCGCACAAGATGCATACCCACAGTGCAAATGTAGTATACCACTGCAGTTTTGAATGCAAACACACAATACAACAATTCAATTACAAGATTTCGCTAATTGCAATGCTTAAACACACCTATTAAGCACTACCCAACCAAGAAACAAATCAAGAACACAATACAATCTGTAAAATCACGTTGGCAGCAGCTGAACACAATGAAAAGCACAAAAGAAGAACACTTATCTTCTCAAGAATGCAGCTATCACACCAAACAATCAAATGCAAGTTTTGCTCTTCTTAATATGTGAGAAATTATGATGAATTTCTGCAAACTTTCGTGATTCTTTCTCACTTAGGGTTTTCTCTTTAAGAAACTCTCTCAAAATCTTTTGAAAAATGAGTGAAACCATAATTCAAATTGAAAAGCATATTGAAAACGCGCGCTGCTGGGCTTTAAAACGCGTTAGCCCAAAACTGTTAAAAAATTTAACAAGTTGTTTTTGAAATTTAACATGTTGAATTTTCTCTATAGCACTTATCTTTTTAAAATGAATTTGAAAATGATATTTTCACTTATATTTAAGTAAGAGAAATGCAAGCAATTGATAGATTGACACAAACAAATGTATGAGGTGCCTAATCCAACTAGGAACCAACCCAAACCTATAATCTAGTGTTTTCAAGTAATTTCTTCATCAAATCAACACTTTAGGAGGTTCTTCACTAGCTCCAACATGTCTGAGTTAGCTAAAAGCACTCGTTCTATCTCATCCTTTACAAGTTGGTAAACGCTGCTGCTCAGCTGTGTGATCTGATGAGGATGAGTGCCGAGTTGTACCATCAACATTGGCTCATCGAACATCGGGCGGCCCTCGCCGAACTCTGCACGAGGGTCAAGGTCAACCTCTTCGTCTCCTGTGGCGACCTTGGGGCTCCCCTTAACATCCTGGGGAACCTTCTCCTTTTCCGCAAGCTCTACGTTGTGGCATTCTACTAGTGGTGTCTGCATTTCTTCAGTCTATGTCATCTGCTCTCGTATCGTCTTCAGCGAGTAGAGGTTGATTCTCAGGCTTTGCATGTAGCACTGCCTTGCCTCCTTTGGATCCGCTTTGACGGTGATTGTGGGCCCGTTCAATGCAGGGAACTTCATGGCCATGTGCGGGATGGAAACCACCGCCCCGAGTTGGTTCAGGGTCCATCGTCCTATGAGCACGTTGTAGGACGTGTCTACCTCCACCAAGATGTAGCACACTATCAGCTGGTCCACGTAACCTCGGGCGTGGACCCTTTGGCCTGCGAAGCCTGGCAACGACTTGTTGTACGACTTGATTGTGTACTCAGGTACATTAAGCTTCAAGAAGGTTGACCAATGCAACACGTTGGTCGAGCTTCCCTGGTCACTGAGAATCTTGTGCACTCTTCAATTGGCAATGGTAGCTGTTATGACTATCGGGTCATCTTAATTAGGATCGTTGACGGAGAAATTCGTATCGGAGAACGTGATGGGTGGTTGTGAGTGCGGTGGTAGGTAACTCACTGAGTCGATGCTCTTGTAATGCCGTTTCCTGGCAGTGCTAGACGCACCACCACCTACAAAACCTCTTGCAATAGTGCTAACTGTACCGAATTGAGTATTAACCACGTGTACTGACCTTTCGGTTGTGCTGGGGTGGGGTTGGCATATTTCGACCGAGCCGAACTGGATTTCCACCATGTTCACTGATCATGCAACAGTGTTGGGATCCTGCTGGGTACCTATGTTTCCCGCCTCAATTCTGTGTTCCCTAACCGTTCCCTCTTCGGGACTGGCTCGTTCTCGGCCTCGACCCCTGTCACCATTGAAGCGTCCTCCGCGTCCTCTCCAAGCACCAAAGGTCTTGGATCCCTCCCGGTTTGGATGCACATGGCTTCTCTGGATGAAACGGGTTAAAGCCCCCGACTGAATGTGCTCCTCAATGATGTCCCGGACCTTGGTACACCTTTCGGTCTTGTGCCCAATATTCTAGTGATAGCTGCAACTAAGTGACGGGTCCGCATCAAGATGTGACGCCCCGGGTGAGAGAGTTGGACGAGTTCCGAATTGCAGGCCTTCTGTAATACGACCTCTCTAGTAACGTTCAAGGGAGTGTAGTGATCATACCTTCCCAGCCTGATCCTCTTCGGGAACCGAAAGCCTCCTCCTGCAACATGGGGCTGGAATTTCCTCTTCCTAGCCTCCACATTTTCCTCAATGCTTATGTACCTGGTGGCCTTATCCCTCAGGTTGTCCATGTTCGATGGGGGATCCACATAAAACATATCCAAGAACGGGCTAGGCTTCAGCCCCACTAGAAGTGCATGCATCGCCATAGCGGGATGGAGGTCGTGTATCGCCAATGTTGCCTTAGTGAACCTAGTCATGTACTGTCGGAGTGACTCGAAGTCTCCCTGCGTGACATGTTGGAGGGAGGCTGATGAGGCTGTCGTGGGCTTGTTGTCGGCAAACCTGGCCATGAACCATGCACACAACATCTCAAAGGAGTCAACAGAGTTGGCAGGCAATGAGTAATACCACTCTGGGGTGAAGGGATGAAATCCCCCAATGTGAGCTTTTAAATCCTCCCCTAGCACGGGTGGTGGCACTTCGCCGAAGGGCATGTTTTGAAAGTTCCTTGGGGAGTCCTGACGAACTCCGCCCTGGGCTTCTGACCTTGTCCAAGAACCGCGTACTCGCTCAGACCGAGATGCTCGAGCTTCTGTCGTCGTCCGGCTAGAGGTCGATACCCGACTCCAGGTTAATTCTTTAGAGCTCTCTCCAGCCATACGACCGTCCCACTGTGGTGATGTGTCCCCACGAGGGCCACGGAACGACTGGCATCCTTATTGTTGAAATGTCATCATCTAATTGTACAGGACACATATCATCGTGATGCCTCTGCTGGTTCTGGAATCTAGCGTCAATCCTTTCGAGGGTAGTATGTAGAGTGTTCTGCACCTTGACTGCGCTATCATGAAGGGCGACCTTCATAGCCTCTACGCTTTTCTGAACAACCCCTTCCACGTGCTTTTGGAGGGTTTCTAATAACGCTGGGTCCATTCATGTGAAAAAAAAGAGAGTGGTCTTAGGCAGAGTTTTACCAGGGCCCCACGGTGAGCGCCAAATGTTCTTACCTGACCCAAGTGGCGGTCGTTTGAGGTGGCGTTGTCGACAGTCGAGTTGATGCGTTGAATTGAATGGGGGTCCACCTGCAAAAGACTCTTCGACGTTCAAGTCAATAAGAATGTAAAAAAGATGTTTAGGATATAAAACTGTAAGTGTAATGAGATAGATAATACTTCCTATAGACCTAGATCATATTTATAGAATCTTGCCATTAAAGACTATATATTTTTCCATAATGAATTACCATAATAGAGTATGATAGAATAAATTAGAATAAACTTATATTAATCATAGCACACTATTAGTTGGTAGTCAATAGTGAGTTAGGGTGTCACAAATTTGAGTGAATCTGACCCAAATTACCGAGTAGGAACAATTGTATTCTTTTTCAATAACTGATTTGATAATGTTACACCATTTTGTTAAGATCTTTTTTAAATTAAGGATGATATAAAAATACTTATTATTTTATCAATACTTTTTAAAGGAGTTTCGTGATACTGGGATTGGAAGAATTGTTTTCTTTTTTATTCCTACGTTGTTTGTGTTTAAATGATATTTTTTATTATTTTTATTTCTAGTTTGTTACATTGTATTTACTTTTTTTTATTCTACGAGAATTTATTTTCCTTTTTTTTTTTATGGATTTGATGTAACTGATACCAACAAAAGAACAAAAGCAGTTACAGAAGGAGGACAGGTGGAGAAGATCCAAAAGGGAAGAAAGAAAAAGGGCAATTGAGGTTAAGTAGTGGGGCAAAGGAGAAAAAAGACATATTTCCATGTGAGTATCTTTGGTATCTCTCTCTGAAAATTCTCTTTCTCTCTTCTATGTTATGTTCTGATTCTTATGCAGAAAGTTTGCTCTTTGAATTTACAGGTGGAAGCATTCTACAATTTTAAGTGCCGCTACACCGATTTAGTAGAGAAATGAAATTGTTGTTTGACAGTTACAAAAAAATGGATCTGATATAGGACCATATTGATGTTATTTTTATTTCAGAAACAATCTTACTACCTTTTCATATACTATCTACTTTGTGCTACTTTGTGCTATTTTGTGTTATTTTGGGAATTTGCATCATTTGGTGCTTCCATTGAGCCCATGGCAAACAACACCCGCATGCAGACAATGCAAGCTGCCATTAACAAGCTTACTGAACAATCTCATGGCTACAATGAACAACTGACAACAATCACGCAAGCTCTGGCTTCGTTACAGGGTCAATTGGCTCAGAAATTGGAACAATTGCCACGTACCCAGTCGTCACCCTTCACAGCACCCAGACAGTTGAGGGCCGATTTTCCCCATTTCTCTGGAAATGAAGACATCCTTCAATGGATTTATCGGGCCGAACGATTTCTTCACATTTATGATATCCCTGATAAACAAAAGATGGATTTGGTTGCCGTTAGCCTTGACGGTTGTGCCATAGCTTGGTTTCAAATTTGGGAAAAATTAAATCAGGTACAGGATTGGCTAACCCTATCCACAGATCTTCAAATCCATTTTGGACTGTCGCAGTTTGACAATCTACGAGAAGAGTTGTTTAAATTGAAACAAGTGAGTTCAGTGACCAACTATTTTGATGCATTTAACGATCTAGCGGCTCGAGTATATGGCATGGATGATGCCTTGCTCTTAGACTGTTTTATTGGTGGTTACATCCAGACCTCCGATGAGAAGTAAAGTCTAGATGCCCAATTTCTCTAATGCAAGCAGTTTCATTAGCTCGCCTCTTTGAAGACAAATTTGCTCCTCATTCGCAAAGATGGCGCACCACTACCCCCGCTTCCATGGTGTCTGTTCAAAAAAATCAGTTGCAAATCTTGCCCAAACCCAACACCTAGACCATACCTACTGTAGACACTAAACCGCCATTATTGCCTACTCCCCCTAAAACACCGCTTATGCAAAAATTATCCCCAACAGAGATTCAATTTAGAAGAGAGCACAACCTTTGTTTCACTTGTGATGCAAAATTTAGCCCAGGTCACAAATGTGCAGCTAAGCATTACTTTATTATTAAATCGGTGGAGGAAGTGATTCCAGAATCTGATCACCAAAGTACTGATACTGATAACGTTGCTATAGACACCTCTGATAGCATTGAGTTGCATGAACTTGTACAACTTTCGTATAATGCTCTCACGGGGTTACCAACAAGAGTTTCTATTTGTTTTGTTGTGTGTATGGAAGGGATATTTGCATTTTAATGGATGGAGGGAGTTCAGATAACTTTATACATCCAGATTTGGTGAAACGGCTAGCTCTTCCTTGGTATCAGGTTCCACCTTTCAAAGTGCAGGTCAACAGTGGTGAATTGCTGCATTGTGAAGGTCAGGTTCGCAATGTACCTATTCAAATTCAACTGCATACACTCAAAGTGAATGCCTTTGTGCTTCCTATAGCTACTGAAGAACTGGTCCTTGGTGATATATAGCTAGAGACTCTGGATACACACTTAGTAAATTACAAACAAAAGTTTATTACTTTTATGCAAAATGATCAATTAATCACGTTACAAGGGAACTGCATCCAGTTATTGAACAGGCTCACATGCATCAATTTAGGCGTTTGCAAAATACAAAGGCAATTTCGGCTTTATTTACTTTACAAATTCAGCCACTGTCAGAAACTGTTTCAAATCAGTGGATCTCCATACCTCTATGGAACCCGAATTGGCTCTCTTACTCCAATCATTCCAAGATGTGTTTCAAACTCCCCATGGATTGCCACCTACCCGAGTACAGGACCATGTCATCCATTTATTACCAAACACAACATCCATTAAAGTCAAGCCTTATAAATATCCTCATTGTCAAAAGGATGAGATAGAAAGGCTGGTATCTGCTATGTTGAAGGAGGGCATCATTCGACCAAGTACAAGTCCTTTCTCCTCTCTTGTTTTATTAGTTAAAAAAAAGGATGGTACATGGAGATTCTGCAATGATTATCGGGCTTTGAATGCTACAATTATTAAGGACTCTTTTCCTATTCCAACTGTGGAGGAGTTATTGGATGAATTATTTGTTGCTTAATACTTCTCTAAGCTTGATTTATGCTTCGATTATCATCAAATTCGCCTTAAAGAGGAAGATTGCTTCAAAACAGCGTTTCGAACTCATCATGGTTTGTATGAGTGGAGGGTGATGCCCTTTGGGTTAACAAATGCCACGACAACTTTTCAAAGTCTTATGAACTCAATTTTTCCTGAGGTTTTATGTAAGTTTGTGCTAGTCTTCTTTGATGATATCTTAGTTTATAGCCTCGATTGGAGCACTCATATTCAACATTTGACGTATGTTTTGAATATTTTGCGAACACATTCTTTGTTTGCCAAATTATCAAAGTGCTCATTTGGTCAAACCCAAATGGAATACTTGGGACACATGGTATCCAAGGAGGGTGTTAAAATGGATGAAACCAAAATTCAGGTTGTGATGCATTGGCCAATACCCTCTTCCATAAGACAATTAAGGGCATTTTTGGGTTTAGCCAGTTATTACCACAAATTTATCCACCACTTTGCTGTATTGGCAGCCCTCTCACAGATTTACTAAAGAAAGACAGCTTTAAATGGTCTACAACAGCTACGGAGGCCTTATGAAAATTGCAACAAGCATTAGCTCAAGCGCCAGTATTAACACTTCCTGATTTCTCCCAACCATTTGTATTAGAAACTGACGCCTCAGGGTCCGGTATTGGTGCCATCCTCAGCCAGTAGGGGCAACCTATTGCTTATTTTTCCAAGAAGCTTTCTTCAAGAGCTCAACAACAATTGGCCTATGCCAGGGAGATGCAGGCCATAGTGACACCCATTACCAAATTTCGTCATTACTTATTGGGACAAAAATCCACAATAAGGACTGATCATAAGAGTTTGAAGGAATTACAGGCACAAGTTATTCAAACTCCAGAACAGCAAGCTTGGTTGGCTAAGTTACTCGGTTATGATTTTTCAATCGAATACAAACCAAGATCTGAAAATCAGGGAGCTGATGGCCTATCTAGAGCTTTCCTCGGAATCACATCCATCACATGTTCGTGGATCCCTTTAATTCAACAAGAGTTGCAACTCTTATCACCTATTGATGAATTTTCAGAAGCTGAACTGAAAACAGGAAAATTAACAATTAAAAAGGGGTTATGGTTTTGGAAAGACAAATTGTTTATTCCTGCCAAGTCGACAGTCAAACAACAGCTATTACACAAATTCCATGATTCCTTATTGGGTGGGCACAGTGGATATCAAAAGATTTTATCGCGATTATCAGCTCAATTTTTTTGGAAGAACATGGTGAGTTCTGTGAAAGAATATATTTGAGGGTGTTCCATTTGCAAACAGGCCAAGTATAGCAATCAACCTCCGACTGGTCTATTGCAACCCTTTCCTATTCCAAATCAGATTTGGCAAGACATTGCTATGGACTTTATCACAGGATTACCAATAGCCAACGGTTATTCGGTTATTTTGGTTATAATTGACCGCTTATCTAAATTTGCTCATTTTATACCATTGACAGCAGATTTTTCAGCCAACAAAGTGGTTGATTTATTCATTTAGGAGATAGTGAGTGTGCATGGCCTTCCTCAATCAATTGTGTCTGATCGTGATAAGGTTTTTACTAGCAAACTTTGGGACCAAATATGTTCTCGTCAAGGCATTAAACTAGCACGCAGTTTAGCTTACCATTCACAATCCGATGGTCAGACCGAGGTACTTAATAGATGCTTGGAGATGTACTTGAGATGCTACACTCAATCAAATCCTAAAGATTGCCCAAGTTGTTACCATGGGCAGCGTACTCTTATAATACCTCTTTTTATTCGGCACTTGGTATGTTCCCATATAAAGCAGTTTTTGGTAGAGACCCACCTCCTGTAATTCGTTATGAGGTGCAGGTAGGAGACACACCAGCCTTGTAAGAACAATTGCAGTCCAGAGATGTTTTATTGGATTCATTAAAAAAGAACATAGCAAAGACTCAACAGAGAATGAAAGTTTACGTTGATCAGAACAGACGCGAGGTGGAATACCAGGTGGGAGATTTTGTTTATGTGAAATTACAACCGTATAGACAACATTCCTTGCGATTAAATGCATAATCAGAAATTGTCCATGCGTTACTTTGGCCCATTTCCAATATTAGCATGCATTGGTCCAGCGGCATACAAACTACAATTTCCTCCCTCAGCTCAAATTCACCCAGTGTTCCATGTATCTGTTTTGAAGAAATGTACAGGTCAACCCCTACCTGCGTGTGTTCCTGAACCATTATTGCTAAATGCCAAAGGTCACCCGTTACAACCGCTAAAGTTGCTTGGGAATCACATGATTAAGAAAAATGGCAAATGGAACGAAGAAGTCTTGATTAGTGGCAGGGTTTGACATATGAGGAAGCTACATAGGAAAGTTATGCTGATATACAAACTCAATATCCAACTTTTAACCTTGAGGACAAGGTTTTGTTCAATGGTGGGGGTAATGATACCAACAAAAGAACAAAAGCAGTTACAAAAGGAGGATAGGTGGAGAAGATCCAAGAGGGAAGAAAGAAAAAGGGTAATTGCGGTTAAGTAGTGGGGGAAAGGAGAAAAAAGACAAATTTCCATGTGCGTAGCTTTGGTATCTCTCTCTGAAAATTCTCTTTCTCTCTTCTCTGCTATGTTTTGATTCTTATGCAGAAAGTTTGCTCTTTGAATTTACAGGTGGAAGCATTCTACAATTTTAAGTGTCGCTATACCGATTTAGTAGAGAAATGAAATTGTTGTTTGACAGTTATAAAAAAAAATGGATCTGATATAGGACGATATTGGTGTTATTTTTATTTCAGAAACAATCTTGCTACCTTTTAATATATTATCTACTTTGTGCTACTTTGTGCTATTTTGTGCTATTTTGGGAATCTGCATCAGTAACTCAATGATTTTATTCTCTTATTTTATAATAAATTATGAGTTAAGAAGTAGCGTGATATAAAAGTAATTTAATATTTTATCAATACTTAAAAGTATTATATTATTTATTTATGAAAATTATTTTTAATATAAGATAATCAAATAATACTCAATTAAAACTTTTTACAACTTATAAATAATATGTTGATGTTAAAAAAAAAATAATTAGATGAACTGGTTTTAAGGAAATATTTTAACAAATTCATGTAGCTCTTATCAGTCCATTTAATGTACACCTTTTTCTTTTTAAAAGTGCATGTCTAAGATGAAAATTACAGTATCACTTAAGAAAATCAATAATAATTAAGGATTGTTTCTCGACTAAAATATGATTGTATAATTATTTTTGATAGGTACGATAACTGCACTCCTTTTTCTTTTATGAAATATAGCTTATCTTATTAATATATTGTATCAGGACTAATGATAATACTGTAACAACTCAGACGTGATATACTAACAAATCAAATTTGTTATATTTTATAAGTTTTTAAAGTCCACTAACCTAATGTATTTAGATATGTTTAGATGATATTTTTGTTGAGAAAATTCGAAGGGGAAAATCTTGGAAGATCTCACAAGAATGAGAACTGAGTCAACCCATATAAGGGAATGACACCACTTTTAACCCAAAACCTTAAGGCATTAGGTTTGTAGGTCCTCTTTCTTATATGTTGCTTAACTTTCTCATTTCTACTCAATGTGGGACTTAGACTCACACTTGAATACACAACAATCTTCCCCTCAAGTGAGAGTTCCTCGTCCACATTAATACGCTCCCCCTCGAGAGGAAGCAAACGACCCCTTACTTGTACTGTCGTAACGGGACACGCTTTGTCTGAAACATCCATCAGGAAGACTTTCGATACAGGGTCACCTAAGCCGCAAACCAGTGGCTCTAATACTACTTGATGGGAAAATTAGAGGGGGAAAACCTTGGCAGATCTCACAAGAATGAGAATTGACTCAACCCACATAAGGGAATGATACCACTTTCAACCCAAAACCTTAAGGCATTGGGTTTGTGGGTCTTCTTTCTTATATGTTGCTCAACTTTCTCATTCCTACCCAATGAGGGACTTAGACTCACACTTGAATACCTAATAATCTTCTCCTCAAGTGAGAGTCCCTCCTCCACATTGATACACTCCCCTTCGGGCGAAAGCAAATGACCCCTTACTTGTACCGTCGTTTACACACTTTTGATACAGGGTAAAACTAAGCCCATTCGTCTGGTGACAAATATGAACCATGGGCTCTCATACCACTTTTTGAGAAAATTCGAGGGGGATACCTTAGGAGATCTCACAAGAATGAGAACTGAGTCAACCCATATAAGGGAATGACACCACTTTCAACCTAAAACCTTAAGGCATTAGGTTTGTGGGTCTTCTTTCTTATATGTTGCTGAAATTTCTCATTTCTAGTCAATGTGGGACTTAGACTCACACTTGAATATCAAACAATCTTTTATATCGATTTTAAAATGATAAAATAAGTTAAAATTAATTTATACATAATTTAATTTATAGAAGTTATTTTGTATAATTTATTGAAATTTCTATTTTTAATTTATAAAAATTATCTTTAATTTTTTCTTGAATTATTTTTAATTTATTGATAAATTAATTTTAATTTGTTGATAAAGTAATTTTAATTTATTCGTACATTAGTTTTAATTTGTAAAAATCTCATTTTACTTTAAAAAAGTCTTATGTAAAAACTAGCCCACGAACTTAATGTTTTTATTTTTATTTTTATATAAAGATAGAAAAAGAAAATTATTCTTAACAGAAAACGGTATAGGGCGGTTAAGTATGTCATGACTTATATTTCTTTTCAGATTTTCACATTTTGAATTTGAACTTACTTTGTTTTTATTTCTTTTATCATTTGTCGTAAAAATAAATAAAAAGGAAAAAATCAATGGTATAAAATGTAATTATGAATAATAAAAATAACGAAAAAGCCTAAACCAACTTAAAAACACTTGAAACGAACATAATTCAAAATTTGAAATTTCATCTTATAAAAAATATTTAAACGCTTTTTAAATGATGCTATATAAGGGTATACATTAATTTTATATTTAAGAAATAAAAATTTTAAAATATTTTGAGAATAAATTTAATCTAACAATATTAAGTTTTGAATATACAATTATCTAAAAGCTTAATTAGCCTATATCTTCTTAATTGTTATTATTATTATCTTTAATATTTGATAGTTATATATTTTACTTAAAAAAAAAATAGAATTGGATGCATTTTTCAAACATATTTTTCTCTATCTGTGAAATCATAATCTAGTTGTCTTATCTCTTTGTTTTCTTTTATATTTTCAAATATCTGTTTTAGTTGTTAGATATTTTAATAAAGTAGAATTTAAATTTAATTTAATATAACATTGTATGTTTAGTCATCCAACATGAGAATAAAAAAGAGTTCAATAACAAATAATAGGAAAGATCCAAATAAACTTGAAGAAGATAAACATAAATATATTTTAATACTATTTTAAAAAGATAAAATTTATATTTAAATTATCTTTATATTATCACGTTTATTTTGGTGAAAAGATAAAATCCAGTACCTTTAAATAGGGAAACCATTCCTCATTCTTTACCACCTTCATATTCAATCACATTCCTTCTCTATTTCTTCGTTGTTTCTCCATCTCTTTGCCACCAACACTGTCTTTCACTTGTACGTTTCCCTGCAACCATCAAAGTACAGGTTATTTTTATGCACTCTTTATATTAATTATCTCTTTACTTTTGTTTGTGCTTTAAATCACTACTTTAGTTGTTACGGTACTTTTTTTTTTTTTTTTTTTTTTCCGCATTTTTTTT
>Ga0209700_104128_pt1 | contig 26655 bp, 10 predicted proteins | sample SiratroredBW_FD_187528 | JGI IMG/M metagenome (GOLD analysis project Ga0209700, IMG submission 187528) | Root nodule microbial communities of legume samples collected from California, USA - Siratro red BW (SPAdes) (version 2) | ecosystem: Host-associated > Plants > Roots > Nodule | place: USA... | reverse complement strand
ATATATATCGTTAATTATTTAAGGTGTTGAATTAAAATTTAATGATTTAGTCACGACCAAACTGTTATCCCTAAAGTTATAACATAATAAATATTTCAATATCATTAGTTTTTAATTTGTGATTATATTTATTTTTCTAAAGTAAATATTCATTGTTTACTAGTGTCTATTGTGTTTCAAATTTGTTTATATCATGTTTTCATTTATTTTACATTCAAAATAAAGAAATTAATTTATAGTTAAATACTTCTTTATAATTAGTTAAATTTAGTCAATAAGACTTAAACAATATTCGTATTCTTAGTTTTATATTGAAAATTATTTAATTTTGGATCTAAAACTGATTTTCTCTTCAAATAATTTTAAGTAGCTTATAGAATAAGTAAAAAAAAATGTATTACTAGCACATTTCTAAAAGAAAACATTGAAATATAAATTATTTATCTTCAAAATCAATTTTTTTTAAACTGCATTGTATGCAAAGTAATGCTTGTTCAGATAAAAAAAAAAAAAGACCAAGGAAAAGAAGGGGAAAGAATTTTAATGGAAAATTTAGGGCATGTTTGTTTTCACACAATCTCAGTTGAGCTTAAACCTTTTTCTTTTGGTTTAATTAAATTCGACTGAGTTTTTACTGTTTAAACTGAAAGATGTCCTTTGGAGTAAGTAGGCTTATTTGAAAGTTGTCAAACAAAGCATTATTACAAGCTCTTTCAAATTAAATTAAGAAATACCATATATGGTGAAGATAATTAGAAAGTTAGGACATCGGAAAAGATCACATGCATCGTTCAGGGTCTTCAAGAGAAAAATAAAAAAAGTGAGATTTTTCTTGATTGGACTTCGCATTCAACGACCCTGGCTTTTGCTTAAAATAATCTTCCTCGTTGAAATAAATTAACCTTCATAATTATCATCGTAAGTTCATCCAGCATGTGAGGCACCAGAAACCACATTCTATAATATTGTTATATACATAACAAAAGTCCATACATCAATAATTTACTTTTCCCAATTTCATGGAAGAAAGAGAAAAAAAGCTACAAATTAGTACCAGTATATCCACACAGACACATATTAAAGAAAAAAAATTAGTGGATCATAGCCATAACAGTTACAGAAACATGGAAAATTAATTAAGAATCTACATTTCCTAATCAGAGAAATTTCATTTCATGTATACGATGATGTTTGAAATTGTAAAAAAGGGAACCTGTGGTAGCAGTGAACTATGCGTTAAACACAGTAAGTTTTCCTCCCTTCATCATCATTCTCTTGAACTCTTTGAAATTGACCATGCCATCTCCATCCATGTCAACCTTCTTAATCATCTCTTTGCACTCTTCAGTCTTCATCCCTTCCTTTAACCCTAATGAAGTGAGCACCAAAGCTAGCTCCTCCACCGAAATAAGCCCATCATTGTCCTTGTCAAACACATCAAAAGCCTCCTTTAGGTTAACCTCTTCCTCTTCTTCTTCTTCTTCTTCCCCTTCACCCTCTTTCTCACCCCCTCCTTCCTTGTTCCCTCCCATACACTCACTTGTCAACAAGCAAAACTCTTCAAAATCGATCAACCCATCCCCGTTCGAATCGTACTTCACAACAATATCATCCACCTCTTTGTCCGTCATCAAGATTCCGATGTTCCTCAGGGACTCCCTCAGCTCCTGCTTAGTTACGAACCCGTCACCGTTTTTGTCGAAAGTGGAAAACACCCTTTCGAGCTCTTTCTTCTTCCCGGAGGAACCGTGCTCCCCCTTGGTGGTTGGTGAAGGAGCGAGGGTGGTTTTGGTTTCGCAACCATTGGTTATCTTGTTGTTGGGTACGTGAAAGAAGATATTTATGAGGCCTGCAATGAAAAGCAGGGCTAGAAACAGTGTAGCCAGATCCATCGTTTTGTTGGATTAGATTTTTTTTTTTTTATAAGAGAGAGGGTAAGGGATAAGGAAGAAGAGAACCAGGAAGAGGAGGAACTGAGCTTACTCGTGAGAACCTATGAGCCAGAAACTATACCAAACTTCGTCTGCTTTTGGGGTTTTTGTTTGTTTGGGAGAACAATATAAACGTTAAAGCTTAAAATTGACATTTTATTTTCCATTTTATGTTTCCTTTTTATATCACAATAAATAAATATTAAGTGAAAAAAAGTTATTAATAAAAAAGTAATTAAGATTTTTGAAGTTTCAAAACGACAGATAAATTGAAAGATTTTAAAAAATAAACAGCTGAATACAGAGAAAGGAAGTAATATATATATATATATATATAATTATTATTATTATTATTATTATTATTATTATAATTATAATTATAATTATAATTCTATTGACGGACGGAACTGAACTTCATCCTAAAAAATATATAAAAGATTTCCAAAGTGCAAAAGAAGTTACGCGGGTTTGGTGGAGGTGCCCTTTTTGATCCCACAAAACGCGTCAATAAAATTTTAATTATACGCAAAACAGTAATTAGAAACATTTGAAGGACACATGTAATAAATAATACATATTTCAGTAATTAAGAGGTAAGCACAGTTTTGTTTTCCTGATTAGACGCCCTGATTAAGAACATTTTAAAGGAACCAAATATATAACAACATCGTATCATAGTAAAATGAAATTCAGGTGTCATTCTTTCCAATTCCCAAGCTAAAGTTGTCTTCGTTGCTTTTTCATTAAGCAATCCATTCAAGGGGCACTATGAACAAGTGCTTTTGCGTAAGAGATTGACTTCTCATAGATCATTTTCATTTTCTTTAGACATTATGAGAGATTCAAACTCTGATATATATATTATATAGGTATATGAATAAAATTTGTAATCAAAATAATTTTCTATGACTGAAACTATCTTAATTTTCCCCAAAAAAAAGTGCTTTTATGTAAGGAATAATGTCTACTTTCTCCCAAGCAATCATGTGATAGAATAAGAGAATCGATTTATTGCTTTGAATGCTTCACCGATACACTCCAATCATAGTTAGACAATACAAACCTTTTTTTTAAATTAGACTAATATTCTGTACTATAGGTTGCAAGTTTTACTATTTCCTCTGTTTCACGTGATAATTTTTTAACAATAGTTTTAATTTATCTTCTCTTAATATGTGTAACAACGTCATTTATTTTCATTTCACCCTCCTTTCTCTTTGTTTCTCTTATTACGTCTTCTTCTCTTTTTCGTTTATAATTACATGACATTTAACATACCATGCTTTAGCTGTATTATTTAATGCATTCTAAATTTGTTTAGATCTAGTGAACGAGTTAGTGTAAAATTTAAATTGGTTTTAAAAGACAAGCACACACAATATATATATATATATAATATCTTAATTATTTATCAAAAGAACATTCTGATAAGCAAATATTAATTTATTCATTATTTTTATTATGTATGTATATTAAATTTAAATATATTAAATAATGTATAAAATTTAAACAAAACAACATTTATAACTATATATAAATATATTCTTATTTTTTATATATACACATTTTATTTTATAACATAAACTTTAATATATATGCAACCACTTTATTTATTTTCTTATAATTATCTTCTTTTCAAGTAATCTTCAAAAGTGACAATTCTAACTTCTTGCTTCTCACATCTTACTTCTCATTATTTTTTCTATAACTTTTTCTACTTTCTCATATCCAATTTATTCTTTCTGTAACTGATGACTTCCATTTTTTTTTAAAATTTAAGTATCTTAACTAATATAAAAAATTTAGATCAAACAATGTAAAATAAATTATATAAAAATATATTAAATTTAAAATTAATATATGTCTTTATAATAAAATTATTATAACAGTTAATTTCAAATCAATAAAATAAAATAAAATAGTATAATAAAAATACGGATATGCATGCTTTAATACTAAGGAATTTGATTCTCTACCTTACCCTAAGGTGAAGATATACTTGTCCCTCGTGAAGATATGCATGGATTGTTTTAGATTTTGAAGCCTTTTCTTCAGTGGATTCTGGAATATAGTGGTTAAGGCTGTGTTTGTACAATGGGTAACAAGAAAATGAAAAAATGATTCGAAAGAAGATAAACAAGTTTTTCTTTGAGAAAAAAAATTAAATGGATATATAATATAGTGTAAAAATTCATTATAAGTGACTAAACAAAAAATTAACAAAAGACCAAAAAATAACAATAAACAGAAACAGGTGTATGTTTAATAAAAAAAATGGTGTGTATCACAACTTTTTTTATTCCTAAAGAATACACAAATATATTATACCTATACTACCACGTTTTTTTCTAACTAAACAACAGCACTTAAATTTTCAACGTCAACTCATCTTAACTGGGTATTGGTATATCTTGTGGCTTTAAATAATATAAATTAGCATATCATTATTTAATTAAATAACTTCTTTGCCATTCAAAAAAAATTAATTAAATAACCTGATAATATTTGTGGATAACAATAATAAGACAAACAACAGAAGTAGTCTGCTTTACTTTTTGAAAAACATTTTTAATATTCATATGGAAATAAGATAAAAATAATAATTATAATAATTACATATGGTATCACATAAAATATCAATTTTTTTATATTTAGATAATGAAATTAAAGATGCAAAATTTTGCTCTGAACTCAATTCTTTTAAACATACAAAAGTTAAATGAAATACGAAAGGGACCATTCTTTATATTTAAATCCTAATTTTTATTCTCTTTTTTAGGCTTTTCTTTTCTTATCAAAATTGGAGTGGATTAAGATTTTAGTATTTGGCTCTTAAGATTGTTGAAACTAGGTGAACATATCACATTAATATGCAAAGTGGATTAACAGCTTCAAATGTCAGCACAATCAAATATAACATTTATAAATTATACAACTTAATTAATAATTTTACATAGCATAAGAAATCATAAACTTACAATAAAAAATTATGATCAATATAAATTTTAATGAAAAAATTTATTGATTATTTTCTAAAAATCTATGGAATCAGATTAATGTATGTTACTCTTCCTATTATCTTTTTACAGCAGTATTAAAGAGTAATTCATTTTAAAATTGGATCGATATAATAAATCAAGCAATTATCACTGTCTAGAAAACAAATGTTGAATACACGTATTTTGGGCAACTTGATATTTGTTTTATTTTCTAAAAAGCACATTATCTTGAGTGCCAACCAAAATTTTTTTTTTTTTTTTAATCTCCAAAAGGTGTGGGAAATATTAAAATTATCCTTTCATATAATTTTGTTAGCAAAATTCTGGATTGAGTGGTTCTTAAAATTTTAAATTAAACAATTCAGAAGTTAAAATTCATAGTTTTCATTTTAAATTATTTAATATATTATTTATTTTTAATATTATTTAATATTTTTAAATATCCATCCGGAAATTCGCAGCTACCAACCCCAATTCTTGGATGTGGAATAAATCAAATAGCAATAGTTTATTGTTGTTTGCTTATATATATATATTGGATTAAAAAACACTTTTGGATTAAGTTTTTCTTTTTACAGAAAACAAAGTTTTGGATTAACTAATCCAGAGTGAAAAATATTTAACTCTGAATCAGATAAGTAGAAAGTTAAAAATAAAAATAATAGTGTTACGTCTAGGATTATATAATTTGGTATTGTTCATTTAAGGTTTAGAATTTAGGATTTAATTATTTAACATTTTGAATTTTACAATCTAAGATACATGATTTTGAAATATATTTTAAATTATATAATTTAAAATATTAAAAATAAATAATATTGAATTTTATAAATTAGGATGTAAGACCAAAATTTTTAACCTCCAAATTACGTAAATTTGGAAATTTTCCAAATCTCTCCATCCATAATTTTTTCTAACAAAATTGTATAAAAGGGTGATTTTGACATTTCGCACAACTTATGGAACTGGAGGAGAAGACCATTAGAATGCAGGAAGAAAGAGCCTTCTTTGAATATCCAAAACCTATGAATTGGGCCGCAAATAAAATATCTAGGTCTCGATACGCATTCTTCCTGCACCTCCATAATATTACGTGAAAAAACATAAATGCCTTTAGGCCAGAATTTTAAGGTACTCTCACACCCTGACTTATGGATTGGTACAATCCAAAACATATACTGGTTTTAGTTATGACGAATTCTTCCTTCACCCCAATATCCTTGTCCTGCACCTTTATAGTTTAGTGAAAAATATAAATATGTCCTTAAATGATAAATGGTAAAAGACTAAAATATCCTAATCTCATTAATCTCCTTAACCACTCTTATCCGATTCATTATCCATTTGTTTGTATCCGATTCATTGTTTTACTATAGCATCCGGTTCAATCATTGTATATGTTTTTCACCTTCACCGTCAACAAAAGTGATTTGTGCGTGTGGGTGAGAGTCTGCAACATTCGTATCGCAAATTTGGGAGGAGAAGCTGCGTATTTGCTTCAATCTGAATTAAAGCTTTAAACAAGTGAAAAGTAAAAAAAAAAATATATGTTTATTAGCAATTTGTGAGTGGTATGATGATTAGGGTAGTTAATTTAATGATTGGGTTGCCATCGACGGTAAATCTGCATCGAAGAAGATAAACTTCATATGAACCGGATGCCCCGCATCCGGTTTATATTTTGGAACAAAAACCAAAATGTGAATCGGATGACCCCATCCGGTTTATAATTTTAAAAAAATAAAAATAAAAAATCATTTTAGTTATTTTTACAGAAACAATTTTGATATTTTTAAAACTTATGGAAAAGAATCCGTCTTTACTTATTTGTCTTTTGCATTGGTCTAATTTGGAATGATGTTTTTTTTTGTTATTTTTGATTTCTGGATTAGTCCAATGAAATATATGGTTGTTTGTTTTTTCGAGTTAGGAAAGCCCAGTAAATAATTGAACTCTAGTTGGCCCATTCAACTGCAGTCAGCACTTTGAGAAAACCATTTATTTCTGTACCCCAATACTTTCCATCTGCACCTCATGCGTTACTTAAAAAGACAAAATTGCCTTCTTTCCAGTCGTCACCCCTTGTCCTGCCGCCGCTCCTTGTTTACCTATCGTTCTTCCCTTATGTCGCCACCCCTTGCCGTTACTTTTTTTTTTAGTCGTCACCTTTGTTTATGTTACGTTGTGTTATGTCGTGGATGAAGTTAATGAGGAAAATATTTCGAATTGTATAATATAAAAGACCCTCGAATTATATATTTTAGATTTTTTTTTCAAAATGAATTCAAAATTATATAATATTGATTTGTTTATATAAAAATTGATTCTTGGATTGTATAATTCAGAAATCAAGTCTAGAAGTAAAATAACTTTTAGATTATGCACTCAGAAACTTTTTTATGTTAAAAATACTTTCAAAATGTGTAATATAAAAGTAAAAAATGATTTTCAAATTAATTTAAAAAAAAAACACTTTCAGAAGTCAAAAGTTTTCATATTATACAGTACAAAAGTCAAAATTAACTTTTAAACTGTATATTGCACAATCAAGTTTTTTTTTTTCAGTTTTTCATAAATAAGAAGAATACAGTAGGAATTTCATATTTGTGGGGGCATAAGTAAATTATGGGATTAGAAAAATAAATCTCCTGTAAGAATTGAGTGTCAATATTGATTTCAAATTTAGTTCAGTTTTAATAATCTCTTTGAGCCCAAGACGGAAGGGAGGTTTCACGGTCAAGTTTTGGACGTATCTAATACTAGAAGAAAAATAAAAGACATTTGAATAGAATATTATTTGAAGTAAAGTGGTGGAAAGGAAAATGAGGTTTGATATGTTTGGAAAGAAAAGAGAAGTAGAAAAGGATGAAAGAAGAAAGAAGAAAGAAGAAAGAAAAAGGGATGAGGTTGGTCCACTATTGTTATATATATTCGTTGTCACAGAAAAGTATGGGAGGAAGTCCCTCCAGGAGGTACTACTTGAGGTAGGAGTCCAATAACACAAATCTTTCGGGTTTTATTACTGTTTCATGCACTCACATTGTGTACGCCGTAATAACAAAAGAATAAGAATATTTTAAACAATTACAAAAGATTAGGTTGATGGTGCATGTGGAGAGGAAGTGGAACAGGCTGTTAAACTGGGAGAGTGACCCCATGAGGGCGACTTCATACGGATACAGACAATCCCACCTCTCCATCTCTCTCCATCAACCCCGTCCCGTTCTAACGTACACCTTTATTCTTCTCTCCCTTTGGGAAATCATCACATGCTCCTGCTCCACGCTCCTTACCATGGTCCCACTCCCATCACCCTTCACCACGCGCTACTTCCTTCATCCCTACTCTTACTTCTAGATTAGATCTGCCACGTCACCAACCTCCTCTTCCACCCCACGTGATACTTATTAACTCCCCCCTCTCTCTGCCTCCTACCTCAACGCGTGCTTCATTTAAATTTTTTTCCCTTTAATCGTTTTTCGAACAAAAATTTATGCCAGATGATTATGCCTTAAACATGTTTAATTAACTAGTAGTATTACAGATTATATAAATCAGACTTAATTTCATAAACGTAATTTTAATATCTGAGATACTGTTACCAATTGAGCTCTTCGGTTATCGAAAATGGAAAATCTTGATCTTTTAAGTTTCGACTGTACAAACTGCGTTTCCTCAAAACAGTAGTCGTACAATTTTATATATTTTTTTTAAGAGTTAAAACTTTTTTTTTATATTGATATTAATAATATTGAAATTACAAAATTCTAATTCTTTTAGACAACGAAATTATGGGGTTTAAAGAATAAGTAAAATTTGAAAGATTAAAATACACATTTAAAATGAAGGACTCGGTTAATATAATTAAATCTCAATTTAATTAAATTCTAAAAGCATAAGTTCATATAATTTGTCTTTATCTAAATTAACTGCCTATAAAAATGTTTACAACAATAGACGCTCAACGTTAAATTCATACAGTTGCAATGACCGAAGATAAATTTGCAATCTATAAAATAATACTTTAACAAAATTTTACTCATAGTTGTATTTGTAGACAATAATATTTTTAATATCCCAAAAGGTCATTAGTATTTAATATATTGTTATTTTTATATCACAATTATAATTCCATAAAAAAATTCAAACCATGAACATTAGTATGGTTACTGGAATAAAACAAATAATGTTAATATATCTACCTATATTTGATACGTTAACCTGATACAAACCAAACATCTTAAGCGAATATATGTGTAATTCTCTTTAGAGAAGGATTACAAATTACAAAACATTAATATGTACATGCACGCTAAATTATATCTAGCCAATTTTTATTATTGAACAAAAGGTTTCTTCAAACTCAAAAACTTAAATTATAACTTATAAAACATATATAAGGTTTCTCTAAATTCAAAAAAACAAATTAAATCAATTCATATAAATAAAGATTTAATTTATATAAAATAAAGTAATTCACAAAACCTAATTTATAATATGATGTAAGGACTAATTTCCTTTACCTAAAAACACATTCTCGTTAAGGAATTTATTATTTGAAAAAAAAAAAGATTAAAGGAAGCTCAAGATATAACACAACCACTCAATATCATAAAAATTCACATAATGGAGCTAGGTTTTATATACATGCAAACCCTATAAAAAAGGAATAATGAAAACTTAGAGGAAAAAAAAAGGAAAACTTACCTAAATTAAAAATCCCATTAACTAATCAATCTAGTTTACTCCCATAACTTAAAACGTAATATCATTTTTCATTTAACTTCTAAATATTTTCATCTAATATTTCAAAAAACGAATGATGTTTTTTTTTTATCTAAAAGTAATTTTATTTCAATATTTTCCTCTAATAATATTAATAAAATAATAATAATAATAATTATTATTCATGATATTTTTATTAATTAAATTAGTATACTAATATAATTCTTAAATAAATTTAAATTCTAACAAATGTACGAAATACCAAGTGGACTCATTATATTCAATACTTGGACATTAAATGTCCTGCCATTATTGATGTATTGAATTTATAAATGATTATAATGAATAAATAATATATTACTTAAATGAATATATATTAATTATATCTTAATATTATGCATACATTTATGCAGAACGTTAAGATGCACTGCGTCTAGAAAAAAAATGTTAATTATAGTTTTGCTACAGTGATATCATTTATACCACTTACGAAATAAGTATCTATGGCTTACACTCTGAACAAATTGGACTCTCTTTAATTTAGAATGAGTTGTTAGTTTTTTTTTTTTTAATTTCCATTTTAAAGCAAAAACCTGTTTTAGGAAAAAAAGAGTTAAAACATTTTAAGATGAGTTTGAAAATTATTTTACTTATTTTAAGACAAAAAACGTTTTTTCATTTTGCATTTATTTTCTTTGATATTATATTAAATAACTTTTCACATCCACTATTTTTAAAATAAACATAATTTACCTTATATTTGTAATAAAATAATATTTATAAATTTTTTAATTAAGCATATATTTTTACTGTATTTTTAATATATAATATTAGTATCTCTTATATTTTTAGTAACACTTTTTTTATTTATACATATTTTTAAAAAAATATGTTTATATATTTTGAAATTTTATGTTTTATTTTATAATATTTTATTTAAATATATAAATATCGTTTATTAAATATATAGTATAACTTTTTAGTTTATTTTGAGTTTTAAGTTTTAAGAAGTGTATAGTTTTTAGGCATGACCCTCTATAGCTATATTGGGGTTACATCTATTCTCTAGTCTATGGTTTGTGAGACCTTTCTTGCTCCCTTATTGCCTTTGTTATGAAGCAAACAGGTTTGACTTTCTCTCTTCCATCTCTCTTTCTCTCCTTGCCCCTCCCTCTTTGTCTTCTCTCTTTCTGTCTGTTTATATATTTTCTGGAATTGAAAGGATTTACGTGATTAGATGAGTTGCAAACTTTCTTTAATGTTTCTATAAAATGACTAACTCAGGAATTTGTAAATATTTTGGCTTGATATTGCTATTTTTTTCTTCAAATTTTTTATTAGAATAGTGTTGCTAATTTTTTTAAACAAGATTTTGTTAAATTATTGAACTACGTATATCTTGTTGAACTTGGTGTAAAAGGAAAATCCATTTTTTGTACTGCAGGTGTGGTCATTTATAAAAGGAGAGAAATTTCTTTCGAAAAAGAAATCTTAATGTACATTTAAAAATGAAGGTTAAAATGAAAATTTTCAGATTTTACAATGACTGAGACAATTTAAGTAGTTAACAGGTGGATTCAATTGTCGGAAATGCGAGTACATCAATTTTTTTAAAAAGAATACACTGTTAAATTGACGAGCAGGTGATATTTGATATTACTATTTATTTCTTATTTTTATTTAATACTCTTATATATTATTATTTTATTATTTATATAATATTTTATTACAATATCAAATAGATGTAAAGATGAATAATTGTGTAAAATAAATATTTCTCTAAACTGAAAACTTAAACAAACTTAAATTTAAAAACTAATTTTAATTTCTAAAATTTTGAAAACTAAGATCACCTCGAAAGGCTTAAGTATAAAATGGTATAGCCATGAAAATATTTATGGTAAGTCTTATACCTATGTAATTTTTTTCATAACGGGTAAATTTTTAAATTACTTATATATTACACTGTGTTAAGAAATATGGTATTTTTTATTATTAAGTTTGTTTCAGTGTAACTTTTTTTATTAATAAAATTATTAATATGACTTTTATTTTTCTATTGGAATTGTGCTTACAAATATGATTTTTTATTGGAATTGTGTTTCTAAACATAACTTGCTTTAGTTAAAAATAAAATAAGACTGTGCTTAAATATGATTTGAATTAAAAAAATAAGTAAAGTCATTGTATTAATTATATTAATATCATTCAAAAAAATGTTGGAAAAATCAAGAGAGGAAATACTTGGAAGATCAAACTAAAAATGAGACAAAAGTCCAATTTATAAGAGAGACAAGAATCTGATCCACACAAATAAAAAATCTTAAGTTATTAGATTTGTGAATTTTTTTTTATATGTTGTTAAACTCTCTCATTTTTATTCAATGTGAGACTTAGACTCACACTTGAATACTTAACAAAAAAAATTATAACGTATGTATTTCATTTTAACAAAAATATATATATATCCATTTTTAACTTATATATTAACACTAAGAGTACATTGAATTATTGAATTATTGAAAGAAGACATTCTTGAATATGGATAATATTTTAACACGTTTTTATTCTTTGAATTATATAAGTTGCAAAAGCTAGGAAATGCATTTTTTGTATTATGCAAGTAATTTTAACTACCTATTAAATTTTGGAACTGAAATTTAAGGCAATGAACTATATATTTCCCACCATAACTGTTTTTTTAAGAAAAATAAAATTAATGTTATATATAATATATAAGCTTCAAAATTTAGCAAAAAGACTAATCTTTCTAGTTTTTTTTTTTCTTTTACCTTATTATTAATAGAGTCACATATTTTCGTATACTTAAAAAAAATCATTATTACTTACAAAATCTATACATAATAAGTAAGTAGAATTGAGCTGATTTATTTACAACTTATTTATGAGAAGAAATTTGTAACTGAATTACTTTTTACGTAATTAGGTATAAATATATTTGAATGTAATTATCTTTATATTTACTTGTATATAAGTTACACATGAATACATTCATATGCAATTTGTGCAAATATATCCGTAGCTATTTATATACTAATGAAGTAAATAACAACGTAGGGACGAAATCTATAGATAATTGTATATGAATATACATGTAATTGTGAGATCTCATTCATTTAAAAATTATGGATAATCAATATTGCATAATCTTTCAAAAATTAGCTTCCAAAATCTTAAACTAACTATTTCACTCATTTTAACAATTCTAAATTGTATCAATTAACATATATAAAACATTACTTAAATGTTGTAACTAATTTTACTCAAAGTATAAAACCAACATATACTTATAAAGCACCCTTCAATCCAAATATATATAAATTAAAATGACCAATACCAACTCTATTAGTGTTAAATCTCTATATAAACTTTCTATCTCGCTCAGCATGTATATATATACTAACTCAAATTAAAATTTTAATGTTCAATACTAAAACGTCTTATTTCGGCTCAATGTTTAAGTTTCAAGCCTCTGCCGAATCAAATCTTAAATTCAATATAAACCTAACAAGATATTATTTTAATAGTCATCCACTTCATAAACAAATTTAAAGTACAACGATACAATCAGGATGACTTTTATTACTTATTCAATGTTTGTCTTTCAAGTCGCACAATACTTCTAAAGAAGAAAAATGCTTGAAATTATTCCTAAAAACTCCTATCACCTATAAACTATCTAAAAATATCAAAAATTAAAAATTGTTTTGTTCATGAAATACTATCTATTTAAATCCAAAATTCTAAACCCTAGACGATATCTCCTTAACTCACAACATTTATGATAATCCAAAACTTCATTGTAAGTTCAAAATGTACTAAAGAGATTATATAGAAATGAATTTCCTTTATGAAAAAGTATAATAAATTAGAAATGACTCTTACCCTATTATCTTCTCAAAGGCGTTTCATATGAAAAAAATATACAGATCAACTTCAAAATTTTAGAAAAAACTTAAATGAGTCTTTAAGAAAATAATTCAAAAAGGAAATTTGATTGTTAGAAATAAATATTGTTTAAAATTATAATTTATACACTTAAGATATAAAATAAAATTTTAACTCTTATTTTCTTTATAAAAGAAATATCTCTGCAAAATCTAAAATCATATTGTAAAATATAGGCACAAGAAAAAACATATAGTCATCAAAGTTTCATATAATAATATGGTCTTGCAAACAAAATACATAAGGGACTTGTGCGTACTATAAGTAGTGTCTTGTATTTAACATTTGAACATAGTGACAAGATGAATCAATTTTATATAATTAAAATTGATAAATATTCCATTATCTATTTATTTAATGTGTATCACGTAAATAATTAGCATTTGATCTAGATGGTGATTTCATTTTTGTTGTAGTAGGAAGAATATTTAAAAAAAGTTAAAATCATCAATGATTTTAATCTTAAGACGAGTCTATTCTTTCCCGTAATTACTATAAAATCTTAACTTTGGTGTATGTATTATACTTTCAGAAAACAAAAAAGAAGAATTTTTGCATGATTAAAAGTAACTATTATTTCTGCATCATGATGAGTTATTATATGTTTATATAAATATTTCAGAAAAAAAGATTGATTGATAAGAGAATAAAGATGCTTACCACTGCATATCATTAGATGCCGGGAGTGCTCGTGCACCTGACTTGTCAAGGCATAAAATATTGACAGTGAGAGAGAGTGAGCGTGTGTGATGTTCATTATTCACTTATGCTATTATTTTATTATAAAGAATGAGATGCATGATTTGGGTGTGGAGTGGGACCAAGAAAACTTGGTGAATTATGATGAGAAAGGAAATAAAAATGGATTAATAATATTTGATTATGTGTGTATGTTTGCATGTGTAGGTAGTCCTCTCTTTGTTGTGTGCAGTTTTGGCAGTGCTGGCATTTGTCCTCCTTTCTTTCAGAGTCTGTGTGTGTGTCTGATCACTCTGCTGCCACACGCTTGGCTTCCCACTGGATCCATCCACATCCACAACTTCTCTCACACATCTTATTTTGCGCACACAAAACTCTTTCCCCCTTTGGCTTTATTAGCCCCAGCTCTTTTGCTTTTTCCCTCTTCCTTTTATCGTTTCTTAGTTTTCTCACATTCTCCCCCATTTGCTATGTCCCTGTCACACCACAATGCTCAGCTCAATCTCTCTCTTCTTTATTTTCATACTCATTTTTACTCAGCATATGTTCTATATTACTAAAGGGTTTAGCTTTCTTAATAATCACTCCACAAACAAAGGGTATATCTGTATATCATATATTTTCTTTCATTTCTTTCATTTCTTTCCTCAATATAAATTTTCACATAAAAATTCACACTAAAGTAATTCTTCATAATTTTTTATTAAAAAAATATATAAAATTTTTAATAAATTATGTACACTTCTAATAATCACAATGCATTTCAGTTATTGAAGAATGCAAATACACACACATATATTTTTACTTTAAAAATTGGCTGACTTTGACTTGTGGATTAAGTTATTTTTGTTTGAAACTAAATAAGAGATGTATCCTACCAAAGAAATTACATAGTTTAATAGGCACCATAAACACATAGAATGTTACAGAGATTTTCTGTTATGGAAATTGTTTTCGTTTAAGAATTTTATTAATTTTAAATTATGATAATTATTTAATATGTAAAGTTACATATAAAGTACTTTTGTATGTAATTAACGGTTCAAAAAGTAAATCATATTGTAGAGTTTCGTACAGACAAATTTCATATTGTCGTGAAGGTTTCCTAAACTTTGGAACGCTAATTAATTTGAATTAAACAGATATCGATGCATCTATAAAAAAATATTGAAGTTACCTTATTATATGCATGTATAAAAACATTGTCACCTCATAAACCGAGTTTTGAATCATAAAATCTCAATTTAAAGTCAAAATCTATATATTATAAAAACATTAGTTAAAATTATTTTCTATATAAATTTTTATATCATGATTATATTATAAATATTAAAAAACACATTACATATATATTATGTGAAACGAATCAAACTAGAATGTAAAATTTAACAAAAGTTGTTATCCTCTTCCAGAAATTTTAATATTTTTGTTTTATTTAAAAAATGTATATAAAACTAAAAGGTTACTCAATGGTCTTCCACCTAGCTGTGACTTTGTCTCCTGTATATCTACTTAATGTCTTAAAAATTTTGGTCATGTTGGAGTGTGTTATTCTCTTGCTAATAACCCATTAATCCTTCTTATAGATATTTAGTAGTGATCAAAAACATGACTAAAATATAATACTAATTAATCAATAGCATTAGAGTTATTAGATTTGTGTTTGCAAAGTAGATTCTAAAATTATGGACGCCAATTAATTAGCATAAAAGTCAAATCTAAGTACAATAAGTTCATCCGACGGTAATTTATTATTAACTAAAGTAGTTTAGTTCGTTGCCATTTTTTTAAAATTTATTTAACTTAACCTCAACTAAGTTGACATTAAATATAATATATTTTTAATACTAATTTAATTTTTATCAGTTGCTAATGATAATAATTTAAAAATAAGTATCTCGTATGTCTTTATTTAAAAAAAAAAAAAAATTGTAATAGATGAAGGAGATGATTGTGAATGAAGAAAATGAAAGTGAGTGAATGAGATGAATATAGATGAAGGATATAATTACGAAAAGATTTTTATAAAAAGTGAAAGACAAAAATTATGAGTTAAGAGATTTATAATCTTTAAATATAAGTATTTGAATTAAAAATAATCTATATTTCTTATTTAATGTTAAAAAATATATAAATTCATGGAATATAAATCAATGTCAGCTAAACTGACTTAACAAATATTAAAAATATATTATATTAAAGTTAACCTAATCCGTTAACCTAATCCATAATAACTCAAATGATAATAATATGAATAAAATTGTGTCGATTTAGCTTATGCTAATTTAAACAAATATAAAAATTAAAAACAACTAAGATTAAAAATTAGCTCAACACTAATCTTATTTATTTTGAATATTTATTTTAGTTAGCTGACCTTAGTGTAAACTAATGTAAATATTTATATTTATTAAAAGAAGAGAAAAAAATATTATTGTTCAATAATAAGTTAAATTGATTCTATTAGTATTTAACATTAATCGGACTTTATTAGTTTCAACCAAATTAATACTAATATGATACTAATACAAATATTTATATTTAAAAAGTAAAAAATAGTTAATATTAACTTAAAAGTTGACAAATTAACTCTATCAATAGTTAAATCATTTCAAAATAATTTTACACTTTTTAACTTATTTTAAAAGAAAATTAGCTTTTTACGTCACCTAAGAATCAGTTTAATTAACTCTAACAGGATCATAATTTCAACAGTACTAATATTTAAAAGTTAGTTTAATATTTTATTGTAGTATTTGTACTTCTGCATTTCCCAAAATATAATTTAGTTAGGGTTTAGAGTGAGGTTCTTATATTAAAATAATGATAAGGTTGATTAATAGTCTCTCATGATATCTTTGGTGAAAACTTGTATTGAAAAAAAAAAAAAAGACTCAATCCACCATGTATAAAATGTGACTCATATGCTATTTGTCATTCTCTTAAAAAGCCTAGTAGTTTGAAATAGGTGTTTTGAATTCAAATCAAAATCCAAATCCAAAGTCCTGTAATTTTAATACTGAGTTCTGTGCATATCTAGAGGCCTTGTGTGTGGCAATTGAAACAGGTAAAATATGGGTGGATGAATTAAGATTGGATGTTGGGAGTGAAACATAGATTTCAAAAGGAGAATGTGTGTGACCAATCATACTCTGCAATTGAAGAGATTGGCATGTGCTTGTAGATGCTCCACTTCTTGTCGCCTTTGATTCTTGCTATTCTTTTTGTGGTGCTCATAACCCCAGAACTTGTAGTTTTCACCTTCTTCCTTTTAGGTTTCTGCTTTTCTGGCCCCTTCTAACAAAGAAAAATATAAACTATCAGTCCTTTCATGTTATATTATTTGAAATAGCCATATTATACAAAGAATAACAAGAAGTTTTTGAAAAAAAGAAGAAGAATGAGTACTTTTTAATTTCTAAAGACAAAATAAAATAGTAAATTATAATTCATAATGAAAAATCATGAGAAATTTCAAATCAGAAATTAATTTTATTCTTAGCAATAAAATTATTGCCACGTGATGAATTTTCGTAAAATTAAAACACAGATTTAACACTACATAAATTGTTCTTATGATATATAGGCTAGCCACTATAGCCTTAGTAAAAAAAAATTGTCTATGCCAAAATTGAGTAAAGATCGCAATTGCAAATTATCTATGAGAATTAGCTACAATTCAAATTAATTTACATTCATTAAAAGATTAATTAATTTGATCAATTTTTTCTAATAAGAAAAAAAATATAAATAGAATATTAGAAATATTCCAACCTTTACAGAACATGTTCAGTAGCAGCTGAACATATACTCCATTCATGATGTTATTCTTTTCACTTAATTACTTTAATTTTTTTATTAATAATAAAAAATATATTAGAATGTAACTACAAGAGGGCGCTTCAACTTTTTAAAAAAAAAAAATCAAAGTTAAAAAATTAATTCCAAAATACTTTGAGCAAAGCCTTTCAAACTTTCAAACATAATGCCCTACAGAACTACTTTAATATAATTAATGCCTTAATGATTGTAGTTTGAAGTTTTTTTTCACATATATTAAAGGCAGCAATAAATACTTCATTTATTGAACCAATTTACTAAAGTATCATTACTCTGGCAATAATTAATATACACAAATTATGAAAAGTCAATTTATAATTCATTTAAGTAATAAAATTCCGGTCATTTTGGAACAGTAACGTATAAGATTTATTATTCACTATTATTATTTACTGACTAAATAAATTTAAAATATCTTAATAAAAGACTGTCATATATAAAGAAACACATGATAAATTTATCTACCTTTACCATAACCATCTTAAAAATCAGATTAATAATTATGGGTAGTGTAAAAAATTTTAAAGCACCTTATACAACCATTAAAATATTTTTTAAACACACATAACCTCTTTAGAAGTTAAATTCTAAAATACATAGTTATCATATCAAACATAACTACAATCTATTCCCTCCTTTCCGAGTTATGATATTTAAGATTTCAACATAGCAGTATTCACAAGGAACCAATTTTATTAGATTATTCTTACTCTAGTTCTTAATTTCTATAAAATATATTATTAAATATTCTATGATAATATTAATTCAGAGGTTTAGAATAAAATTTTTAATATTTCATTAAATACTAAAAATATGAATAAAAATATTTGTAATACTAAAACCTCGATTAATGTAGAGTATAGGTAGTGTTACCAATTTAAGTTGTTATTTAAAATAAAGAAACGCTCCATTGATATGAATCTCTTGCACCAACTTTTAGACAAAAACTACTATACAAAATAAACCAACCTAATTTTCCGCCAAACATTTTTTTATTGGATAATATCTGTGTAATTAAATAGAGTACGTCCTTTCGTACTACACGTATGGTTAATATGATTTTATTGAAATGACAATTATATACATAAAATTGGCTCCTTTAATTGGTGTCTGTGAGATAAGTATGGACCTAGGCACGTAGCTAGCACCAGATTTCTGAACCTAGCTATTGCATCAAAATGCAGGAACTATGTATTTACTCATGGACGTGCATGATTCTGTAAAAGTTAATCAGACAAAATTATTTAGAAGTTTCAGTGTATTAAGTTAGAAACGATTTTAACTAGATGGAAAGAAAAAAAAAGACGAAAATACATGAATTCTACTTCCATTTGTGTGCAGATTGTGTTGGGAGTTGAGGACATTATCGTATATCTGACTTTGCCACATCTGTATATATATGTGGCATCTCTGCAGATCTAAGATGAACCAATTAGATGTGTTGTGGCGTATGGACCCCTTGGCATGCTATAGAAAGGGAGATGGTACAACTTAGTGACGAAAGAGAATTAGATGAATAGTATAACAATAGGGACATTGCATACATATGGTACCCCTGCTGAATGATTTCTCTGGCCCCTGAGCCCTGAACTATAACATCAACTTCAAATACTAAGCATCTTTATTTATAATCTAAAATGCCAACCATGCTCAAACATTAAGTTTCCATGCATATTATACTATTGCTGTGCCTCTTGGGCCTCTCTAATTGTCTTCAGCTGATAACATTTACAGAAGTACCAAATATGATGAGTAGTTGAATAGACCTTACATAGCTCAAGCCTGTCTCTGCTTTATACATGTGCAAGCAACTGGAGTCATCATTTTTCATATTATAATGACATCACCACAATCATTATATAATTTATTACAAACCACGTATGTGTAAAAAACAATGATATAAGCCATCATCATCATACACTGAAAATATTATAAGATCCATCATGTACCCATTATTTTATGTGGCTTTTGTATCTGTGAATCAATCCATTGCCTGTGTATATTGAAGTTAATTTAGGTAAAAAAAGATGTTGATTATGCAGAAAAAAGTGAAAGGGTGAGTGAGAGTGTGACCCGTGGGAGACTGGCACTGCAAATAAGGTCATTCAATTGAATTGAAATTCAACCCTAGCTAGCTTGTCCCCAGTCTTATTCTCAGTGGCAACCCTAAAGCCTAAGAAGTCTCCCTACTTTTAGTCTGTGACAAGCTTCAAGTGCAGAATTTGGTTCCATGCAGATGGACAACAGGACAAGCTCCAGCTGACTGCTGAGTCCAACCATGTCCCCACTAAGATCAAACTATACTTCTATTGCATATTTACTGTCACAAAATTCATTTCTTTTTTCTCAATCCATAACCGGTGTTTCTTTCTTTTTTCCCTCTCTGATCTGATGTCATTGGCATCCATAATTGAGACCATGCCAGGCCCCCACGGGCTTCAAAATCCTTCTCCAAATCCATGATGAGGCCAAATCATCGAATTTCGAATGTCTTCATCTTTGCATATATTTTTTTTTCTATTTTTCTTTCATGAAAAGTTTGAGTGTAGGGAGATTGCACATCTCCAGGTTTGGATGTTAACTACAAGTCTCAACAAAATTTACCACAGTATTTATAAATCACCAATTAATTAATTATCTTTCGTAAAAATCTAACCCAGTAACTTTTTTTTGTGTGATACTTGATCCATACTATTTGTAGACACTAATGGTTAGGAATTCAATTTTAAATTTTAGTCTCTCGTTTCTTGAAAATAAAGTTTTTGGAATAAAAATAGTGTCCTATTCTTTTATATGAGTTGAATCATGTCACACTGTTCGTAAATTTTTCGAGGTAAATCCCTTTCCACATTTCTGATATGGATGGGAGGAGGGTATAAAAGTTATGATTTGTTTTTAACTGGGTAGAATTTCTTTGCTACTATACATGCCTTTCAGTTCAAACTTTGAAACAAAATTTTCAAACCTAAACTATTTCGCTAGAACTTTTCATTTACTTAAAATTATTATTTAACTTTACAAAATCATCACAATTAAGCTTGTAAATTCTCGTACAAACACACTACACTATAGTCGCTGCAAAATGAAATTGCCAGTGGTTTACAATCTATTAAGGTAGGAAAAGACCCTACCTCGAAATTATGTGGCTTTCTATAAACAAAGTACATGTTTTGAAGTAACTATAGAATATACGTAATTTGAGTTTAATTTAACCGGTAACTAAAAACAATTGCAGAAGCAAGCATCAAGTTTAAGTGTGGAATCCTTCAGCTTCTGAGTATTTTGATCATTCTAAGAGGGGGATACTGGTTCAATTCACGAGTAGCACACAAGGCCCAAGCTAATTCAGATGGGCTTGCTGCACAATAACAACAAATCACTGATATGGTATCAGCAACGTTAGTTTTGATTAATTTAAACACTCTCCGAACACATATTTCTCATTAAGTACTTAGTTTTGATTATAATTATCATCTCTATTTATGCATTGATAAACTGGTCTTGAAACCTAATCGGCATCAAGAAAAAAAAAATAAAATTAAAACACATTCATTGAACCCCGGCGATCCCGGAGCTCAGTGGTGTTGGTGGCATGACAGAAATTCTTGTGGCTTCTGCCCCATTCAACGATGTCAAATAGTATCTTCCACCACGTGAGACATATATTATCTTTACACCAATCAAAAGAAGACGCTTGAAACTTCATTAGACCAAGTGTTTGCATGTGCTTTTCTCTCTCTCTCTCTCTCTCTCTCTATATATATATATATATATATATATATATATATATAATTTATTTTTGGAGTGTAAATCATTAGGGGTGTGCCTGTGTGGTAGGGTATTGGATTAAGAAACTGACACCTAATACGGAACACTGGCTAATTAATAAAATGAATATAACCACAAAAGAGTGTGGAAAACTGGAAAGATTCATACTTGTGGGAATCAAGAAGTGAAAGATGTGACTTTGAAAAATTGTCAAGTAGTGGCTTGGATTATTCTAATGAACGTGTCTTGTAACAATCCTTTTCTTTTACCTCTGTGAGTGTGTTCGTGCTCTTTCCTCTTCCAATTCTATTTTTGAAATTTTTGCTTGGGATGGTAAATTTTGTAATCATCCGCACGCCTAAAGCCAGAATTGTAAATAATAGAGTCTCCTGAGTCCTGACCAATATCTTCATAATTAATTTTGATACAAGACAAATGAAGTTAGTAAATCTATATTAGTTAAAATGAGAAAATGGTGTTATATATATATCCAACAGTTTTATCAGTTTTATTCAGGTGTAAATCTATTAGAAGTTTTATCAGTTTGTTGCTGAAAGTGGCTCTAGTGTTTTTGTTTCCAAAAGCAAGGTAAGACGAGTTCATATCTTAGGTACAATTTGAATTACCTTTTAATTTAGTTCATGGGATATATACAAGTATATTTGAACATTATCTACTTCACCATAGTATTATTTTGAAACACATACTAATCTTTTGATTAATCTCCATCTATATTGAATTGTAATTAAGATACCCTATATGTGGGTTGGTTTGCATTTACGAGTTAAATTTCTAACATTGGTGGAACGAGGGAAATTTCATTGACTTGAGAAGACTAACTATTACTCCTAGTCACAAAATCAATCATAAATATCTTTGCACATTTCTTGATAATTGTAAACCTGTCATGCCTTTTTGTGTAAGGATGGATGAATGAACCATGTGCGTATATTCCTTGTTGGATCAAATTATTCAAGGAGAAAACTCATTCAATATGCCATTCCAATCCAAAGATACATTGGATAACTGTAAAAGTAGTCGTTTTTCTCATACTTCATTATGGGCATCTCATTGTTTACAATCTTTGTATTACTACCACTTCAAGCTTTAGTGTGAAACTTATACTCATTAACCTACATGTACCTCGATATCTATTAACAAGAACTAACTAAAACCAATGAAGAACATGTAAAACGTGAAAAATACACACGACACCATATATGTTACACATTCAATATATTATTTAACCTCATTTCAACTAATAAAGATATGCACTTGAACAAATTTTCATTCACCTTTTCTCGACAAAAGAATTTGAGACCCCACTAGGACGTTAAATCTAGCCAAAATCTAGGATAATAAATTGATCAAGAATCCATCCGACACACACTAAGACAAAAGAAAGAGATAAATGACAACTCATGCATCATAAGCATTTCTTAGATAGGAACTTTTGTGCATGTGCAAAGTATTTAGATGCACTTCATGTACAATTTATTTAGATAAATACAACAGTTCGTAGCTTCGTGAGAAAACTATGCTATTTTATGTGTTACTCTTTTAAATATGTTTGATTTCTTACATAGTGACATAATGGACATCGAATATATATTCCTCCAATTAAATCAATTCAAAAATTCTCTTAAAGTAGTAGACATAAGTTCAAGAACAAATTCTAGAATTTCACTAAAACCAGATAAATTCATCTCATTTAAAGCAACACTTAAAAAGGACACATATTTTAACTAAATATGTCCTAAAGGAAACACCTAATTTTCATTACAAAAAAAAAAGTATTTTGTTTACTTATAAAAAATTTCTTCTATTTAAGAAGAAACTAATGGTTTCTTATTGCAAAAAGTTGTGACTTGTATACTAGATATTAGTTTTTTATCATAGAAAATTTGAAACTATAAATGAGTACATAAAATTCTAAGTATGTTATTACATGATCCTAATAATCCTTAATACCCACATAGACTATGGTCTACATTTAATATTATAACCACACTTAAATTTTTTTATTGTTACTTATTATACTAATATATCAATTTAAAAAAGTTATTTATTTAAAATTTAATTAATTTTATTTAATATATTTAATGACGAACTAATTACTTTAAGATAAATCCAATAAAGATTATATAACAATGAAATAGATTTACTAGACATTATAATATTCATAATAACAGTAAGAATAAAAGTAATCAATAATTCGCAATACTTTAGATGAACGAAAAAAAAGAATATATATATATATATATATATATATATATATATATATATATATATATATATATATATATATATATATATTATTTCTTAATTAAATCATATTTCACGTTTACATTGAGAAATAACCATTAATTTTCAATGATACCTAATAAAACATTTTTATTAGTGTTTGTGTATTGATTATGTAACATAGGCAGTGTATAAATCTCACTAGGAAATTGTTAAGTCTGGCAAAGGAATCTCATTGAGTTATGAATAATTAGCGTATAATTTCTAACTTGAAACCTATCATTCACTTGCAAAGTTTCGGGACAATCCCTATTCGGATAACTCTATTAAGATACAAAATTCCTAATGATTCTTACCATCATTATGAAATTCTCTTAAAAATTTATAAATATCACCAAAGTTATTAGTGTTTTCAAGCATTCTTTCAATTAGGTGTATGTATTTGTACTTGGATATGCGAGTATCCTGCAACCAGCATGACAAATTATGAAACATTTAGTTCGTTAATTCTAAATTTTTTAACCCAATCTGTTTAATTCAGAGGTTAACCAGTTTTATTTGTGAGTTATCGCAGACATTTTACAATTTAATATATATATATATATATATATATATATAATTTTTGTATTTCTTTTAATGATTCAATAGTTATTCAATGGATAGAATACTTTAATGTAGTATGAAATTATAAATTAAGTGAACAAATTATGTTACTGTTTTGAATAAATAATTTGTTTTTCTTTGAAAATTTATAAGTAGATTTTTAAAAAAGTGTTTTTTATTTTTTATCAAATGTGATAAATTCACTAAACTTTTTAGTGTTACAATGTGAACTTATGAATAAAAGTCAACATGTTTAATGTTCAAACTTTACATCACAAGTTTCATATGAGCTAATAATTTTAGTTACATAATTAGAATACGGATTTAATCCATGTCTACTAGTAATCATAAATATTTTCATTCTTTTTATAAAAATTAAATATGTTAACCATTATTATATTATCATAAAATACGTTTTAAGAAAGAGTAAATTTTAAGTCTAACTCAACCTTACAAAATTTGTTTATAAGATGAGGTTTATATCCATTATAAACTATTGAAAGACCTTATTTTTAGTCAATTACACAATTACAATACGGATTGAACTACGTATCTACGTCTACACATAATCATAAATACTTTTATTTTTTAAAAATTAAATATGTTAAGCATTATTACATAATCATAAAATATATTTTAAGAAATGAACTTTAAGTTTAACTCAATCTTACAAAACCGGTCTATAAGGTGAGGTTTACACCCACTATAAACTATTATTGAAAAACCTTACCTTTTAGTGAAGGTAGGATCTCCAACACATCCCCTTCTGTCAAAACTTTATAACTCATGTGTTTTTTACGGGCTCAATAACCTTGATAGGATATGTTTTGATATCATTTTAAGAAGTGAACTTTAAGTTTAACTCAACCTTACAAAACTAATTTGTAAAGTAAAATTTAAACTGTAAAAATATTTTATCTCTAGTCGATATGAGATATTCAACACTATATTAAATTTAGTAGATAACATATTTTATCTGCAACATATTAGACTAGAGAATATTATATAATTTTGTAAATTTTTCTTTAGTATTACAAACTTTGTAAGCTTGACATTTGCATTATTTTATGACTTCTTAGTATATTATTCATTATGGCTCGGTTGTAGGATATATAGTGTATACAAGTAAAGGAAAGCATGAAAAATATTCTTATCTCAACTATCGTTGTAGATCCTGATAAAAATACACACTACAAAAAAAATTGAAATTACATACGGGCAAAATTCGTATGTAATAGCCAAAAATCCGTATGTAATCATTTTACATATGGATTTACATACAGATGAAAATTCGTATATAATATGCTCGTAGGTAATTATATACGGATTTATTCCGTATGTAATTTACCGACAGAATATTACATACAGATTTATTCTGTATGTAACGAATATTGTTTAAAAAAGTTATTTATATTTTTTTTCTTTTCAATTTTATTACTACCTTTATATTTTATTTTTACTTTTAGTATATTTGTTTTTTAGAATTATTTTTATTATTGTTTTAGTTAGTTTTATTAACATTATTATTATTATTATTATTAACAATGTGCACCAGGTGAGATTTGAACCCAAGTTCCACATGCATCAACAGAACTGAACTTACCACTAAACCAGAACAACACTATTATCATAATATGATTATTAGCATTCTTATTATAATTATTGTTGTTATTATTATTATTATTCTAATTATAATTTCTATAATTAATAATAATACTAATATTAACATTATTAATAATATTTATAATATTAATAATAATAATGATAATATTACTAATAATAAAATTAATAATAACAACAATAATATTTTGTTAATAATATTATTAATAATAACAACAATTTTATTTAAATATAAATAATATTAATAATATCTAGTA
>Ga0209700_104127_pt1 | contig 26656 bp, 19 predicted proteins | sample SiratroredBW_FD_187528 | JGI IMG/M metagenome (GOLD analysis project Ga0209700, IMG submission 187528) | Root nodule microbial communities of legume samples collected from California, USA - Siratro red BW (SPAdes) (version 2) | ecosystem: Host-associated > Plants > Roots > Nodule | place: USA... | reverse complement strand
GTCAATAGAGAGTCTGACTCATAAGAAAATACAACCCAATACATCTCGAAGGTAAACAAAAGAAATGATAAATTAATCCCTAGCACGAGCTATGAAACCCTTCATCGCCCCCACAAGTTGTTTACGATGCTCTATAAAAATGGTAATATCTTCTAGAGGGTTGTAGAACTTCAAAGATGATTCAGCATTAAACAGCATCCTCGGGACATCATCAATTGCCCCGTTGGCTAGAGAAGCCAGCTGAGAAAAGCAATTCTTCCAGTATTCTGCGACTTTCTCCCGGTCAGCCATGAAGCCTTCTGCCTGAGCCATTACAGTCTGAAGTTTTTCTTCCACTTCGAAAAAGAGGAGAAAGAGAAGAGAACGAAAAGAGAGAAAAAGAGGAGGAAGAAAAGAGAGAAAAATAAAAGAAAGAAAGAGAAGAAGAAAAATAAATAAATGTTAGTAAATTCCAAAGAATACAAATATGGTTGGAAAAGAATCTTTAACGGAGGATTGCAACACTTTGAATTCTTATTCTGATTTTAATCATGATTCTAAATTTTCTTCCCAAAAATCTATTAAAAAACACTTTGTTTTGTTGTTGCGTATCATAAAGCAATGACAAAAATAAAGTGAAGAAGTTTTCAAAACAATTTCCCTAAATTTTCCTATCAAAAACTTTCATAAAAATAATAAAGGGCAGTGTTTCCCCATCATTTTCTTTAGATGAAACATCTCAAAATAAAGAAACATATTCAAAATTTATTTTTTATTTATTGTATATTGATCTTTAATATGGGAGGAAAACAATAAAAACAAACAAATAAAGGTCTTTGTCACTAAGCATCATTCGAGATCTGAGGAAAATTCTTCATGAGAGGGAGGGAATGATGGAAACCATCTAGCCATGACATCTTTGACTAAGAGGAAAGAAAATGGTGAAGCCTCACGGAAGAAGACTCTACACATATAGTGTAGAATACTAAAATTTTATTCCTTTTTCTTAGTCTTGTAGATATTGTATAGGTGTAGTTTCTCTAGTACTGTACAGACATGTGTGGACTTTATTTGGATCTTAATTGGGCCTCACTTGGGTGGCCCCGACCCTAGGAGAATAACCCATTTTCTCGACCAAACACGAGAATAAAGGATAATGTAGAGTTGAAGTTCCACATCATGTGAAAGAGGCCATTTTTGTAAGGGCCTTATTTGGCATGTGAGGGCTTTGAATTTTCATTTGTAACTGCATTTTATCGTGTTTTTTTAGGTCACACATTCATTAGGATATTAAGAACAAAGGGCTTACCCTTATATAAATAAGGCCCCTTGCCCCCTTGTACACTCACCTTGATCGAACTTGAATTGAATGACATATTTGTTATCTTCTTGTTCATGAGGTTTTTAAATGGGAGTAAACTTCTCTTTCTAGGAACTTCTATGGGGAGGGAAACTCAAGTTTCTTAAAAAACTTGAAAGTGTTAATAATTTTCTTGTAAAATCAGTTTAGGCTGAGTTCAATAGGGGGAGTTGAATTGAACTATTAAAATTTTTCACAAAATTATCTTTTATAAACTGGAGAATAAAAGATCTTTAATGAAACTATTGAAAAATGATCTTATGAAGTATACAACAATAGTTCAATATATTCCAATTCAGAAACAATCAACTGAAACAACACTCAACAGTGTGTAATAAAATCACAATCTAATCATATGCGGAACCAATAAACTGGAACCAGAAAACAGTTTTGTTAATCCAGAAAATAATTGTGTTAATCCAGAAAACAATTAAGTAAATCTGGAAAACAATCACAAAACAATTCAAACCAGAATTGATTTATCTAAGAATGTCATAGAAATAACCAGATGGACAATATTTGCAACCAACTCCGACCAATCAAACAATAAAGCAATTCAATTCAATTGACAGATCAAGAAGTAATAACAGCATCAAGAAAATAGGTTTTCAAAGTCAATCTGATAAACAGTGATAACAGAAAATAATGAGCACTCTCAAATATGATCAAGAACAAATTAGATCCAATATACAAATGAAACAATAATTCCAGCGAACTCAGAATAACATCAGTAAAGAGAACAATCAATAATGTGCGAAGAACAATTAATTGAAAGAGCGATAACATAAAAGATATGTGTTCAAGAAAAGGAAAAGAAAGATTAAGAATACAAGATTTTATACTAATTCACCCTTTCTCAAGGGTTACGTCCAGTCCTTTGTCAACTAGCAAATAATTTCACTAAAAAAGATCACAAAGATTAGTTTTACACATATTGCAACACTTGCAACACGTAAGCAACCACTGCTCTCAGCAATAAACAACCTACCGATCCCTACAGTAGTTGTCTTACTAATACAAAACCTACTACATTAAGCCTATTACAATTACAAATCCTATGTAATATGTAACACTACACTCACAGTATAAGGAAGATCAATCAAAGAAACAATTACAACAATGAATCCACTCAACAAATTACAAGTGTATTAAGAATATAGTAGAAACACTTAGCTCTAGAAAAAGATCACAATATCACAAATTCATATCCAAAGCAATGCTCCAAGATTAGTGTTTTTGATGAAAATCAATTGCTAAAAGATCTTAAGGGTGTTCGCGCTTTTTCTCTCTTGGAAATTTCACAAGTATTCGCTCAAAATGACTTAGTTACTTTGAAATCACGTGCATGACCTTTATATAAGAAAATTATCATAAGTTTTGTCAAGACTTCAATCGATTATATTAACAGATCAATCGATTGAATTTTCTGTGACTCAAAGAAATTTATCAAGTTCAGATTTTGAAAACATTTTACTGAATTCCTTTCTGAAATAGTTTTCTAAAATCTAAATTAACCTTGTTTAAAATACTTTTAATTATTTGTTTAAGCAAAATGAATTTTGGAGCTTACTTTGAATTATGATCATGGTAAAGGTGTATGACATCTTTTAAAATTTTCTACTTCTTAAATGTCTTCTAGTACAGAATGTCGACCGAGCTTCCTTAGTCTATGAATGTCTTCATGACCACAAAGTTTTCAATCTCTAAGGTGGTCACCATAGGATTGTCCTACGAGGGGTTTATGGACTTGAAGTCTTCATCAATGAAGATAATGGGTGTATTCTTGTTTTTAGAGTTGATGTCACTACGTTGATCGATTGTTGTACTTGTAAGTGTTTTTTTAGCCGAGGTGAATGAACCTCCACATGGGAAATTCCTATGATGGTGTTGATTAGACTGTAGAGTGGTGAGTCTCGTGTTTGTCCTTCCCGGGGTGTTTGGTCTAGTTGTTGTCATTCTCAATCATCATGTTGTACCTCTTCTCAAATACCGTAGTCTTTTCTTCTCTTTGTTTGATAGTCCCTCCCCCATGTATTGGTTCTTCTTATGAATCCTTGTAGGTATTCCACTTGAGTGAACTCTTCTATCTTATCTTTTAGCACAACACATACTTCAATCGTCTAGCTGAAGTTGTAGTGGTCTTGGCATTTCCCGCTTGTGTCCATGTTGGGAGGTGTAGGGACTTTTCTTGGTGTAAGAATGAGCTTAGCATTGAGGCCTTCCTCCAAGACACATGCTCTTTTCACATTCAAGGACGTATACTATAAGAATCCGGGGGCTCTAAGCTCCGAAGGTCCCATGATAGGTAGGTGTCATTGTGGGTCAGTCTTTCTCACACTATTGTTTCTTCAATAAATAATTTTCAATCAGGCTTTGTTCCTAAAAATCCCTTAATTCCTCTAGTTTTATAAACTTTGGAGCTCATGTTTGCAACTTGTCAAGGTCCAACATTGACTTCTTGCATAGGTTGTTTGGAAAGGGTCCTGGTCTAAGAAAGGCCACTTCAGGATTCAGGCTCTTGATACCCAAAGTTACTTTTCCAAATCTCTCTGTAAATGTCCTTAGGATTTTCCCTTCTCTTGCCGAATATTTACCAGAATGATGAAAAATAAATGATATGGTTAGCTTGTTGTAGATTGTGTATCAAAATTTTTTACCAACATATCTAAGCAATCAATGAAATGAGGTAGGAACAGGTAAACCAACTTAGTTTTCATGTTCCCAAGACATATAGATATCACCTCTAGTTTTCTCTTCATTGATTAGTTTTCTTGTTGTAAGGCATGGATTTCCACAATGTTTTGTTTTTTTAGGTTAGCTAGTTATTTTCATAGCTCTATAAGTAGGGCTACATGATCCTTTTTTGTCTTAAGCGTTCGACGATCATTGTCGTTCACTATTGGTAATTTTCCTTGTTAATACCATAAGTCCTCCACAATCAAACTAAACCCCATGGTGGGACACCAATGTTAAACATTAAACTCAACAATTATTAGCTTGTTAAGAGGGTGTGTTTTATGAATTTGAATGGCCAAGAATCATTACTTTTAATTTCAACATTTTTAAATGTTGATTATAACATTGCTATTATGAGTAAAGGAGTGAATTTGAAGAGTATATTTTGAGACTATATGTTATACTCTTTACTTTTAAAAAGAAAAATAGAGTAGAAACATATTCATTAAGAACAAAAGTCTATTTTGCTCTCTCTTTCTCTCTAGGAAAAAAACTAAAATGTTTATATCGTATGCTATCAAATTGGTAGCAGAGTTGTGGTGATTGTAACCAAAAATTTGTCATTGCCCTAGCTAACAAAGACCATAGACAACAACAATGAGAGCATCTAAGAATGTTTTGAAGAACTAGAAAATACCACGAGATATTTGACTGCTCAAAATGTTGAAAAAGACACGATCGAAAGATAAGGTAAATTTGTAAATGTTGTATTGAGTCGTTGATAAGTCGATTTTTGAGAAGATTGCTAGTACATCCACTTCAAAGGAAATATGGGATATTTTGGAAAAAATGTTCAAGGGTGTCGACTGAGTTAAATAGATGTGTCTTCAAACTCTACAAGGTGAGTTGGAGGCCATGAAGATAAAGGATTCGAAAGATGTGTCTACTTACATTACTCATGTGAAAACAATATTCAATCAACTCAAACACAATGGAGAAACCCTCGCAAAAGCAGGGGTTATGGATAAAATTCTTTAGTGATTGACTAAGGACTTTGAAAATATTGTATATGCAATTGAGGAGTCAAGCAATTTGGAAGATTTGACCATCAATGATCTTGAGGATTCTTTTGAAGCACATAAACAACATGAAAAGAAAGAAAAGCACGAAGTCCTGGAGGAAGACTTACAAATAAAGATAAGCATCAATGAGGACAAGGTGTATACATAACACAACTGAGGAAGAGGACGAGAGTACAAAGGTCATGATTACGGTTGCAATGGAGGTCGTTGTTGTGTAAACAATAATGAAGAGAAGACAAACGGACTAGCAGAACTGGCATGGACAAGGTCATGATCATGGAAGAGTGGTTGTTCAAATCATCCAAATGTTGAATGTTACAATTGCAGAAAATATGGACAATACACAAAAGATTGCTACAATAAGAAGAAAGTGGGAGAAAATGGAAATTTAGTCGAGGAAGATGAGACAAAAATTATTCTAATGATGGTCAATGAAAGCATCATTCTGGATAGTGGCATGGTGTGGTATTTAGATACTAATGCTAGCAATCATATGTGTGTGTCCAAACACTTCTTTGTTCATATGCAAGAGATACAAGAGAGACATGTGTCGAGGTTCCAATCAAAGGTTGAGGAAACGTATGTTTTTCCTAAAAGGATGGAAAAGAAGATATTATGGATGACGTCTATCATGTACTTGACTTAAAATTAATATTCTTAGTATGGGACAATTATTGGAGAAAGTATGTTCGATTTTGATGAAAGACAGAATGTTGCACTTGTAACATTCTAAACAATATGAATAATATATATATATATATATATATATATATATATATATATATATATATACATATGTATAATAGAATAATGAATAAGGTGAATATTTAGATTGGTCAGATTTAACGTTTCAACTTTGACCTTTTTCTTCCGCATCACCTTTAAATTTTTGCATCAATGAGCATTTCGGCTTTGACATTTTTCTTCTGCATCACCTCTCAGTTTCAACAACAATAAGCCTTTCGGCTTTGACTTTCTTCTTTCGCATCGCCTCTCGGTTTCCACATCAACGAGCCTTTCATCTTTGACTTTCTTCTTTTTTGTCACCTCTCGGTTTCTGTATCAATGAGCCTTTCGTCTTTGACTTTATTCTCTGTATCACCTCTTAGTTTCAACATCATTGAGCCTTTCAGCTTTGACCTTCTTCTTCCGCATCACCTCTCAGTTTCCATATCATTGAGCCTTTCAACTTTGAATTTCTTTCGACTCGAACCCATAAGGAGTTGTAAGCTAGTTTCTATGTAATTTTCATTTATTTCTATGTAACTTGGATTATTTCTCATAACTTCACCATGTCACGTCACCATGTCACATTAGTTTTACCTTAACAATATCACATTCACCATTAGAATCTAACTAAATGTCAACCAAATGAAATCATAGTAATGATTACAAAATATACTATAAATAGATGACCTCTGGTCACAAGTTTGAACACAGAAAAATAGTACGAAATTAAATTAACAAGAAGTGTGTGTGACTCATTACAACTCGTGTGTCTGTGTGTGTGAATTATTTATCAATTTTATTTATTTCTTCTCAAGTTCAATATTATTCTTTGTACTGACTTTAAATTATATAATTTCTTTATATTTTATGTTGTGATTTTCGTTATTTATTTTCACCCATGATCATGTTTTGATTTTTTGGATACTTTTTGCAGCTGGAGGATTTAAGTGAGTAGAAGTTGTATATCATTGGTTGGAGGTGGATATTATGATTGCTCATTTATTCTGACTATTCACTGCTATTATTATCCCCCATATTATTTACAAGTCACTGAAATTGTTATTACTATATTATTTATATATTTTCTTATGGTGATTTATTCAGAAAAGAAAATTTGATATTCCTAAATTTTTTGAAATATTTTATCATTTATCACTTTTATTGTTTAAGAATGCAATTATTTTAAAATGTATATATATCTCACTTTCTTGATATTTCTTTTGTACATCTTAATTCTTCAATTTAAGTAAGCAATGGACTCCCCTAACTTGCCCTACTCTTTCACTGCAGACATTGTGACATACTTTTCTGGACATAGATGGAGTACCAATGTAGTGGAGAACTTGGTATCTTTCAAGGGGATCGCTCACTGAACTCTGACCTTCATTCAGAGTCCTGAAATTCCCCTGGTTTTGGATAGACCAGTAGTGGTCACTTTCTTCTTGCATCCAAGAGCCTACAACAACCCTCTAAGTGATCTTTAATGTAGTTTTATTTTGTTGTAATATAAACATTGTGTAAAAAATTAACTCAACATAATGTATAATTATTAGGAAGAATGTACAATTTAATGTATTTTTATTTTTATTGAAAAATAAATATCTTGTAAAAATTTAACTTAATGTAATGAAAAATTTCCTTTTACTTCTAAAGCTATATATGAATTATTTTCACTATTTCCTTCTCTAATTCTAATTGAAATTATTATAGTGATGGATATATCATATTTTTACGCAAACAATTAAATTAAGGAATGTAAATTTTGAACCTATAAAATACACTTGCACTTGCTGTTAAATCTAATATTAAGTTTCTCGAAAAAACTTTTAGAATAAAAAATGTAATATTATGAATTTTATAAATGTGATGTTATTATTCCGTCATTCGGCACTCGGCCTCTCAGTCTCTTAACTTTTGGTCACTCGGCCTCGTGTGTGTGTGATTCCTTCCTCCTCTGTTCCAGCAAATTCAGCAGAATTCTTGAGGGTTCCTGATAAACTTTGGTGTATCTAGACTTTTCCTAAGAACCAGGACCTTGAAGCTTTTGCTATTTTCCTTACTTTTATGCATTATGAATTTTGAGGATATTTTTTTACTTTTAATTCTCTGTGTGATTCTTCTTTGTGCATTGCCTTTTATACTTGTACTAATCCCTTCATTCCCTAGCGCTGTTTCGATCATTCTTTTTTTATTACAATTAAATCACCTTAATCCTCCATTAATCTCGATAAATCCACGGAATCATCACTCTAAACTGTCTCATAAACATGAAATGGAAAGAATGAATGTGGATTAAAAGAAAGAAATTGTGCAGAATCATATATTGTTGCCAAGGCACATAGGTAGAGTCATAAGTGTTGCCTGCACATTGAAGGGGAGAATTACTAGCTTTTAACCATGGAGTGAATGTGGGGAATTAATGGAGAATAATTGGGTATAATTTTATGGGAAATGATTGAGAAGAGTAAATGTGAGTGAAACTGTAGAATGAAGAGGGCAGGAGTCACGTTTAAAAAATAGAACCAGGCCACACAACCACTCTGTGATGAAGATATGGGAGTGCAAACAGCAAACACCCCTTTCTTTGCCTGGGCCTCAAACTGATAATTAATTTCTTTTATATTTTTTATTGTTTTTTTTTGTCTGAGCACCAATTGGGTTGGGCTTTTTCCTTTTTTTTTTGTTTGTTTGTATTTTATTTAAGCAAGATGATGGTAAATCTGTTTATTTAAAAACATATTGATAAGAATCTAAATATCCTATTTTTTATATATTTTTACAAATTTTATTGTTTTTCATTATTTATTATTTTATTCAAAAATTTATTCCTAAAATAAAACAAACCTCCTTTTTTTTCCTTGTCTTAAATGACAAAACATGATAACACACATTTTTTATTTTGTAATTTTCTTATTCTTTTACTTTGAAATAATTTTATTTGCCTGGACGAAATTGGGTGTTGACAAGGATCCTTTCGTTTTTTGTTTCATCTTCCTCGACTAAATTTTCATTAGTGTATCAATCCTTTGCGTAGTGTCCATATTTTTCACAATTGTAACATTCAACATTTGGACTATTAGAACGATCATCTCTTCTACGATCACGGCCTCATCCACGCCAGTTTTGCTTATTTGTTTGTCCTCTCTCTTTATTGTTGTTTCCACTACCATGATCTCTGCTACGACCATAATTGCAACCTCCGCGTCCTCTTCCTCTTCCTCGGTTGTGTTGCACATACATCATCTTGTCCTCCTTGATGGTGATATTTGTTTGTAAGACTTCCTTCAGGACTTCTTTTTTCTTTTTCTGCTTTAGTTGTTCATGTGCTTTAAGAGAACCCTCGAGATCATTAATGGTCATTTCCTCCAAGTTTCTTGACTCCTTGATTCCAAATACAATACTTTTGAAGTCCTTAATCAATGATCGAAGAATTTTCTCCACAATCCTTGCATCTGTGAAGGTTTGTCCATTGTGTTTGAGTTGATTGGCTATTGTTTGCAGACGAATAATGTAACTAGATACATCTTTTGAATCCTTCATCCTCATGGCTTCCAACTATCCTCGTAGAGTTTGAAGACGCATCTGTTTAACTCGATTGACACCCTTGAACACTTTTTCCAAGATGTTCCAAGCTTCCTTTGAAGTTGATACACAACAATCTTCTCAAAAATTAACTCATCAATACAACATGTATAAAGTTGTCTTATCTTTTGATCGTGTCTCTTTCAACGATTTGTTTTGGACTACAGAATATCTCGTGGTATTTTCTGATTCTTCAAAACCTTCTTGCACCACCTCCCAAGCATCTTGAGATCCAAGAAGGACTTTCATTTATATGCTCTAAATTATCATAATTTGTTGTCTTTGTTAATCAAAAAAGTAGTAGATTATTAATCACATTCGTCATAGCTCTGATACTAATTTGATAATAGAGGATAAAAAATACTTTAATTTTCTTCTTGATTAGAGAGAAAGAGAAAACGCATTAGACTTTTGTTCTTATAGATATATTTATGCTATATTGCTCTATTTTTTATAAAATATGGAGTATAATATATAATCTCATACTTTTTACTCATAATATATAATATATAAAATTCATCTCTATATTCATAATAAATAACTATGGTATAATTAATATTAAAAAACACATAATTAATGGTAACATTTATTTACCTTCGAAATTCTTCATGCTACCATACCTTATGCCATTCTAACTGTTAGCTAACCGGGAAGGCATTCCTGTTGCAACCTTCTAAGCACTTTCCCATCCTTTTTTCACTTAATAATGGCTCTGCGCATATTCGTTTAAGTTTGTTTCTGTTTTGAAGGATCGATCACCCTGATTGTACAAGAATTGCTTCCGAAGCCTGGCAAGGGTTTGTTGTTGTTTGTTCCCTATTAATTTTAAAGCAGAAAGTCTGGAATCATGATGTTTTTGGTAATGTTCATGAGAGGGCCAAGACATCTCTTGAGGAGTTGCAATTTGTTCCCTGTTAATTTTAAAGCAGAAAGTCTGGAATCATGATGTTTTTGGTAATGTTCATGAGAGGGCCAAGACATCTCTTGAGGAGTTGCAAGCTTTTCTGGCTTCTTCAAATAATCCATCTTTATCTTCTTCTCTTGAATCTTTGGTTGAGAAAGTAAACTTGCCTTGAACCTTGCCTTGTCTTGTGGGGAAGCTCTCTGGCAAAAACAAATCTAGGTTACAATGGTTTACAGGTGGAGATCGTAATACCAACTTTCGATTAAGCGTATATCCTCTTTGGGGTTAGATAACGATACATAGAACATGTTCTGGATTTTTCTTTTCAAAAATCTTGCATTTCCTACATCATTCACATGTTTCGTATGCCTTTAGAATAGGTAATAAGAATTATGTAATCAAGTTCAAGAACTTAAGCATGAGATTAAACCTCATTTAAGCTTTCTAACTACGTTGCCAGGACTCAACCGTGCTTCAGGAATGGACGTTTCATCAATTTCTGTTTACGATCAAAAGTTCGTCATTTCCGTTCGGAGAATTCTTGCACATACCAAGACTTATTCTGCAAATATGGCCTACCATACGGCCTACCATTGGTTATCTAAGGTAGAAGGACCTTATCTTGGTCATGGTTTTTCGTTATTCTAATATTTACAGAAAGCGTAAGGTGTGTGGGGATAGGTAAATTTTGATCTTTCTTATAGACATAATTTTGTTTAGTGTACACTTTCTAGTTTCATTAACTACGATTTTTTTCAGAAATAGGTTTCACATTTTTATTTGATTTGGTTTCATGAATAGGATTTAGTTTACTCATCATTTGTAATTTTCTTTTTCTATTTTATTTTGACTTTATATAAAAGAAATTCTACAAAATTGTAGACAAATTAGACCGGCCACATTAATTTCTTCATATGCATCATGAAATTGACGGGAATGGAACAAACATTTGATATAATTTAAATAATTTTTATGTATGAAACATCAAACTTCTGTTATATACAATGTTACAAAGCTTCTGTGCAGCTTTTATTTCCTGAACTATCTTCATTCAAATTTAGATTGAACAAATTAAGGAAGCATAAATCTTACACTATCTAAAATCCAAGTATTCTTAACTAACCATCCTGGGAGCAGAAATTTCAGTGTTACATATAGGACAAACCTTCTTAATTTGAAGCCACTTGCTTATGCAATCTGCATGATAAGGGTGCTCACACTGAATTGATACCAAGGCTTCACCTTCTTCATATTCAACCTGGCAAATCACACAAAGATCAATTCCACTTTTGCTTTCAGCAGAATGGAAAGTGTGAGAATGCAAGCATGAGCAAATTTCATTTGCTGATAACCCTCTCTTCTCTTGCCCTATAAAGTCTCCCAACTCAATCAACTCCTCATAGGTCAACTCATCCACATCGATCTCATCTTCTTCCATTTCCTCCTCCTCATCACCATCGTCATTGCTTCCCTCACTCTCAAGAAACTGAAGTTCGGATTCAAACTCTTGGCTCAGGAAAAAGTCAGAATACTCATCATGGTCATTAAAAGAGGACTCGCTCTCACTCTCACTTCCACTTTCTAATGATGCAAACGTTGTGGATGTGCCACTTTGCTCCTGCAAACCATTTTCTGGAGCAATATTGTCAGAACTATCAACTGGGTCATGCAGATTGTGTGGTGGTGTTTTCTGGGATGGTTGTTTACCTTCTTCACGTTGATCCATTGAAGGACAAAAAGGGGTAATTTCCCAAAAAGAATTTGAGTTGGGGGTTGGGAAGACAAGAATGTGATAGAGGTATTTGAGGAGACGAATGAAAGCATAAGATAGTTGGAAATTTGTTTGAAGATGAACAAAACTTGCATGTGGAGTAATAGGAAACCGTTTTCATGTATGCTTATCAATATTCCAGATTCTTGACTATTCCTATTGATATCTCCATTAACTTTTCTCTTTTTGGATAAGACCGCGTACGTGCGAAGCAATAGCAAAACATTATCCCTAAGTTGCAATATACCTTATTCCAAAATCGAAGGTTTCATCTACCAATTACAATTAATTACCTTGTGATTGTATATATAGTAACTTAAATTATTGAAGTAATCTGGTCCTAGTTTATATTCATATTTAAATTTAATTAAAACATATATCACGATAATACTTTTACGATGTTATTTAATTATAGATTATTATATAATTCAAATGATTGATATTTATAATAATTGTTGAGACTAAAACACAACCCTCTATATCATGAAAAGACAATGTAATTTTATTGCATTATTATTGAGTCATGGATGCCGTCACTACAAAATTATTTGTTTAACAATAATTATTTTAAATCATATTTATCTTAATTTTTTTAAAGTTCAATAACAAAATTATATTATTCATATTTTATTATATTCTTTTTAAAAAGTACATATTAATCAAATTTATCATATTATGATTATTATTAGTATTCTTATTATGAAAATATAATTATTATAATAATAATAATTATTATTATTATTATTATTATTATTTTAATTATTATTATTATTATTTTAATTATTATTATTAATATTATCGTGATTATTATTATTAATAATAACATGTGCTTTAGTATATCTTCTTGATAAGAGGATTGCTTACGAATTATTATTAGGTCCTGAGGAGATTTTCTAATATTTGTAACAGCATTGTGAAGGTCTGTTTCTTTTTTTTTCTTTCATAAGAATTTTAGTGAGGCAAGTTCTGTTTTTAATACACAAATATTGTTACTTTTCGTCATCTCTACTTGTCCTTGGCTGAGTTTTACCAGTAGCACTCAAACATTCTTTTTCTTTGTGGGTGGTTGTTCAACCGCTAGTTAGGTTGTGCCTCGTGTTGTTCTTTGAAACAACAGTCTCTTCTTGAGGCTTGGGACTGTATCAATGAAGATATCTCTTGGAAGTTCTTGAGTGCTTTAAAGCACTTTCAGCAGTCTCTTAAACCTTTCTGTAAGAGTTCTTATTTTGTTTGCACATTATAGAGGTATCTACAATAACACCTCTTTAGTTTGTGGTTCTAGTTTGCTTTCTAGACCTTCATTTGGGTGTAAAGGTTCAACATTCTCCTTATCTGCCACTCTAAAAGCATTCTCATTTACCAGGTGCTGGACTCGAGAGATAGCTTCATTAAGGCTATGAAAGAACATAGAGAATATTGCCTCGTGTATCAGTGATAGGACCCATCAAATTTTTAAAATCGTAATTCTGACCTTGACTGGAATTGGGAGCTATAGGGTATGTTCGGGAATGGTATTTCGGAAGCTTATTATTACATTTTAGAAAAAAATTTCAAAAAGTTAAAAAATACATTTGAGAAAGAATTTTTCAAAAGTCAATGTAAGTGGCAATTTCATTCTGAAAGAATATTTCGGAAGCAAGAAAATACATTTCAAAAAAAATTGGAATTGTTTTTTTACATTTTGAAAAGAATTTTCCGAAAAGACGTTTCCAAAAATGTTGTATTATGTTTGAGAAAGAACTTTTAAGAAGATTTCAAGAATTACCTTTTCGGAAGATTTTCGGAATTATCTTTCCGAAATGCAAAAAGAAATATCCGACCTACAACTTCATTCACGTCTCCAACTGTTGCACCCAGCTACCGTTTGTCTTACATCACTATATTACCTTCCCAACAACACCAAACACAAACATAACAAAATTCTTTACCAAAATCTACCGCAAATAAATTCTAAATCGAACCAATCAAACCAAAATGAAAATTCACAACTTATAAAAGCAAAGGGAACAAATGGGATCAGAATCCACCTACGAAGACGACAATGTTGTTCTACCTCCAACGTCTGACCACCACCTTCGATGACTGACCCAACCACTGCCAAAAATGAGAACCCTTATATATATCTCTAGATAGGCAAGAACTAAATGATGGGGTGCAGGAAACATCTGTCCCATGATAGACCATCTCACTTTGGGCTTAAGATGGTACATGAACTTCCACATCACATCTTATTTCTGACACATTCTTTTTGCATCCTATTATTTTTTTAAATACCAAAAATACTCTCTTAGGGTTGCGTAATTTGAAATACAATTTTTTTTTTATGTTTCAGATTATATAATCTAAAATATAATTTTTCTTTAATATTTTAAATTGTACAATCTAAAATGTATTTTTTTTAATATTAGATTGTGCAATCCAGAATAAAAAAAAAGTTATGGAATGTAGAAATTTTTTAATTTTTTCATTAATGATATAATGGTCATTTTTCTGAGTTTATGATATGCGCAAAAAAGTATGGAGGTACAAAAAGAAAGTAGGGAGGTATAAGAAAAATGTGTCCTTGTTTTCGCATTAGGTGAGTGAGCAAAGCCTTGATAGATCATGTATAGAAGATCTTCCTCCATCCCTTTGATACTCTTTAGGAAGATGGGACAATTTGAAGGGTATATCATTTAGTACGTGGTATATGAAGAACCTTGCCACCTCAAACGTAGTCCTTTGAACCCCATTTGATGAGGATAGTTGTGATGAAGACTTGCTACCAAACCTTGGAGTTATCTGATAGTAGTTTGTACACAACCTTGTCTCCTACCAGCTTCTTAGTTAAGTTAGAGCCATAGTGACACATCTCCATAGTGATTCTTCTTATATTGCTCGTCTCATCCAACAAAGAAGTAGTTTGGGAATTGCAACCGCCAATTACATCAAAGATGGCTACTAGGTTCACAGGTACGATCTTCCTCATCATGGAAGACGTTGTTAATGTACACTAAATTAATCTTTGACTAAACAGAGTGATAACATATTTTTAATCCATTATTATTTGAACAAATACTACTATGCGGCACAAAGCGACATGCAACTATGCAGATGCAACACTAGTGATCTACAAGGATATAGATACAGTTATACTTTTATTAAACAAATGTGACTACACATATGCAACACAATGACATAGATGCGACATGAGGTGTTACATTTTATATATGCAGTGGTGGTGTTAGCAGTATATGTCACACTCATTGATACGGTCACTAACTGATGCAACACCACTACTACTTACTTCCTCACGTGCCTCATCTATTTTTTTATATATTTTGTCTTCTACCTCAAAAGAAGTAATGAAAAACATTTTTTTTCTTTGCTCACTCTCTTCCAGTCTTCTTCTTTCTATCTCTTTTTCTTCTCTTCTCATAATGAATAAATTTATAACATTTTCTTGTTCTTTTTTATCTGCTATTTTTCTTACATTTCCCATTATTTCTGAAACAAATAATTCTTTCATGGTATCAGATCTCTTATGTGGAAGAGCGTTGTTGCGTCTCTATTTTCTTGACTTCTCTTTGGTATTGTTCTTATTTATTTTTTTCTTGTCATGGCAGAAGAACAATCGATGCAGAGTTTTCTTTACCTTCACCCAAATGAGAATTCGACTACTCCTCTCGTCTCGCTTGTTCTTGACTCAGCTAATTACCATTCATGAAGTAGATATGTGATTACTGTACTGAGTGCAAAGAACAAAGTTGAATTCATTCTTGGCACCACCTTTTGCCCAGCGAAAAACGATCCTAAATTCTCTACTTGGAATGGATGCAATAACATGGTAGTTTCTTGGTTAGTTCATTATGTGTTTGTCCCCATAAGGAAGAGCATTATATGGACAAAAACGACGATTGATATTTGGAATGATCTTAAAGCAAGGTATTCTGAAGGAGACCTTTCACGCATCTTAGATCTGAAAATAGAAGCCACCTCTTTAAATCAAGGAGATCTCACCATCACTGAGTATTTTATAAATTTACGCATCATTTGGGATGAGCTCGACAATTTCAAACCTGATCCTATCTGCACTTGCTAAGCAAACTGTACATGTAATATTTCTCCCATCATCATCAAAAGAAAACAAGAAGATCAGACTATGCAATTCCTTCGTGGGTTGAATGATCAATACATCAACGTGAGATCTCACGTTCTTCTTATGGAACCTATACATCTAATAAAATATTCTCTTTTGTGGCATAACAAGAATGACAATTAGCCAACAGCATTCAGATTGCTAACATGAACAACATCAATTCTGGTGCTAACAGTGGTTCTTCATCTATAGAGTGTTCTTTTTGTGGCAAAAATGGTCACACAGAATCTTTTTGCTATAGAAAGCATGGATTTGCAAATCAAAATAACAACAACAAAAGAGTTTGTACTCATTGTAGAAAGAATGGACACACCATAGATATCTGCTACAAAATGCATGGCTACCCTTCAGGTCACAAAATGCACTATAAGAAATTCTCTCAAATCAACCATATTAACAAAGAAGAAGACGTTACAGAAGAAGGTCAAAAAGTTGTTGAAACCAAGGACATCCAAATAACACCACAACAATATCAAATTCTTGTTGATCTTTTTAAACAAAATGTTAGCCTCTCAAAACAGGCCCAAATTAACCAGGTGGGTTCTTTCTCTATTGCAACCATCAACCATGCTTCAGATCACTCATCTATTGAAAATGGTAAATTTCCTTCAAAGAAATATATGTGGATTCTTGATTTCGGTGCTACCGATCACGTCTACACTTCCTTATCTGAATTTTCTGCATACTTTGCATTGAACCTATCATCATAAATCTTCCTAATGGCAATAAGGCTTTTGCACATTACTCTAGAACCATTCGTTTCACTGAAAAATTTTATCTCAATGATGTGTATTTGTTCCACAATTTTCTTTTAACCTTATATCTGTATCCAAACTCACATCTACTCTTCATTGCAGATTAGTTTTTTTCTTCTACTAATTGTGTTATACAGGACAACAAGGCCAACGAGAAGATTGGTTTAGTTGATATGATTGTTGGTCTATATGTTTTTAATTCTCTTACTGTTCAATCTCAATGCACTGTAGTTGCTCTGAATTGCATTGATAAAAATATAAACTTGTGGCACTGTAGAATGGGACATCCTTCAAACGAACACCTTAATGATTTGCGTTCTAGTTATCCTTATATACCTGTTGAGAAACAATATATTTGTGACACATGCCATCAAGCAAAACAAAAGAAGCTTTCTTTCCTGAACAGTCACACACACACACTACTAAAATCTTTGAATTGTTACACATGGATATTTGAGAACCTTGTTCTGTGATTTCTATGCATGGTTATAAATTTTGCTTGACCATTGTTGATGACTATTATCGCTTTACTTGGATCTTTCGTATGTATGCAAAAGTCTGATACCTGTAATCATATCACTAATTTTGTTAATTATGTTGAAAAACAATTTAACATTGCTATCAAAATCATTTGGACTGATAATGGTATGGAATTTGCCATGAAAAACTTATGTCAATCTAAAGAGATTATTCACCAAACCACTTGTGTTGAAACTCCTAAACAGAATGACATTGTTGAAAGAAAGCATCAACATCTCTTGAATGTCACTCGCACCCTTTTATTTCAAGCAACTCTTCCTTCTATTTTTTGGAACTTTGTCATCCAACATGCTACTTTTCTTATTAATTGTATTCTCACTCCTCTTCTTAACAACACTTCTGCTTATGAAAAACTCTATGATAAGCTTTATGACATTTCTGTTTTACGTGTATTTGGGTGTTTATGTTATTCTAATACTCTCAATGCAAATAAAAAGAAACTAGATAGTCGTGCTACTACAGGTGTATTTCTCGGTTTTCAATCTACAACAAAACGTTACCTCTATCCCAACCTTAAAAATCACAAAATTGATATTTCTAGACATATTTTCTTCCATTAAAATAATTTCCTATGTAAATTGAATGTGCGTAACCATGAGGATTCAAATTATTTGCCTTTATCCATTCTTCACAACTATAGTCAAGACTATGACAGCCTTAGTCTACAATAACAAAGCAACACTGCTACACATGATGATACTATTAGAGACAACATTGTTGAAGACATAGTCGTTCCTCCCAGACGTTCTACACGAACCAAACATCCACCTGCTTATCTTGAGGATTTTCAAACATTGGGGACTGACACTGTTGTTGTAAGCTCAAAATATCCTATACATCATTTTGTTTCATATGACAACCTATCCCCAGCTCTAAACACACTTTTTTGTCTATTTCATCTAATGTTGAGCCACGGAATTATGAAGAAGCATCAAAGCAATCTAGTTGGGTAAAAACCATGAAGGAAGAACCCAATGCTCTGGAACAGAATCATACTTGGAATGTCACTTCTCTACCCCTAGGAAAAACTGCTATTGGATGCAAATGGATATACAAAATCAAGTACAAATCCGACGGATCTATAGAAAGATATAAGGTGAGGTTTGTTGCAAAAGGGTACAATCAAATCGAAGGTCTAGACTATTTGGATACTTTTGCACCTGTAGCCAAACTTACTATTCTGCGCCTCTTGCTTGCTTTGGTCGCCACTAACAACTGGATCCTCAAACAACTTGACGTAAACAATGCATTCCTACATGGAGACCTTCACGAAGAGGTTTGCATGAAGTTATCTCAAGGACTGCATGTTGACAACAAAAATAAAGTTTGCAAACTTCAACGCTCTCTGTATGGCCTTAAATAGGCTGGTCACCAATGGTATGCAAAGCTATCACAATTCCTCCTTTCCCATAATTATAGCTTATCTGCTATTGACCACTCTCTTTTCTTGAAATGTTTGGGCATTTCTACTACAGCTCTTCTAATCTATATTGATGACATTGTACTCATCGGGAATAACCATTAGGAAATTGATCACATAACTGCTATGTTGGATCAACATTTCAAAATTAAAAACCTAGGTGATCTTACCTATTTTTTAGGTTTTGAAGTTGCTAGGAACAAAACTGGTATATATCGTAGTCAAAGAAATTATACAATTGATCTTTTACAAGAGACGGGCATGTTAGACTATGTGGCTATGCCAACACCCATGGTTCACTCTACTCATCTCTCCGCAAATGAAGGAATTAAATTAAATGAAGAAAAATCAACATCTTACAGAAGACTCATTGGCCGCCTCATATATCTTACCAATACCAGACCAGATATTTCATTTTTTGTCAACAAACTCAGATAATTTTGTCTCTGCTCCTTCAACTGATCATCAACGCGCCGCTTTTCGTATATTGAGATATCTCAAAAATGCTCCTGGATCTGGTGTCTTCTTTAACAACAATTTCCTACAATTAAAAGCTTTCAGTGACTCTGATTGGGCCACATGTCAAGAAACCAAAAAATCCATAACTGGTTTCTCAGTATATCTTGGAAACTCTCTCATATCTTGGAAGTCTAAGAAGCAACAAACAATATCAAGGAGTTCTTCAGAAGCTAAGTATCGAGCCCTTGCTACCACTGCATGTGAAATTCAATGGATCACATACCTCTTAGAAGATTTACACATAAGCTACACCAAACCAACTCTATTGTACTGTGACAATTGTTCTACTATCCAGATTGCTTCAAACCAAGTTTTTCATGAACGAACAAAACACATAGAAACTGATTTCCATGTTGTTCGTGAAAAACTCAACACTGGTCTACTTAAATTACTTCCAGTATCATCCTCTATGCAAGGTGCTGATATTTTTACAAAACATTTACCTCTTACTCTTTTCAGGGACATACATTTCAAGCTGGGAATGAAGAATATCTACTCCCAGCTTGAGCGGGGTGTTAACGTATTATACTAAAATAATCTTCGACTAAACAAAGTGTTAACATATTTTTAATCTATTATTATTTGATTAGATACTGCTATATGGCATAAGGCAACATGAAGCTATGCAGATGCAACATTAGTGATCTACAAAGATACAGATACAACTATACTTTGATTAAACAAATGTGACTATACAGATGCAGCACAATGACACAGATGCGGCATGAGCTATCACACTTTATATGAAGATAGCATACGGCTATGCAGTGGCGGTGTTAGTAGTATATGGTCACACTCATTGATACGGACACGACCATTGATGATACAGTCACTTACTGATACGACACCACTACTACTTACTTCCTCACGTGCCTCACTTATTTTTTATATATTTTGTCTTCTCCCTCAGAAGAAGTAATGAAAAACACTTTTTCTTCGCCCACTCTCTTCCAGTCTTTTTCTTTATATCTCTTTTTCTTCTCTTCTCATAATGAATAGATTCATAATATTTTCTTGTTCTTCTTTTTCTACTCTTTTTCTTACCTTTCCTATTATTTCTGAAACAAATAATTTTTTCATGGTATCATAGCTTTGTTGCGTCTCTGTTTTCTTGACTTCTCTTTGGTACGGTTCTTGTTTTTTTTTTCTTGTCACGGCAGAAGAACAATCATGTATGAAACAAATAATTCTTTGAGATGTAGTGCCTCCTTTCTTGACTCCATTGACATGCCACTAGAACGTCATGACAAGTTCAAGGTAAATGTTCTAATTTCCATGTAGAGAAATCAAGAATGTCACTCGATGAGCATTAGCGCGATAGAAAAGCTAAGGGAATCCAACTCTTCCACAACAAGATTATGTTCAAATTGAATGTTACAGTTTGAATAGATTTTCCTGAAAAACTTGTCATTATGGTTGAGTAATTCTTAAAAAACAATTACTCTCATTTAATACTTACAGTATGACAATAGCACCTGAAGTGATAAAGAGTACTTTGGTAAATATCATTTGAAGTTTAAAAAATTTGAGAAACTGTTATTTGGATGAAATTTGAAATTGTAAGCGGAAGAAAATGACATAGGATTTAGGTGTAAAGAGGAAAAACACCTCCATAAAAAAATGAGAACTTAGAACTTGATTGTGCGAAGCGATAAACTATCATTGAATATGAGAAAGAGTGGTATGGAGAAACTTAAGGTTTAGATAGAAGGAAGGGAAAAACTGTAAAAAGGATGAGTGGAGGAATGACAAGATGAAGGAGAAAACGATAGTGAAAAATGAAGGAAGACGAGTTAGATCCCTAATAGAGAAGGTGAAAATATAAGAAAGACAAAAGAACAATTATGAAAAGAGACAAAAAGAATATAAAATATAAAAATTCAACATATTAAAAAACTTTTCTTTTCTTCCATATCCTTCCCAGCTCAGGGTGTAAAACGAAAGTATAATACCTGTAAGTGTCAAAATAATACTACTTCTACTTCAACTAGTTAAATTTGAGATTGGGTGAGAGCTAAATTTAAAGTGAACAGCAGTATTCTTTCCTTATTTAATCAATTCCCTTATTAGTTTATTATATTTTTTTGAAATATTTCATCAAATTTTCAAGAGAGGTATTTAATTAAGAGACACGAGTGAATCCGTCCTTGCAATGCTATAATAGAATAACCAACCTCAAAATTGTGATCTGCAATTTTTTTGGCTTAAATAACCTTTAAAAGGATGTTTAATATTTTTATTTAATTAGGTTACGGAAAAATAAGCTTACCTGGTAAAGAAAAGCTACATAAGCTTACGTTTAGATTCAGGCAAGAATAAACCATAGAAATTCAAAAACAGAATAATCTAAAAGTTGGAATAACGTAATTTATTTATAATCGTAGCTCACAAATTTCAACCTTAATGAAATACTAAGTTATTAGCAATTGTTTCTTTATGAATTAAAAGATGATAAATGCTTAAAATTCCTCAATAACTATAAATCTAGTGACACAATAAATCTTCCAGTGAAAGCCTAGAGATTTGCCTACCATCCCATCTACTAATTTTCTCTAGGATATCCTCATGAAACTTCTTGGCCCCATTTGTGGAAATGGATGCAAGCAAAAACGATTTTATTAAGCATGTATACTACAACAAATTTGAAGAGAGCGGAAATTTTTCGTTTTTATTGTTGAGATTAGACCAAAGTTTAAGCAGCTTATTATAAGTTATTACTGATTAACTTTTATTAACTTCTAGAGAGAATTTCTTAAAAGAAGCCTCTTAAGAAAAATAATCACTTCTTTCAACTAGCTTTACTGAGAAAAACTTTGAAAAAGAAATAGCAATTTCTCGAAATTAATACTAGGACACCGGCAGAATAAAACATAAAGGGGAGACAAATAGATGAGGCAATTCTTGTATCATTCAACTCTGTCGGCCCTGAAACACATTCCAATAGAATTCACAACATGGCCAACTCAAGAATCTCCTTTTACGGGTAATCTAAATATAGAACAAGTGAGACTGTCTATAGAAAAAATTTCAGGGTACATTTTAACCAAAAGCTACAATAACAAGGTACCCCACCCTTCAACAAAGGATGGTAAATGCCATGCAATTCAGCTCCAAACCAAACAGAAACCCAGTTGGCTTGCAAAGTTAATCCATCCTTCCCTTCAAAATCCTTTCCTTTACTTCAGTTGGTGTACTGCATAAGACAAATCAACATAGCCCTTCAAATAAATTAACAGGCATAAAATCAAAACTTAAATCTCCTAATTTAAAGGAGGAAAAAATATAGAAGTTAAATAAACAGAGGATGTTAAGCATATTTTGGGTAACAAATAAAGTATTGCAAGTTTGTCTTTCAAAGTGATTAAAGCAATCTGAAAGGAGGGAAGGTGGAAAGGAAGGGGAAATGTGAATATTGGGTCTATGGAGCAAAGGCTGAGTATATGTCAAAAATAGACAGGTGGTAAAAGATGTGGAGGAAAGAGAAATGGGAGGGGAAGAACTAAACAATGGCAGCTGGCAATAGGGTAGTGGAGGAGGGAGATGTGACAAAAGGAGAGATGCGTTGTCATTGGTGAGAGTATGATTTTACTCTCCTTTTCTGCAAGGAGACTCTTGTAGAAATCATAGACTAAAAATATAATCAAATTATATTATAAATCAGTTTTATAGAATTTAGTCATAGCTACGCCCACTTCCCAAGAATTTTTTTCAAGTCATTGCAGCCAATTTAAATATTTCTTTCTCTTGGCACCAAGGATACTGTGTTTGAGTTTTGTCAAAATTCAAGTTCAATTCTAAATTCTTTATCAACTCTGTGCCTATTAAATTGGTATCCGCACCTTCCACCATGCCTCTTGGCTGTAGATGAGATGCATGGGTGGTGAGGCTGACTATTGCAGTGTTTGCCAGAGGCAGAACTACTCAAAGAACTAGTGCACAGCCAGCTGCAGTGCTGGGGCTTAAGTCCAACATTGGTAAGAGGTTTATGTGGCTCTGGATTCTCCAACTGAAACAACTAACTTTTGTAGTTTAACTCTCCCAAGGTTCTAAGAACAATCCATAAAAATGTAACTAAACAGCCTGTGGAAGTTCCCTACTAAGGAAGTGTTTTATCTTGCCTTGTCAAAATTATTTTATGCACATGCATAAGTTGCAACTTAGTGCCTGTCGCTTGTTACATGGACAAGTGCATATAAAATAAATGTGCTAGTAATGGCACGGAAATTGACAATAACAGGATATACACCAAATTACTAAGAGAATCAGAATTTGTAAACTTACACAACATAGACATGTCCTCCCCAACCACTTAAACAATCACGATCTACGGAAGATAGCAGTGCTTGGGAGATGGTCTCAAACAACTCCTCTGGTTCCTGTGTCAAGATCAGAAACCAAACGAAAAAACTAAAGCTGCGTCTCTTTAACAAACATGAAAAAATATTATTAAAACATCTGCAGTTTAATCACAGGTATGACAGTGCTGAAACCAAACTGAAAAATCAAGGCAATATCAAAGCATTACTAGTCTCTTCTATTTGAATCCCAGACTAACACACCATAAAACATCTTGTATCCATCCAACAACCCCATAGTTATTAGACATTTCACTAATGTTGAAGTTTGGTAACCCAATATATGTCTCTGCATTTGCAATATTATACAAACTTCCTCCCATACCAAACAAGATATCTCATGAAATTACTTTCACAATAATTAATCAAACCTTTTAGGCTTTAAATAAAACTCATGATGCTTTGATTAATCATCTATAGATGAATTGGTGATGTTCATCTGTTTGGATCATCCTCATAATCCAAACCAAACCAATTCAATTGGTTTGGATTTTTAGATAAAATGGATCTAACCCGAACCAGACCAATCAAATTCAATGGTGATTTAGTTTGGGGTATCGATTTATGATTTACAAATCCAATGAACCCAAACCAAACCATTGATGTATTTTTTCATTATTAGTTATGGTATGTAAAGTTTTATGATATAATTATATAATTTCTTTTATAATTTTTTTCTATTATTTAATTGATGTAAGTCAATTACAATAAAAAAAAAAAAAAAAAAAAAAAAAAAAAAAAAAAAAAAAAAAAAAAAACTCTTTAATGATAAAACTATGTACAAGCTTTTGGGCAAAATTATGTTCTTTTTCTTTGTCTCAAAATAGAATTTGGTATATTTGCATATAATTATATCTAATTGATCCGAATACAACCAACATATTCTTGATTGGGTTGGGTTGTTCAGATTTTGATTTTTCTTTTGTTGAAAAACCTAAGAAAATGAAATTTATTGGTTTGAATTTAATTTTCTCTCCAAATCGAAAACTGACCAAGGAACAACCCTAACAAGAATAATGTTGTCTACTAGAGTAGACATAAATAGATTGTATTCTGGGTCGACTGAAATAAAATATCCATGTGAAAGTAAGGTAAAACATGACTATATTGATTTGCATAATCACATTAAAGAGTTATCTGAAAGACAAAACAAGTTAATCTGAGTGACCAACCATGTCAGGCTTAAACATCGCCTCACAAGCACCATACAGAGACTCAGATGCAGTGCCAGAAACAACAAAATCTTTCGCAAGCTCCCTGTATAGAAGAAAATTGTAAGATAAACCATTACATGTATGCAGCTCATATGACAATATACAAACTTATAAGGTTGTATAATTTAAGGGGAAATTTGCATCAAAGGAACCATTCTGTTTGATAAGTATACAAAATTTTATCTTCTAGTCTCATAAATTTGGTCCATCTTCATCACTTTTTTTCTAAACCATGCTGTTTGTCGACTACAACTTCCTTTTATCTTTTATTAGGGCCTGTTTACTTCCAGTTCCATGTCCAGTTTTCCTTTTTCAATTACAAAACTATCACCTTGTTTTCAATTCAGTTCCTGCTTCCAATAGGAAACACTAAAAATAACTTTTAATTGGTTTTATTTGTACCTATACTAATCTTTGAAAACGAATTGAAAACAAAATGGTAATTTTGTAATTAAAAATTAAAAAATAGAAAATGGAAGCAGAAGTAAACAAGTCCCTAATTACTCTTAATTTTTTAATTGTTTCGTACCATAGCATAGAAAGTCACCAACTTTTAGGCAATTGAAGCATGGAAGAACAAAACATTTCTAAAATCAGATCATGTCTGATTTACAAGTAACTGGAGGAATAGCCAAAATTAATAAAGGTCAGCAAAATTGTTCAACTATGCAGATGATGCTTTTGTCAGTCAGAAACTTCAGCCAAATGAACAAAACAATGTAAACCATTTCTCACAAATGTAAATGATACATACTTATCACTAAAAATTGCACTATACATTTATATTATATATTACTAACAATTGCATGTTTTTACACGCAACAGTGAGATCCCTCTACAAGAAAATATGGACAGTAGTGTAGAAAAATTTTAACTTACTTTGCTCCAATACAATCCATTGTGCAAATGAATGGTTTGTCTTCATCCCCTAATCCAGCAATTACAGGCTGGCAAAAATATGGACCAAACCTGAAAAGCAAAAGATGCAAACTTGTTTTCACTATAATAAATAAGAGTTTATTAACAATGTAACATAAAAAGAAACTTGTGAATTTTTTAGTTTATTGTGATTTGTTGTAACCACTCTACAAAATTGTAGAGGGAACCAAAAATAAATACAAAAAATTAAGCATAGTTTAACTTCAACCTACAATGAGCTATCGGTCCACATTCAAATTATGAATTGCTAAGTTAATTTTTGAATTGTGAATTGGACACCATATATAGGACATCAAGTCTTAAGATACGTACAAACATAAACATACATATGTAAACATGCATACTGATACACTCATATATATCCCTACATATGTATGCATGCACATAGACACCTGTAAATGTGTATGTGTGAAGGTATATATGCTCAGGGTAATATTTTTAAACAAGGAATTCAGAAAACAATTTAATCATAAGTGTCAACCAAATCCCAAGTCTCCTGATTACGATAGCCCTCCACCATTAGAATGGTGGTGATTATCAACAAATTTCGAAAAGATTACCATGCACGAAAATCCTTCACCATCAGAATGGCAGGTAACAGTTAACACTCTACTGTTCCCATCTGAGAGTTCCAAACCATAATGCAACCAAATGACTTCCAACAACCCCCCCCCCCCCCCCCCCCCCCCCCCC
>Ga0209700_104126_pt1 | contig 26665 bp, 22 predicted proteins | sample SiratroredBW_FD_187528 | JGI IMG/M metagenome (GOLD analysis project Ga0209700, IMG submission 187528) | Root nodule microbial communities of legume samples collected from California, USA - Siratro red BW (SPAdes) (version 2) | ecosystem: Host-associated > Plants > Roots > Nodule | place: USA... | reverse complement strand
TTTTTTTTTTTTTTTTTTTTTTTCTTGTTGAAAACGTATATTAGTAAAACAAAGAAAACATGCATATGTATGATATACACCAGTGCCAGAAAGGCCATAGCAAGTAGAATGTGGAAGTTGGATGAAGTGTCCTGAGATAGAGCCACACGGCAACAATGCTATTGATGCTACTCCTTCCATCATCATCAACTCTTCCACGTTCCCCTCTTCCTTCTCCTCTGCCGAAAAATCTGACCCAAGAGAGAAAAATAACAAAATGAAAATGGGTAGGGGGGAAAAGTGATGGGAAAGCCAATTGAAACACAAAGTTTCAATCTTTTAACACTACAATCGCAGGATGAATGGAAAAAAATAAAAATAAAAACTACCCATTTGCGTGTGAGAGAGAGAATGATGAGTGGTTCGGTTCTGCCACAGAACAAACTGCAAAAGGAAGAAAAACACTGAAATGGAGAGAAAAAGAAGAAGCTGAGGTGAAAATGTTAATGGGGCAACAAAGAGTGTCCTTCGTCTTCCTTCTCACCTTTGCATTTTGCCTTATTTCAGATATGTTAAAGAATTGTAGTCCAATTAAAATAAATATAACTAAAATATAAAACAAATTTTAAATTTAATTAAAATTAAAAGTGAGTTTTACTGAATTATTCAACTTTTTATTGAATTAAATCAGTTTTAATTTTAATTAAAATAAAGTTAAATTAAGATATTTTTAATATATATTTTTTAATTTTTTTAATTTTCTTAAGACATCTCTTACATACTTTTCTTATTTATTTTCTTATAGAAAAATGAATCATAGATATTATTCTTAAAAAGTGAAATTTAGGATTTATGTATAATTTTTTCACAATTCTATTTTTAGTTTCAATTTTATAGTAGAAAAAAATGTTATAATTTTAATTATTTAGAATCTTTGTAAGAAAAAACAATTGTTAAATAACTTTAAAAAAATTTGTAAATTTTGTAGAGGTTTTTATTTTCAGAAACTATTTTTTTATGATAAAAGTTGCTAAAAATCACTACAACGAACTACAATGTACCGTCCACAAACAAATTTATAATAAATTTATTTCACAAAAGTGCATGGAGAGAGAATATGGTGATTGAGAAGACAATAATGCAGCAATTGAGAGTTTCAACCATAGAAAACACCGCGACAGAGAAGGCAGAGACGATGGAGAATAAACTGGGAGAAGAGACTCTGCTTTGTCATTATTAAGACTCAAAGGATATTGTAGTTGCTTGTGTATTATGATGAATGCCTTGTGACCAAAGATCACCAATGTGTGGAGTATTATGCTGTTTGAGCTGAGAATCAATAGTTACCCAGATTGTGGTGTATGTGGTTACTTGAGTGTAAGTTTTAACACACTTGTCATGTTTTCAAAGTCTTATCCACAACTAATTCTTTCACCCTACTTTAATAAATAACCCAAGTCAAATAGATGAATTTTTGTTATATTAGGTTTTTAATAATATGTATGGTTTGCAAATGAGACATTGAATGTCTATAACTTTTCTATATTCTTAGGACAATTCCTTGAAGAATATAGGATAAGGCAAGAGAAACTATCTTTGAAATATTATTGTAATTTAGATATGTTGAATAAATGATGGAATAATATCTTGTTGAGATTTGATTGAATTGAAAAAAATTCGCATATGGATAAGTTGAAGTTTAAATGTTAAGTTTGAAGAAGAACTTTGGACATTTTATAACTATATTGAGTTTAAATTGATATAAATATATGTAAGAGTAAAGTACAATTTTTTTGCTAAGATCTATTTTTTTATAAGAGAAATAAAATTAGTATTTTGAATCAAGATAAATTGGGATTAAAGAAATAAGTTAATTTTTAAATTGTAAATGGTTAAATTAATCTATGTTGGTTATTGTATACTACTTATGTAATATATTTATTATTGTAATTGAGTTATGTTTAAAAATTGAGTTGAATATGATATTAGATGACTAAGTTTATACATGTATGAAATTAAGAAGTTGTTGACTTTTTTAAGTATGACTTTCATAATAACTATAATTGAAACTTTCATAGATGTTAGAATAATGTATGACTTTTATTGTAACTTTAATTGAAACTTTCTTACATGTTAGAATAAAAGTCATTTTTAATTGTAATTTAAAACTTGGTAGAAGAATAAAATTTAATTTATTGTATTGAATTGGACTTGAAGTGATGCTTGGTATTTTGAGTTTTGCATAGTTAAATTAAATTTAATATTGGTTTAATATAAGTTTTTGCAATAGGTACTTAAAATTAGGTATTTTAAAATTGTTAAGAATGTATATTTGGTAGAATAAGTTTTTGGTGGTTTTTGAAAATATTCTAAGTTGTATGATAAAGTCATTTTTTTCTAATATTTTTGGTCAAGGGAAACCTTTCTTATTTGAGCAAAATTGTGTCAAATCTTACAATTTCTGAAGATTTTTTATTTTATTTATCGTTTAAGCCAAAATGAAATTAAGTGTTTGACCTTTGTTTCTATTATTTTATCCCTCAAATGAAATTGCTCATTTTTTAAATATATAACCAAAATGGAAACTAAAACTATGAAAACCAAAATTACTCAATATTTAAATAGATAAAATAAAATAGAACAATTAAAACTTCAAATACTGAACTTGCTTGCACACTAGGCGAGTGAAATCAAAAGTACAATCAAATCATTAACTTCAACAATTTCTTAGACCAGGTTCATAGATGGACATTAAATTTAAACACTTGAAATGGATAGTTCTTTTCTTAGTTTTAATTTTCCAACAAAAATGAGAAAAATCTGTAAACTAAGGATAATAATTACCATGAATATGTATAGGAATACCAAAAATTTACTCCTAATCCATCCATAAACCAAACACTACAACTATGGATTTGTTATTTGAAGCAACTGCTGCAGCTTTACACTAAAAATGATTTTCATAAAGTCAACACTTCTTTAGCATGGTATTTGTATTGACCAACAAAAGTTATTATATGAAAAACTGTAAACTATTTCATGCTATGAACAGGATCATGGAAGTTGCATAAGTGTAAGAAAGGGACCTATACTAAAATTTGTTGTGAAACCTTGCATGTGGAGAAACAAGGAGCAGTGACATGCATTCACAGAATCTGTGGAAAACCTTCCCTGCTGTCTTTAACAGTAGAACTGGATTCTGAATCAGTTCCAACCCTCCTAAATACTAGCTTTTGCTGGGGAAGTTGACCATTGGCAAATACTGTGACTTCTGTGTCCACTAAAATTGTGTCTTCCTCCTTGAACTCTCCTCTAAGAATACCCTTGGCAAGTTCATTCTCAACATTCTGCTGAATCACTCGCTTGACTGGCCTAGCACCGTAGTTTGGATCATACCCCAAACTTCCAAGGAGTTGGATTGCAGCTTCTGTCACTTGGATTTTCATCTTGCGATCTGCAATTCTCTTTTGCACCCGCTCCAACTGTAATAGACATAGGAAGTGAGTCTCGTGACAAAACATTGAAAGACCATACAACAATTTGCAGAATTTTAGACTTTCATCATCACAATATGTACACAGGTAATTCTTCTGAGTAGAATATGTTAGTCCTTCAAAATATCTCAAAATTTAGTTTAGTCTTTCGATGTCTCTATACTTTACATTCACCAAAAGTAGTATTGTTTTGGTCCCTCACCAGAGACCAGAAACATATGTTTACGATGAAAATGAGTAAAGGTGTATAGAATTTTCATGGGTACTAAAACCGAATTTTGAGAGATTAGAAACATATTTTACTCTTCTTTATTTTATAGGCGTGGACTTCAACATAATTGTATCTATTAGTGAGGAGAAAATTACCTGTAACCTGACAATGCTACTTATTTGGTCGCGGTCAAGAGGCCGGAAAACAATATACTCATCAACTCTATTCATGAATTCAGGGCGAAAGATTGATCTTGCTGCGTCCATTACCCTCTGCTTTATGGTTTCGTATGCTGACTCTTTGGGCACAGTGTCATTATCTGTGTGGAGAATGTACTGTGATCCAACATTTGAGGTCATAATGATAACTGTGTTGGTAAAACTTACAGTCCGGCCCTGTGAATCAGTTACTCTTCCATCATCCAAAATTTGAAGGAATACATTGAAAACATCTGAGTGTGCCTTCTCAATCTCATCAAACAAAATGACAGCATAAGGTCTGCGGCGAACTGTCTCTGTTAGTTGCCCTCCCTCTTCATACCCAACATACCCAGGTGGAGCCCCAATCAATCTTGAGACTGTATGTTTTTCCATGTACTCACTCATGTCAATTCGTACAAGTGCTTCTTCTGTGTTGAACAAATAGGAAGCAAGGGCCTTGGCTAGCTCAGTCTTTCCTACACCGGTTGGTCCCATAAACATGAAGCTAGCAATCGGTCGATGGGGATCTGAAAGGCCTGCTCTTGAACGTTGGATAGCCTCAGCTACTGCCTTGACAGCAGGATCTTGACCAACAACACGCTTATGAAGCTCTTCCTCTAAGTACAACAGCTTCTCTCGCTCTGATTGTTGAAGTTTTGAAATTGGAATACCGGTCCACTTGCTTACAATGTCAGCAATATCATTTCCAGTAACTTCTTCTCTCAACATAGACTTACCAGAGTTCATATATTCATGTAACTCCTTTTCTACACTTTCAAGTTGTCGTTGCAAGGAGTTTAGACTCCCATACTTTAATTCAGCTGCGCGATTAAGATCATACTCTCGCTCAGCCTGTTGAATCTCAAGATTTACCCTGTCTATCTGCATATATATGAACATCAGAAACCATCAGATTTCAATCTTCCAATTAACATAAAATCTTGTCTTAGTGCATGTGCATTTCTAATGTCAGTGCATAATTACCAACATCCTTGCACTGGTTCAGTGTGATGAAACCCCTGTCACAAGCTGTGTTCTAAACGTTCACTTATTTATATAAACTGAATGCACATTTCGCAAACACAACAAAATTCTGATAACATACCTCCTCTTTAATAGATTGTAGACGAGTCATTACAGACTTTTCATGCTCCCATTGCCCAGTCAATTCATCCTGTTTCTCTTTTAAGAGAGAGAGTTCTGTCTCAAGTCGATTTAATCTATCTTTAGAAGCCTTGCCTGTATCATTCATGAGAGAGAGTCTCTCCATCTCGAGTTTCAAGACTGACCGATTAATCTCATCAAGTGCAGTAGGTTTTGAAGTAATTTCCATTTTTAGTTTAGCAGCTGCTTCATCAACCAGATCGATAGCTGTAATTTTAGAAGTAGCAAGAAATTAGTGCTTTGTGAGTATCGTTGATGCAAGTCCACAAAAAAATGAAACACAGTAAAAAAATTTATTGAAAACTAGGAATAGTTTTGCATAAAAGGAGGAAAAAAAGAGCATAAATGAATAGTCCAAAATTGATATTGGCTTGAGATTATACAAAAGACAGAGTATTGACCTCCATTTATACTAGTCTGAGAATCATAATCCTAATCAATTGAAGAAACCGATTAGTGTACAGTGAAAAATAGGAACCACCTCCTAAGCCAACATCCAAGATACTTTAAGATATTGAGTTCCAATACTAATATTATGACATGCTTTTCCATATATTCTGAAAATTTTAACAAAATAAATTAACAAAACTAATAAATGATAAAATTATAAAAAGAGAAGTTGTAGCTATAAAGTAATCATTCAAATTCAAAACATTGAAAATGAATTAGACTATGGTCAAAATAATTTTAAAGCTCTATATAGTTTTAACGCTCTTAAGAACAGTTTCAATTAACACCTTATATCATTTATTGCTAAGGCCCTAATCCAGAATCCAAACATCATTCTTTTAAAAGTTGTAAGGTATCATAATACCAGAACTAATTATTTGCAGAAAAAAATACAACAAAAATTCATAATCTTTGTGTAATATATTCGGTTGCCAAGAGTCTTTAGCCAGTTATTAATACCTTTATCAGGCAGAAACCTCCCACTTATGTATCTATCAGAGAGAATTGCAGCATCTACAAGAGCACTGTCAGAAATGCGAACTCCATGATGCAGCTCGTATCTTTCCCGCAGTCCCCTCAGTATTGAAATGGTATCTTCAACAGATGGTTGGTCAACAAAAACTTGCTGGAAACGACGCTCAAGTGCAGGGTCCTTCTCAATATACTTTCGATACTCATCTAATGTTGTTGCACCAATACACCGCAGCTCTCCCCGACCAAGCATAGGCTTTAAGAGATTACCAGCATCCATAGCACCATTTGTAGCACCTAGCATGTGACATATAATTGTAATCAAATTCATCGGCCACATGTTTAATTTCTATTTTCAAATCACCATAGCTATAAACAAATGCAGTATTTCGGGAGAAAAATATTCGTTGAAATGTATCATCTTTCTCTAATCTGAATATCCATTGATTTGAAGGGTTTTCACACACCAGTTATGCACACAGAAAGAACAAAAAAATGGGGAAAGTCGTACAGACCCTTCAAACAGCTTTTGCAAAAACAAAAATTCAGCTACTAAAAGTGGCAAACTGTGAAATTCATTACCTGCCCCAACAACTGTATGGATTTCATCAATGAAAAGGATAGTCTGACCATCTGATTCTGTTACTTCTTTGAGAACAGCTTTCAGTCTATCTTCAAATTCTCCCCTGTATTTTGCTCCAGCAATGAGTGCACCCATATCAAGGGATATGAGCTGAAAGTACAAGTGTATCAGATTAATTTTACAACTCCTGGTCAACATACAGCTCAAAATGGAGAACAAAATAAGATAAATATTGCAAATTTATAAAACAAATCAATGGAATTAAGGGTAAGATTTAGAGGGTATAATAGATATCAATGTAATGAAAATGAGATAAAAACTTAGAAAAGCCAGTTAAAGTAAATCTATCCCACATTCCCATTCTTTCCCCTTTATCTTCCATTTTAAGAATATTAGGAATTTAGAATAGCCAAAATAAATCACATACCTTTCTATTCATCAAAGCTTGAGGAACATCTCCTTGAACAATTCTTTGAGCAAGTCTGTTTCCAAAGCATTGCTAGGTCAATGTTTAATGAAAACTACCACAAGCAACCAAATAAGGTATAAACATTTGACCTACTCATCTAACAAAATTACAAGAAAAACCAGGATCTCTGGTTCAGCAAAAATGTCTCAACAGCATCAATGAACATGGTTTCAGATTTTCAATCACATGACGTCACCTGATGTGGCTTCAGTACTACGATTGATGCAGTGTTTGCAACTACATTAGCCTGCAATTGCAGGTTGAATTCACAAGAAAAATTGTGACGGCCATAATGTCGCTTCTTTTTAAAACAAAAATAACATTTCACGATTGAAAGCTTGGAAAAAATGCTACACCACAACCCACATTGCTTGCAGTAAACACAGTGCTTGAAAGCACATAACCGCAAAGTAACTGCAACCGCAATTTAAATTGATTGTGGTCTCAATAACCATACAATTGATTACATTGTTTCTACCATTGATTCTAATCTATAATGCTATAGAAAAGGAAATGCCTAAATATTTGGTTTTTGTACAATAGAAGAAAAGAATAAATTGTTATTTCAAACAGTGTATCACCTCTTGCACTCAGTTTCCTGTTTTAAGGAACTTTACTTTCAAAAGCAGAAGAGAACTATCATTTTAAATTAGGCCAATCTCTTAAACTTACTTCCTACTTTTATGAAACTTGCATTTTGAAATATTATACTCGCATACAGAAAACAATATAATTTATATCTTAAAAATATTAATAAAAAATTGTAGCCATGTTCAAATAATTTGTATTTTGTTTCACAACAACGCAGTAGTCATTAATTTCTTGTATGTATGAGACAGGTTACACATGAAACTCAGGTAACGGATAACAGTAGCAGCATCTAAAATTTAATTTTAAAAAAATAATTTATAGTAATGTTTAAAAATAAGACAAACACAGGCAACAGTTGGGAGGAAGACCTAAACACTTACCCTTCAGAGATTGCTGTTTTTCCAACACCAGGCTCTCCAATTAGCACAGGATTATTCTTTGTTCTCCTGGAGAGAATTTGAATGCACCTGCGTATTTCATCATCTCTTCCTATGACTGGGTCAAGTTTTCCTGCTTTAGCCATTGCCGTCAAATCTTTCCCATATTTTTCCAAGGCTTCATACTTTCCTTCAGGATCTATAGCAAATTGAAACTGAGGCTTATGAATCATAAGATATTTCCAAATAAAAACATTGCATGTACAGATCCTCATAGCCCATCGTCAAGCACAGGTTCTAGCACAAAGAGATTATGGCCCCTTTTAAAAGAATTTTGCTGTTTTCATTTTCTGTCTTCACTTGTACAGGAAACAGGGAAAACAAAAAAATAATTGTTTTCAATGTGCCAGTACAAATCTTTGAAAAAAAGATGACAGTTTTGTAATTAAAAATAAAAGAGAAATGAAAAAAAGAAGTAAATAGACCCTAAAGTTTTTAGTAGCAGAAAATAACCCCCTCTCCCAAACAAAAGCAGGTAACAAATAGAAAACAGAATGTCAATAGACAGCAACATTATATACTTAAAATTTAGATCACCTTGGTCAATAACTGACTGGCGTCCCCTTACGGACTCTATGGCAGATTTAAGACCTTGCTCAGATATTTGAAAATCTCTGAACAATATCTTCCCGAATCGTTTATCTTGGGAAAAACCAAGAACAAAGTGCTCAACTGACACAAATGAGTCCCCATATTCTTTCTTGAACTCCCTAGCTCTCTGAATCAATGCCTCCAAATCACGACCCAACATTGAACCAGCTGATTCCCCTAGAACCTTACATAATAGGACAAGAGTAACAATCAGGTTCTTGGACTCCAGAGTGTATTTATAGGCATCTAAAAAGACACAATGAATGCCTATGAGTTTTGCTCCATATCATGTGCATATTCTCAAAGTTGTATACTTATATCTAATAGTGAATTGGAAATTTAAGTGCTATCTGACAAATACTGGATCTGAACTGCAACCAAGACCTGTAACTCAGCAATATTTTGAACATCGATGCAACAAGTCTTTTCAAGCACCAGCAATGAAAATCTCATTAATTATAGGCTGCTCATAGAATCATACTGAATCAAGAGTGCAAATAAATAAGAGATTTTGCCACACATAATAATATAATTTGAATAAAGAAAAAGACTTAGGGTTTGAATTGCATATCATCGATATATTAACTGTTTGATCTAATTAGTTTGCCATTTTACTCCTTTCCTCTACAATTTTTGCTAGGATGAGAACAACACTTCATAATCGGTCAGACCTAGTTTCACCATTCAACTCAATGTTACGACATTATAAAAACAGAAGAAAATGTTGAGGACTTAATACAATTTCTATTTAGGTCTTAATCTGAAGGAAAATTACACCCATAATCCAAGTTGCAAGATAATATCGGTCAAACCAATAACATCTCATACCTAAAATAGAGCCAACAAGAGGAAGCCAGACTATGATAACAAGATAAAGACATAACTATGAGCATCAAAGCATATGCAAATTTGACTTAGTCAATCACCTTGGGTTGCCGCTTAATGTGCTTATCAGTGGCCTCTAGAAGCCGAGTATTATCTACCCCAACCTTAGAAAAGATTCGGCGAGCAAGTCCGTTCTTTTGCTCTAACAAAGCTTTCATCAAGTGCTCTGTCTCCACAATCTGATGCTTGTTCTCCTTAGCCACTTCTGGTGCAGTGATAATAGCTTGCCATGCCATTTCTGTGAATTCCTGTTGTGTAATCTGTCATTGCATCAAAACCCAATATCAATCACTACACCTCTGAAATTCCAACCATCAGCATAATAAGTGACCCAAAATCAGAAACAATTTAGATTGCCACAATTGAAATGAATCGAGTTAACTTGAGGTAAGCCAAACTTGACTTGCATGAGCTAATATATTAAACTGATAAACCAATTACTTAAATGTAACACAATAAATGTACTTTACATATGTTTAGCTAAACTAATTTAGTATTATTTTCATAACAACAACAGACCAAGAATAAACTAAGCATTAATATAGTTAGGTTTAAATACCTTTTTCATTCTTGCAAATATACAAATTTTTGCTTTTAATCTGTAAACTTGTTTAACATCCTTGTAATATCCAAATCTTCCATTTTGGTCCTTTTTGTTCCAAAACACTAGGGTGGTTCCATCAGGCGTTACGAAAATGCTTGTGTAACAATACCAAATGGGGTCAGATAAGCATTTTGTAGCAGAGACTAATGAGAGAGAAAAAAAAAAGGTCGGAATATTTCAAGGATCATAAACAAAACAAAATCACACGAACTAAAAGAAAAAAGTTTGTCGAGTGAAAAAGGTATCTGGCCATGTATTCAATAAATTGCTATCATAACATGTAAAAGCTCAACAACGTCCATCGGGCAACGACCCATTACAACTACAACAAGTTTTAGTAAAAAAAACACACCTCTCAACCATAATACAGTAGATTAAACTTATAACATTAAAATAAAGCACAAATCTTAAATCCAAAGGGCTTAAATGCTTCGAAAATGAAACATCACAAATCGTTAAATTTATTTAATTATCACATATTCCTTTCTTCAAAAAAAAGTTAAATGCACTCTCAGTTCCAACAGAAAAAAAAAATGTTCATTTTTAGTCTAAAATAATAATCTTTTAATGTCTACCTATCATGAAAATGTACCAGGTGTGTATCCTCTTCAATTAATGATATCCCTGCACTTGACACAATCATCTATATATATTTTTTCCAAGAACTAAAATCAAATGTAACCCATATTTAATATTTAAGTATTTGAAGTAAACCCAAAAGTGACAATAGTACTATCTAGAAGTAACATCAAGGAGAGTAAATTACATTGACACTTTTTCTTATTCAGCAAACCATTTTCTGTCGCTACAATGACCCTTTAATCTTTTGAAAATCATTGCTCACCTATTTTACTCATTAAACTAACTTTTCTAAATTGATTGTAAAATGTCAAACATTAACAAAAAGGTATCATGCAATCTGAAAGTGTAATTTTCTCATTTATTAAGCATTTCCTTCGTTTATAAGCTCATTAACACTAATTCCAAAACCCTAAAAGGATTGATTAACAATGAATACGGTTATGAATGTGCAAGCATACTTTTCCACTTGATGAAACCGTGCAGCGAACAGAGAACTGCGCAAGGTTTCTTCGCGTTCTCGAAGACCCATTTGAGAAAGCTTCTCTTTTCTTCGACGGCACCGAAATCAAACTCTTCAACGAAGTTGGGTTCGTGGGAAAGCCAAAGGAGACTTGAAACTGCGCGAATCGAGCGTGGCTTCTGTGGCTGCGAATTGGAACGGAAGGACGAAGAGCAATACCCGGAAACGACGTCGCAGAGGCCATCGCCGGTGACCGGAAACGGCGAGGAATTTTCCGGCAAGGTTGGTGGTTGACGTGGAGAAGGTTGTGTCAGTTGTGCGGGCGCAAAACAAAGCGAATCTGATAAGAGCTGATGGATATTGGATAAGCCGGGTGCGCAATGCGCCACCTCAACATGTGGTTTGCTTTGGATATGCTTTGAATTGGACCACGCTCTACAATTTTTTTCAACCTTTGAAATTAAATTTTATTTTCATAAATATAAAATATTATAAAAATATAATAAACCATTAATAAAATAAAAAATCTTTATTTGAACCAATAACATAGAGATACATCATTTTTTCACTTCATTTTATAATATTATTGCAAGTAAAAATTTAAGAAAATATATTAATGATTATTAATAATAATAGTTTACATAAAACTTATATTCATAATAAATAGATTTAAACGTTTTAATATTGAAAACATTGTAATATAAAATTGTTTTTAACTATTGACAACTAGGATTTTAGCATGTACGATTTAAAGGATAAATGTTTATTTTATATAACTAAAGTGTATAATAAAAATACCTTTTGATCTCTCTCTATATATAATTATAAGGTTTAGTTATAACATTCATCACATAATCTAAAAGAGTGTTAAGAAATGGCATTCATTAAATCACTTTTATGATATATATTAATAATCTATGTAATCATATGAAGAGAAAATACATACGTTGTTATAATAAAAAAAGTATAGTTAAAAAAATAAAAGTAAAAATTAAAGATTTTTCAGTGATCACTTAAAAGAAATAACATAGTATTATATAAATAAAAAAAATTCAAGAAACTTAAATAAAAGTTGTATAATTTATTAGATATTTTTTACATGTATTTTATTCTCAATGTAAGATCTTAGCCATGTCAACTATGTGTATATTTGATGTTTATTGTGAAGTTCAAAACCTTTGTTTTATCCATAAATCTCTTGTTTGTTTAAATTTGAACCTCAATTGAATTTTGAGATTTATGTAAGAATTAATTAACTGTCTCTTTTGAAAGGAAAAGTCTAGTGATTTTGAGATAGGAGTATATTTAAAATAATATATATATATATATATATATATATATATATATAAGTAGATAATTACAGTTAATTGTTAAGATATTAATATTAAAGATACTCAAGTGAGAATATTATCTGATATTAAATTGCATAAAATTAGAATTTATTGGGTTTGTTACTGTTCGTTTTGATTATTTACTCTTATTAATGTACTGAATAAATGCACGTATTCTGGTGTAAACTCTGAAACTATGTCTGGAGATGCTAGTAAAAGGACATAAAAGCAGGGTTTGAATGTTCTTTTCCTTTTTTTTTTCCATTTTTTTAAACAAATTGTATGTATAAACATTTTTATCTCTCAATCTTTTGCTATCAATGATTGTCAAGTAATCTGTCTCTTGAGTCTGTCTCTTTATAATAAAAATAGGTAATATTTTTGAAAACTCAAAACTTATTTAAGTTTAATTAATTATAAATAAATAATATTTCAAACATTTAAATTATAATATACATTTTATTTATATAATTATACAAAGTTGTTTTCAATTATTGATAAATAAAAATATTGAAATTTAATTTAAAAATAAAGATAGATTGAAAAAGACATCCTCAATGAAGACTAACCTGTAACAACTCTTATTTGCCTATTTTAGACTTTACTTACCTTCCACTGAAATCTTTGAATAGTTATAAATTATGTTCATGAACAAAAATTAAATAATTATTCTAATTTATTCCTCTGGTATCGAAATGTGAAAGAAAGACTATTCTTAAAATTTCATTCATTTAATTTAGATTTTATTTTTAATAGCCTTCTTTCTATTCTTGATATCAATTTTGAAAAAATGATAATGTAGAAAAAATATTAATTCTAATTGAAATTAATATAATTAAATAATATGCTTAAATATATTTTTAATTCATATAAAATGAATAAGTTTTAATTTTGATTCCTTGAATTTTTTTTATTAAAGCATCATTTTGAAAAACGCTAAGATAGATGTATTAATCTATCTTAAAATGAATATTAAAACCTGAAAATTAAAATTCATAAAAGATATTTTTGCAGAAAGTAAAACCAAAACCTACACATTTTATAAATATTACAAAAAGTGATTTCAAATTTTACAAAATAATAAATAAAGAAAAATTTTAGAAACCAAAATCAAAATTCCTTAATTTTACATGATTTAAAAATATATTTAAATCTAAATAATATTAGTTAATTATTTTTTAGACAATTTGTTAATTTTGTTAGTTAGTATGAATCTATCTCCTTTATGTTGAACACGAAGGGAGTGTATAGTGAGAATATTTATTAAAAAGTTTCTTACCGTCAATTTCTTTTACTAAGCAAAGGAATGTTTTTCATAAAATTGTTTTATGAGAGTATAATTTTCTGAAATTAAAAAAAATTACTTTTTTAGTTTTTTTTAAATAAGATTATTAGGAACAATATTTTTCAACAATATATTTTAGGCCTGTTGTCCACAAATTGTTTTCATGGGTTTTGAAATTCTAACGTCTTGGAGTTATTTTTCTAGTGCAATAAAAATATCACACTTCTTTTTATTATTTCGTTCAATGTGGTAAATAATTCAAGTTTGTAAGAATATAAAGTAATTTTTTCTTTTTTCATTTTTAGCAAAAATATTTTATTAACAATATTTATAAGCAATAATATTGATTTTAATCATTCTTAGCAAGGTTAACAAAATTCATTATGTCAATTTCACTGAATATATATGTACAATACAAGAGTTATTGAGTTACATATTCTCCAATTATTGTAATTCTATTCAATTTACCATTTCCTTGTTCAATCTATGAACATATTTTCTTGCAAACTGATCAATAAAATGAAGCACTTCTGAAATTATTTATTGATACAGGGTTCTTTACAATGATCACAAATCATTCAAGAAGTTAAAGCCATAAAATCAGATTTTGAAGAGGTTTAACACTAGATGCATTTTGCACCAAGCTGAAGCACAAGCACAATTGTAGAGAAACCAATAACTCCTTCACAAGCCAAAAACTCTTTAGCTGTAGTTTTCATGATGCATGCAACCAAAGAGTTTGTGTATGAGGAAATCTTTTGAAAGCCATAAAAATGAATACAAGTGTGATTTGATGACATCTTCTGTTCAATCTGAACACTATAATATCACACAAACACATTTGTTCTGCTTTGCTTCACTTGCTACTTTCCTAGCTGTTTCAAGACAAAAACACCAGAATGTCAAAAAGAATCAAATAAAGCACCAAAACCATATGAACTCAAGATTGATCACACTCACACATTACCCCAGAAGTTTTGTATTTATGGCATGCATGAATAAACAACTTAAGTAGGGTCTCATTTTATAAGTTTTATCCTATAAGCATTTATATAAGTTGCTAATACCACTAATATGAGGAAATATAGTTAAGAGTATGCTTAGATAAATATTAAAAAGTAATACTAAACCTTTTTCCACAGAAGGTGGTTGCACAACCACGTGCATTGTTGTAACTCCACCAGGCAGATCACACAATGGACTCTGACATTCTCCCACTGTTCTGTTGTTCTCCAATATTTTTCCGGCACTAATTAACTTCAAATCTTTAACAGTTCTTGGTCCATAGTCCTTATCTTCAAAACATAAAGGCAAATTCACAGATCTCATTTGTGTCACTAAAATAAGAATAAAGATCATTGAATGCATGACAGCACAATCTCTAGTTTGAACACTTTTTCTTCAACTAATGCATGTGATTTTCTTTGTATCTGGTGTACCAAGTTGCAGCGAATATGGCTCATGGCATGAAACCTTGGCTATTCAAACACACTAAAGAAATTATATAGGAACTAAAACCTCCTTAGTTTTTTCAAAATTTAGCTTATGGTTTTGGTAAAATATGGCATTGTAAAGGGGAACAAATAGACACAACATGGAATAAGAGGAGCTTAAGTTTAAGAAACTACTAACTGAGACATGTAAGTTATGTAACAAATATATGGCTCTTTTATAGTTAAAAGCCTTTCTATGAAATTTAAAACTCCTATTTATGGAGTGCTTTTCCACGTAGGAAAAAAGGGAGATTTCTAAACCATGGCACAACAAAAAAATGTTCTCAACATGCATGTACACAAGGATTTTCAGGAATGCATATCTCAGACACGCTTAGAAAGTCACAAGGTTCCATCAAATGGAAATTTCTTCTTGTCTTTGTTATAACCAACATATAGTTTATTCTTGGATCTCGGTTCTCATCACAAGCGTGAACTAGATCCATAGTGCATGATCACAGGCATGATCTACACCCAAACTTCAAAAGTAATAACTATGTATTTGAATGAATCATGATTTCCACTACATCACTTCATCCGATCACCTCTTCCTACTATGCAATACCGAGTTCAGGAAAAAGCTACCAAAAAGGATAACAAACAGGAACAATATAACACTTTCTGACATTGACATCTAACTATTAGTTGGAGGACTAAAAGAGATTCTAAAAATGAAACAAGACACATAACTAACCTTTTGGCCATTGAGCAAGAAGACTTGCTTTCAGTGTTGCAATACTAGTAGCAGCAGCATAACTTTTAGGGCCAATATCAGAATCATCACTCAACCGAAACTTGATCTCTAACTGATCTTGGCTCCCAGCCATACCCAGAGGCTAAGAAACTTGCAAAATTTCAGAAATCAAATAGCTTCAACCTCAGACCAAGAGGATGATTGAATCACTTCAATTGAGTGTCAATGATGAAAAAGGGTAACTGAATCAAGTATATCACTGGAGTAGTACTCTGCAAAATTTGATACAAAAGAAAAATTATCAGTCCTCTCTCCTCTCAAGTGACACTCAATACCCATATAGTATTCAAAATCTCAATTGGTATAGTAGATAGCCATGGAATCTAAGAAGAGGCATGAAAAGTAGAGATTAAAATCCCTGGCATAAGAATATGAAGTTATGCATGGAGAATAAATGAGCTGGAACTGTGCCAAATAAGTAAACAGAATAAAGTGATTGAATCCAACAAACAAGTAGTGCTTAAAAGGAAACATAATAGCAGAATTCACCACACTGTGACAAAGGAATCTTTCTAAAACAGCTACAAGCCAAAATCAAATCCATACTCAAGAGGGTACTTGTGCAATCACAGAACCAACTTGAATTCCCAACTCGGCCACCTGCAAAACTAGCAAAGGGAACTTTCAAGGCTTGTCACAATTGGGTCAATCACTAATCTGGTTGGTAGTTGTGTCAATCAGAGAAGTTGAGTGAAAAGAGAGATGAAAGAAGAAGTGAGTGGTGTTCTGTTCTGCAACAACTGAAATCACAGGAAACAAAGGAAGAGTAGGAAGGGGTGTTTAGGAGTTTTCAATTGTTGGAATCTCGTTGTTCTATTGATATGTGGAAAGGGAGAAACATGAGTTATTCTTATTCATCCAAAGAGGGTCAATTTTTGGCTGAATTTCGGTGTCAGAAACAGTTCAGAAGGTTCAATCAGTCAATCAAACAAACAAACAGCATGTGTGCCACTCCCACATTCTTAACATCTACGAACTTACCATCATTTCCAACCGCGTCTTTTATAAGCAGGTCAATGCAACAATGTTACATTAAGCCAAAACCACCATGAATTCATTACATCAATACAAGGTAAAACAAAATCATTCTTACAAATTTTTACAATGACTATTTTTTTTTCTTACATTTACTCTCCATAACTCTGAACAAAATGCGAAATTTTGTAAATCCAACTACTGTTGAATCATGACAAAGTATTTTCATGATCATACATGTAAATTTAGATAAATTTAATATTCCCAAATATATAGTTTTATAGTCAATATATGATACTTTGAAATAAAGGTGATTTATAAAATATTAAATACTTTATAAATTATACACAAGAGTAAGATAAATAAATATGGATTGTTGAATCTCATTAAAAAAAAAGTTAAGATTAAAACTACTAACTCATGTTATTTAAAAAAAAAATCATATTATTCTTTTTAGGGTTTAGGGGTTTTATACATAATTCTAGTTACCTAAATTTATTTCTCCCACTCCCACATAGAAAAAAAAAACTCTCTCCACACACACATGTGATTTCATTTAGTTTGTATAAAAATTTGCTGCAAAATATGACATTACTAATATAAAAAAATCAACTTTTTTTTATGTTTGTTTCTCTTAAAAGTCTTTGTAGAAAAGCTGATTGAAAGATCAGTTGAAGGATTGTCTTATTGAATTAGGTATATGAAAGAGAAAAGTTAAAGCCAAAACTCTTGATGAGGGTTTGAATTGGTACAAATAGATGCATCAATAGCTATGGCAGCCAATATTATTGTCCATTGTGATGGAAATGTGATTCAATATTCCAAACTTGATGTGCTAACAAACCCATTCAAGGAATAGTCTCTATCAAATGACGGCTGAAAATATAAATTCTGAAGAAACCATACATATAAGACCTCATATTAGAAAAATAATTACATATATGCTAGCATTCTTATTAGTTTTTGCAAGAGCAACCATTTTTTCTGAAATGGGTGTTTGAAGATTCTTTACATGGGGAGATATTATAGCATGATATCTAGTATTTCTTTTGTTCTTTATTAATAGTTAAAAGTTATTTAAATTATAAAATTATGAGTGAAACTTAGATTTTACCAATTTATAATTTTTAATAAATTTTAGAATTGAATATGTTTTCACCATCAAAACATGGTCATTTTTTTCCCTTGAAAAAACCTCTTTTAACTTTTGCCTCCTGATTTTTTGTTTCATCCTTAAACTTTTCTGCTATGTTAAGTGGTCCCTGAATATTTTCTATCATATAGTAATGTGTCAAATTATCAGAGTCAATATAACAACATGGATAAAATACAAAATAGTTTTTTAGGGACTCAAGCAAGAAAAAATGATACAGATTAAAATAAAAACCAGACATATTGCTGAAGCTAAAAACATGTTTTAAATTAAATTTGAATAATGAAAAAGAGTGCATTAAAAATAGTAGGTTGTTACCATTTCTTTGTTCCAAAATGTAGAAGATTAAGCTCTTCCATAAGCTACAAAACTAATTGGCACTTGTTAATTTTTAATCATGCAACCAAATCACTTGTCAACTAACATGATTAAAGAAAATGTGAAAAGTATAACATTATATGACATGGTAGGTCCAAACTTTGATTTTAAATGTCCTGAAAAAATAAAGGTAAGATCCTCCAAGCACTTTGAAGGGATCATCATGCATTATGGCATAATAGTTGTAATGGAATTCAAGTCATCACCAACTTTGCAAAATCCTTCTTTCAGATTCTTCTTATTTTTATATTTTATCATTCTTTTTCATTTGGTTAATCCTTAGTGTACGTTAAAGTTAATAATCTCTTGATTGTGTAGAATCTCATTACCATTGGTACTTTTGGACTTATGTGAACAAGGGGAATAAATCAACCTTCAAATCCATGCATATGAATCATGTTATCTAATTACTGTTGAAAAGAAATATTCCAGAAGGGTTTTGACTAAGATTTTTTTGCCAAAAGTAGTAAAAAGAAAGCAGTGGAGTGATAAAAAGAGAAGAAAAAAAAAAGGACAGAGAAAGACAGAAGCTAAAAAGATTGTGATAATGTACAGAAAAAGGTAAACTGAGTAGTCACTGATTAAATGATTAGAAAATGAGTGATTAAAATCCTCAAGAAAAGTTCAGTTAAAAACATTAAGTATAAAATATTACCAACTAAACGTCAATTTTTTTATGCATAACATGTTGGTACTTGATACATTAGAATAATTCTGTAAGCACTAAAATCCAGACAAGCATCAAACAAAGTCAGAAAACTTGCATATAAATAAATAGTGCATTTTAAATGTAATAACTTCCTTCTTTCATAATAAAATATTTTCAATTTTACTCCCTTAACACATTGATCTTCATAAAACTGAGAAACAAAAAGTTTGTAATACCATGCAATTTGTATTTATTTGAGTTTAATTGAAGTGCACTATCAGTGTAAATTTTTAAACATCAGCCAAACAGAAATCAGATTTGATAGTTAACAAACTTAATATATGACAATTTATGTATACAAAATACCCTTTGGTTCATATATTATTTGTTCTATTTATTATGCTGTTTTAAAATACTTTCTATGATGCCAATTTTGTGAACGCAAGGGCTGCAAAGATCAAGAACACAGTCACTGAAGGAAAAACTGGAATGGAGAAGGGTAAAAAAGAATTATCTGCACATTTCCAATGTCTGGTAATCATACACAACGAATAACAATATATATAGATATAGATATATCCTACAGACAATTCCCCAATTCAATGGACCTGTTGTAACAAAGCAATCTCAAGAACTACTGCTCCTACAATTCACCATCATGATATCAAATCCAATAGGGTGAATGTAAAAATTGGTGCTAACAAAAATTAACAAACTAAAAAATGATGGGGGGAGAACACTGCACTAGTTGGGGAACCTCACAAATGAACTGTCCTAGCACTTGTGTTCTAAACAATGAACTAGTTTGATGACACAGGCAAATGACCATGACCCTTTTTTATCTTCAGCATTCAGTTTATTCTCCAACATTCACTAAGGAATTTTTGATACAGTATCCCCACATAAGACCAATAACAGTATCCTTTCACCAACCAAAATCTATAGGGCGTGTTTGTATGTAACAAGACTGATGATTCTCATGGCCATGCCAGGATGGCAACTGTGCGTGCAAAAATGTAGAGGGTGGCAGCAAATCCACCCACCATGTCCTTGATAACTTTGCCCTCTCAACCAATTTTCTATTGACTTCTCAAAATTCATCTTGAAGAAAACCTCAAGCCGCAAAAATTTAGATGAAACCTGTATTTACTCGTCCTTTGTGTAGTATGCATGCACTGTTGTTTCAAACCATAGTGCATCTCATGGCAGACTATGAATCCAAGATGTGACAATTTCTAACAAAATCATTTGAATAGTTGACATACTTGGTCCAAAATGGCCTAAGATGTTCAAAGCCAATTTGCAACCAAGGTTTTGACTGGCCGTTGTAATGAATAACTGCAGCCTTCTTCACACTCTCAATATCGGTTTTGTTCTGATAACCCAAGCCAAGCATGTGCCAAGAGTGGTCAATAGGGTAAACATGACCTTTAAATGCAATCAAAGCAGGGGGAAGGGTTCCAAGCTTCCACATCGTCAGGTTTGACCTCAGATTCTGCCATACAAAATAGAACATAAGAAACTAAAGGTCATGCATTCTCATACTACCACTAATACATATACAAACACCCTTGAACACAAGCATGTGTGTGTGTGTGGTCATTTGAGGATGAAATTGTATATATGTCTATGAATCCATGTGAACCTTGGAACTAGTACCATAGCCTTAATTTAAAATTCAGAAATTGGTAGAACTTTAAATTATTGAATATTGACAAATAAAGAAAAATAATTGAGCAAATGGATTGTATTAGTTTGAGTATATTTGGGCTTTACCTCTTTCAGCCAGGTATGATATGTCTCTCTAATGTTTGTTGATCTCCATGCACGCAGATCAAATACATTCATCCCATAAGCCCAAGCACACTCATCAGGGTCCAAATGTTGTGCAATAAGGGGGTGGGAAAAATTGAAGTAGTTCCTAAAATGCTTATTCATTACCCACTCATCATCGCCTCTGCAAGTTTCCACAGCTCCATTAACTTTTCCATTCAGATTAATTTCCCAAAGCAGAGACAAGTCACGTTGAACCACAACATCATCATCCATAAAAACCACCTTGTCAAGGTTTGGAAAAAGCTGTTCAACACAAGGAAAACACAATCAGCATCCTCCATTCATTTCATGATTTATATTCCTTTAGTAAATTAACCCCACTGGTAAAACACTTTGGGCCAAGCACTTTACATGAAATAGTTCAATCATGTTTTAACACAGTTTTTATGTTTTCTTTAATTATCAGAATCCAGAGACATTTGGTACTGATGAGCCACTTTTTCTTCTACAAATTCAGCTAAGGAGCTTAAAATGTAGAATTTACAGATGAATACTCAGCTTGGAATGAGGCAGTATAAAAGCCACGTTCTAAGGTCCTAGTCAATCATTCATTTTCAGTTCTATTCACTCACTATACACTATCAAAAAGGCAAATCACACACAATATAAGATTCTTTGTCAAATCTAATATAAAATTGTTTCCTAATTCTTTCTGAATTATGATCTGAAAAACTTCAATTTCAACAATATTCATAGATAATAGAGAGAGAATAGACAGCCGCAGCCGGAGAGAAAAATGATAATTGTTGAATCCAACTTACCTCAGGTAAGTAAATGCGGAGATGGTTGAGTAAAGATATATACTTTGGACTTCTAGCCTGCAATACTGAGGCATATTTCTTTGGATTGGTATCACTGAGATTGTTTCTGGCAAAGTTACTCCCATGGTAGTAATTCCTTATACCATTTTGATTTTCTACGGCTTCAAGAACGGGAACATTTTCTCTCGTCAACCAATCAAACTGGTGAATGCCTCTGACTTCGACTATAGCAGGAGTGGCGGGATTTAGTGCAAACCATGAGTGCATACCGGCATAAGTTTTTTTGTCGGTGATGACGTGGAAGACTATATTCTCAGGTTTGTTAGATGACTGCACAGTAGAAGTAACAACTACAGAAGCAGCCAAAATGTTATCAGTTGAAACGATAAAATGGTGGTAAGAGTTGTCAGACAGTGTAGGTAGCAACTCTGGAGGAGGCAGTTGTTTGCGTGCATGGGCATTTGAGGAATATTCATCAGTCAAACGCAGAGACAGGCAATGAATTCCTTTAGGAACTGAACTTGCTGCAAAGTGTTTATTCATCAGCTCTGCAAATTTAGCTTCTCTGGTGTCTTTCTGAAATTTCTCCATCTGTTCAAAGACATAGTACAATGTAGCCAAGATCAATATAATTATCACCTAGCACCACTATTAAAACAGGAACTAAAATATCTATTACGACAAATGTGCCAATGCTATGGAATAATAATAATGATGATGCGATGTACTACTCACTATATATTTGTGATGAGAGTATGAAGACCTCAAAAAATACTACCAACTGCACATAAATAGACATTTGCCTGTTTGGCAATTCTATGAAATTTGCAACTATTAGTCACTATTCTAAAATATCACTACGAGAAAGGAGCCATTTTTCATTTGGTCAAATCAACCAATAGTCCTCTTATTATTGTATTATTTAGACGATGACTTCTGATTATTTGTCCAACATTTCAAAACAATAATATAATAAACCCCACACTACTTATAAAACTGTACTATTTGTTCTCTGGTGTATAAAAAACTATCTCCAGTAAATTCAGATAAAGGAAGACTGATAGTAAGCACAATCACTCACGATACTTTGCATAAAAGAATCAAACTGTAAATTGAATTTCATGGAAGGTAATGACCAACATACATCTTGGTAAAAGCAATCTACATAATCTTGGAGTGTTCCTAATTGACTTTCACTATGACATAGCATAAAGTAATAAGCAGCAGAGTATAAATCTTTTACGTAACATCTAAATAGGCACATAACTAATTATAGGGAAAAATAATTTCAAAAATCCCTTTAAATGCCTAAATTCAGCACACATAAAATGAACTTGTGATGAAACTTTTTTTTATTCCATTTAATTGTAGTTGCAAACAAAGAAACATTTAAGTTAAACCCTAAATATTATAATAATGATACAAGCAAAAGGGCATTTGAATATGATGTAAAACAGTTAGAGATTTAGCTCCCTAAACCTACACTGAGGGGCTATACTTAGGGGATAAAAGAAAGATATAATCTTTGATTAGAAAATCTTAACCACTGATTTTCTAACCAATGGTTATAACTGAACTTTATACTGAAGTTTATCCCCCTCATCATAGAGGAGCTACATCCCAAAACCAGACTTCACCATCAGCTTGGAGGTTCAAATAAATATACACAAAGGAAGAAAATAGTGATATTACAAGCTGAATCATTGTATCAACGGACAATGTGTTACTAAAAAAATAGCCACAATTCACATATAGCAAATCAGTTATCCCAACCTCAACCTTTCGGTATTCGAATTTCAGTAATGCCTAAAATGTGTGTTTTCATTATAAGTCAATTATAATGACTAAAATTTGAAAACATCAGGAATTCAATTTCAGGTAATACATAATACTTAATGCAAGCATAACACAACTTACCATTCCCCTTAACATGAATGCAAATGTTTTTGCATCATATTGATTGCTCTTCATATCAGAAACCAGTTGCTCAAACGAATCCGGCAGGTTTAGAGCAGGTGGAATTTCCCCGGTCTTTACTTCGTTGAGGATCTTGTAAAAATCTCTAACTAGTCTCTTCTGCACATTTACAATCATCACAAGAAGGCTTCAGAATTCAGATCATAGTTATTTAACCAAAACATTAGTAGATTTGATTGAAAATTAGAAAAAAACAAATCTATTTGAAGTAACAAAATTATTTACCGATGAATCATCAACCCTACCAAGAAGCCGTGGTCCCAACCTCCTACCTAAACAATCTGGAGAATAAAAAACAAGGAACCAGTCAAGAATCAGAAATAGACAAGAAAGTGAGACAAACAACGAACTTCCAGAACCTGATATGTGTATGATGAAGAAAGATACAAAGATACAAGATGTTTCAAAATGATAGAAAAAGATCCATCAAAACTTTGACCAACAACTGAAAGCAGAACACCAGTTTTATAAAGTCAGAGCTGAAGAAGCGCAAAATCCAACCAGATTTAATTAATTAACAATAAGACAATAATTTCCGGTGCTAATACACAAAGCATGTAATCGGTTGCCACATGAAAGAAGCAAGGTACAAATTTCAGCAATGCATGTCAAGAACAATCATCATCCGTTGTCACTATCACTACTAATCCAAAGTTCAACTGCAATAAAGCTATGCAACAAATGATCACGAGTCACTTAAATTGGACAGTTACACTTGAGATCCTGAAATGAAGGCAAATGCTAGCTCAGCTAGAAAAAGAAACACTGACAAGATCACCATAAGGTAAACAATCTATGATTGCAATAAAACATTTCCAGGCCACCCTAGCACATGAACAGTTTTTACCCCAAAATCCAAATCCAGATCCTTCTTAGTGCAATAAATTAACAAAAAACACATGCCAATCTAATTTATCCAAAATCAAACCATATCCACACCACAACAACAACAGCCTAATAAAATCAGGTAAGGTCAGCTACACAGATCACATCAACTTCATTTAGTTCGACCACTGACCAAAAACAAATGCATACACAATGTAACCAAGTGAATAAATACAAGTCTCATAAGTTATAAGGTGAGATTGGCTACACAGATCACACAAAGTCATTTAGTTAGACTAAAGAGCAAATACAGATGAATACGCAATGTAATCAAGAGAATAATAAAAGTCTCATAAGATATCCCACAAGGTGAGATTGGCTACATGACCACACAGCATGGATCACGATAGTCATGTAGTTCGGCTAAAGACCAAATACAAAATATACACACAATGTAACCAAATGAATAAATAAAAGGCCAATCAGATATCACCAGATGAGGTAGACTACATGGATAACTCAACATGAATTAGACTAAAGACAAAGCACAGACACATACACAATGTACCCAGATAAATAAACAATGAAAGGGCGTAATAAAATGAAGAATTGGAAGAAGAAGAAGAAGAAAAGAGTACCAAAAGAGGAGCACTTGTTGACACCTTCAAGGGTAACAAGAGCAGTGAGAATGAAGACAAAGGGCAACAAGAAAGCAAGGATGAGGATGGTGTGGAAGAGGGTTCGATAGGAAATGTGGCAAGCTGCTACCTTGATCTTCATCAAGTCAATAATCCCATTGTTGCTCGATATCGTGATGCTTCTCATGCTAGGCGAGAAGTGAAGCTGCATCGTCGTGTATGCTGCCGCACCACCACCAGATCGTTGCCCCCCACAACAACCCTACAACCACCTGAAACCATCTTCATCACCCATGTCCCTGCAAAACCCACCATCATCAGATCCACCACGATCGTTCCCGGGTCTCCTCCAAGCCCGCATTGGAAGCTCCAGCCAATTGGGTATCCGATTCTCGCCCAAAGGAATCAACTTTCTTCTGGGTTGTGAAGTTCCTCTTCCATGGATCAGGAACAACGGTGAGAGAAAGAGAGAGAAGGACACAGAAACAAAGAGAGAGAAAATATGTTTTCTATTTCCGGAAAATTATGAAAATAATTAAGCAAAGAAAAATATGAAAAAGCTTTTGTGAGTCAAAACCGTGTTGGGGTTAGAGAGAGTGTGTGTGTGAGAGAGAGAGGGAGAGAAAGGGAGGAGAGAGAAATTTGGGGTGAGTTTGACCTTGAGATTAGGAAGTAGAACATTGTTTTTTGCAGTTAATTTTAGGTAGGTCCTATGTTTATGGACAACTCTTTAAGAATTATGTGGATAGCATTCAGAGCAAGTGGTGGTTAATTTTAGTTAATGTATCTTGTGTTTGTGTTATGACAAAATGTGGTGTAATGTTTTTTTCTCTCACCAATGTGGTTGTTAAGAAAAATATTTAAATAATTTTTCATATTCTAAAAAGTTAATATTTGAGTCTAGGTTATAAATAAATACCTTAATTAAAGGCATAATTATAATTTTATTTTCAGAAATTTTGAGTGATTTCAAAGGTCCAACCTTTCTTTTAAATATTTTAGTCTTTGAACTTTTAAAAATACCCTTTTAATCCTAAATATTAAAATTTAGAGTTTGTGAAATAAATTTCTGATTTTGTAAAAGTAATAATACTATAGAGCTAGAAAAAGGTTGACAAAGGGGTGGTGTATTTACACCAAATATTGTTGGAAGAGGAAAGGTAAGATGGAAGAGAGAAGCTTTAACAAGTCTATCATAAAACAAAAAAGTGGGATATGTATGGTAACATGTTGGAGTGAGATTTTTGAATTAAAACTCTTGTGCATTTGATAAAGATGAAATGTATAGCTGCATAGATCACATCTTCACCAAAATTAGGTCTCTTTCCCTCTATCAATGTGGATGGAAGGAAGGAATAGGGGACTTTATAAACCTATCAAGTAAAGCATTTGGTTGCAAAAGATTGGAGTATTGTCTTTTTTTTTTTTTTTTTTTTTTT
>Ga0209700_104125_pt1 | contig 26666 bp, 21 predicted proteins | sample SiratroredBW_FD_187528 | JGI IMG/M metagenome (GOLD analysis project Ga0209700, IMG submission 187528) | Root nodule microbial communities of legume samples collected from California, USA - Siratro red BW (SPAdes) (version 2) | ecosystem: Host-associated > Plants > Roots > Nodule | place: USA... | reverse complement strand
CGGGCCCCTCGTCCTCTGTTCCTTATGTCTACCACACTTCCACTGCCCCACTCCATCCGAGTTTCACTTCACCACCCCAGCCCACTCCTGCTCCATTATCCCCTTCTTTCGTTCCTCCCTTTGTGCCTCACACCTCACCTCCTTCAATGCAGGCACCAAGTGATGATGGTGACCATGCTACAGCTACTACTTCTGACCATGAGTTGCCTACTCAGGAACCTCAGTACGATCCTAGTGGAAGGGTCATAGTCAAGCCTTTGGGTAAAGGGTAAGTAATATTATATTATATTTACATTTCACTTCATTCTTTCTAATGTTTATGGTTAATAAATCTATTTCTATATTTTGTAGTTGGACACCAAATCAACATGCTGTTGAGGCTATCGGGCACTGCATCAGGTCATCATTTAGGGGATCTTTCTATAATTATGATGCCATGAGTGAGGACGACCAGCTGAAGTGGTGGACTGACTTTAAGGTCACTTTATTTGATTATCATACAAAGCTCTAATGAAATGATTTTCACTAACATGATATTAACTTATGTATTTTTTCTTTTTATAGAGTAGAGTGACTTGGGCCCCGCAGGATGAATGGCAGATCAGGAAGGTCTACGAGTCAAAAGTCAGAAGAAGACTTTCTGACATCTTGACCAAAGCAAGGACACGTGGCTTCCGACCTACATGGATGGGTGAGGAAGCATGGTCTGGACTATTAAGGTATTGGGATACCCAAAAGTTCAAAGAACAGTCATCGCAAAATAAGATTAATCGAAATACGGGTCGGGGTGGAGCATTGCATTCATCTGCTCGTAAATCACATCTAGACATTGCACTGGACCTGGTAAGTATTCTAACTAACTTTACTACATATTATTTAGTTTAATTTTTTAAAAGTAAGTTTTCTTTGTTATATAACCTTTGCAGGAACGTAAAAATGGTCGTCCAGTTGAACCTGATGAGCTGTTTATGGCCACTCACAAGAATAAGAAGGGTGTATGGGTTGATAATCGCTCACGCGAGACTTATGTAAGTTTAATCTTAAAATTTTCTTTAATTCGGTCTTAATTTTTCATCTAATTTTCTAACATTTCGATGTTATAATCATTGTGTAGAAAAATTATCATCATCGATTGAGGGCCATACAATCAGAAAGTTCATCAGGTTCCAACACTGATGCTCCCCAACTAGATGCAGCAACCAAGCTTCAAGCTTGGAAGGAGGTTGCTGGAGGAAAGAGTAGAGGTCAAGTTTATGGCACAACAGACTTGGCTGCTAACTACCGCCAAGGAGTGTCTTCCCTCACTCAGCCGTCATTCATTGTTACTGCCACTGATTACTCTGCTCAGATGGCCCGAGAAGAGCGATTTCAAAATGAACTCAACGAAGCAAAGGAAGAAGCAAGAACGGCAAGAGAAATAGCTAGGGAGTTGCAAGACCAGATGAAGTTCATGCAGCAAGAGCAGGAAGAAGCAAGAATGGCAAGGGAAATAGCTAGGGAGTTGCAGAACCAGATGAAGCTCATGCAGCAACAACTTGCCACCATGATGGAGCGTCAACGTGCTAATACTTCAACTGGTACGAGTCAAGTTCATCCACACTATGATGAAGCTCATGACGACCAGCCCCTTCTATGAGTTCTAAATATAACCTACTTGTCTTTTTTTTCACTTTGTTTTAAAACTGTAATTTTATTTTTAAACACTGCAGTTTAGTATTTCACTGGACTATAATTAAAATTTAGTATTTTAATTTAAAAAGAACTATAATGGAATTGTGCGTATTCTTGTTAGTGGATATTTTCTGATTTTCAAGATTTGGTTTTCAAAATTTTAAATTATTTTTTTTAATTCCTCTTTGCTTGGGCTAAGCCCACGCTGACACCAATTAAATATTTAATATTTCACATCGTGCGAGGGTCAAGCCCACGCAAAAATAAAAATAATATATTATTTTTCTGACTAGTGCGAGGGCTAAACCCCCGCAAGCTACGAAATAAATTATTTATTTTATTATAAGCATGGGTCAGGCCCACGCAAACTGCACGTAATAAAATGTTAATAATTTACGTGTGCGAGGGCTCAGCCCACGCTAGCCTCATGATTACATTTTAAGCATGGGTCCAGCCCCCGCAAGCTTCTGCAACTTCTGCGCGGGTCAGACCCACACATACTTTATTATATTTAATTAAGCGTGAGCTTGCATGGGTGTAGCCCACGCAACGTAGCCTCCACCTGACCAACCCACGCTATCTTTGCTTTGCGTCAACCAACCTAGCGTGGGTCTCTTCCCCACGTTATACCCACGCATATGCGTGGGTTTTAGGTGTTTTGCGTGGGCTTTTGGTCTATGCTATTTAACAGTTTTCCTGTAGTGTAAATTGATTATAACATCTTTAGTTACAAAATGACATATGAAGCAAATTGATTATCTGTCACATAAGTAATAAGTTATTGGCAGTAGTGGGTAGAGTTTAAGTGAGGTTATTTTTATCTCTTTAAATTATTAGGTTTTCATGAGTGTGACTTCTGTTATTGTTTTTTTTTTTTTTTCGTATAAGGCTTCTATTATTTTTATTTTTTTTTTGTGTAGTTTCATTGTCTGTGACTTTCGTTTTACTCATAAATTGTTTGGTAATAACGTCCTAGTTTCAATAATCCACTTATATTTGTGATCAAAATTTAAGAATGAATAGTGATACAAGGTTGCATTCACGTGGTGCTTGGTCTCATGGCTAAGGCAGTAAATGGTGGACTCCAATTTGCCATTGTGAGGTGTTATTTGACGTGAGACATGTTACTTTGACGAGGGATAGGTTTGTGGTTAGCTAACATATTAAGGAGTTCAGGTTTGAAAAAATGGATATTAAGGAACTTCTGTTACCACCATGTAGTTTATGTACATGAATCCAACTAAATACATTCAAGATTATTACATGAAGAATACACAACAAGCATTTTATGTCCCAATAATCCACCCTCGTAATTGAGAGCATAGGTAGGAGAAAACATGAATCACTTATCTTAGTAAAAAAAATGACAAGCAAATTAAGGAATAAAAAGAAAGTTACAACCAAACAAGCTTCGAAAAGGTGAAACTTTATTGAGAAGGACTAATGTCATTAAGAAATAGAATTTATAAATAGACACAATAAGGCCCCTAAATGCAAAGTAATAATCAAGATATGAATGAAATTTCTATGGGGCTGGGAGGAAAAATATTTTGGCTTAAATGGAGAAATGTGTGCAACCCAAAAGAGAAAGGCAGACTGGGAATAAAAGATATAGAGGTAAGCCTAAATAGAGATTAGGCACGGAAAACCAAAGGTTATAGAATGAAGTTTTAGACTTTAAATATGGATTTTAGAGAAATTTGAATGAGGATATAGTAGGTCAAAATCATTTATGATAGTGGAGAGACCTACCTCTAGTGGGTAGAGAAGGCAAGCTAACAAACTAGTTTGATAATAGAGTAAAATGGACAATAGGTGATAGGACAAATATCAAATTTTGGATAGATAAGTTAGTTGGAGAAGTGATTCTAAAAAATATGTTTCGCAGGCCATACTCAATTTCAAGTAGTAAGGAAAGTACTATTGGGCAATTAGAGAAATGGGATGATAATAATAGATGGAGGTGGAACCTAAGGTGGAGGAAGAATAGATTCACATGGGAAGTTATGCAAGAACAAAAACTTATGTCACAAGTAATGCAAATTGTTTGAAATAGAGGCACCAAAGACACATGGGTGTGGCTAAAAGATGATCAAGGCACATTCTCAGTAAGAATTGCATAATGCATTATAGAATCCAAATACAAAGCAAGGTGTAGAAATGTTTAAACACCTATGAACTCTGAAAGTACTCCCCTCATCTCTACATTTTACATGGAAATTATTGTTAGATAGAATACCAATAGAAGAAAAGTTAGAGAAAAGGAGGGCGGGGATAGGGAATATGAGACAACTAACCACTATTTTATTACCTATAGTGTAGTGCAAGAAGTTTGGGACATACGTGATAGGTGGGTGTATGTTAGTTCAGTGAAACATAATAACATTAGTATTCACTTTTTACACTTCTATCTTATAGAGCTTAACACTAATCAAAATAGTGTTTGGAAAGGAGTATAGGTGGTAGTCATATAGAATGAGGGGAGGAGGCAAGTAGAGGTAATACAAGAGTCTTAAGGACAAGCCAAACTTTGGAGAATAAAGTTATAGAAAGGAAAAGTTGAAGATCTTGTGGTTCTGGAAGATGGCAGCAAATTGATGAAAAGTACTAGCTAAACTACAATACTAATTATGGTAACAACCTACTAAGAACATGACCACATTGTTCAACTAAATTATGAGCGTAAATGGTGATAACATTATTACAGTTTTTTTAATTAGTAAAAAGAATATATAAATGATAGAGTGTTAGAGGTACTCCAACTCTTTTACAAAAAATTACATCAAAAGCAACTATTTAAACTACCTAATTTAAAAAATTGATGTGCCTATGGCAACAAGCACCTTTTCTTCGATGTATGAGCATCACTATTCTAATCAATATTTCATGTAACACTATTACAGCGATGGCCAATACATAATCATAATTTGTTGCTTGATATATAAATTTATATTTGTATGACATATTGATTAGGATAGGAGTAATTTCGGGGGAAGCAATGTCTGGGTCATGAATAGTGAAAATTCATATTATAGGAGGTGGCATGACATCAAACAATCTATTGTATAATGGTTGTAGTATCCCTCAAATGTCCATTTCATTAATTTTGGTTTTTGCTAATAAAAAAATTTATTTGTAGTTGAGAGAACAAATTTCTAGAAATTAACTGCACAACTAATTCATTTTCACGATACCTCTCACCACCTCAGTTGAACTGGTCACTTCTACTACTTAATTTTCTCTACTAACCCCTACAAATCCCTAACTTCAATTCATCTAGTCACCACCACAATTTAATTACACTACTCCAATTCTTTTAAATTCATCACCCTAGTCTAACCAACCATCTCCACCATATAACGAAGCATTCTTGTGCACCGGCTCCAACATTACTTGTACCTACCTAGATCACAGACAATGATCAATTGATTGCATGTAAAAAGAGAAACTCCTCAAAACAAAAAACCTTGGGACCCAACAGTCATGAATTAACACTCAAGAAGACTCTGATTTGGAAATCATGATTAGAATTAGGAAATTTGATGTTAATGTGTTTTTGAAGAACAAATTTAAGCTTCAATTATCAGTTGTCTCTCATTTTGTTTCATTTTTTGTGATTGGAACAATGTATTACATTTTTAATATTCATTATGAATTTTCTTTCAATTTAGTGTTCATCCTTGTACATATCACGACATTGAAATATGCAAAATTTTTGCACACTAACATTAGCATTTTCAACTAAATGGTAATTTCTAATTTAATACAAACCTTAACACCCTAAAATTGTTTTCCAAAGTTCCTAGTCATTGCAATTGCTAAAAGCCTTACAAGGAAGAAAATAAATAATGACAATGGAAGCCACATTGAAATAGAACTCTACAATTTAAAGAGATAAGATAACCTCACCCAAATCTTGTTTGCTACCAATAATTGATTGGTCGTGTGACACACAATCAACGTACTTGTAATATCATTTTGCAACTAGTGGTGTTATGCATCGTAGATCCCACGTCAACCATGAATAATACTACATATATGAATGGAGTATATTCATCATCTTACAAATTGATTTTGTGATAGTTAAGTTAAACATAGCTCACTTATAATGGTTCTAGAGTCTATCTCAATCAAATTCATAAAAACTATTTTATCACTACTAATGAACTCTTACTAAACCACATAAAACATTTAATCTCACATTCCAGATGTTCATTCCTCAAATCAACTAAGAGTAATGTTAAATATATATGTAATCTTCATTGTAATATATTTTATAAAATTGAGTTAAGGATAAATTATCTTATTAAAATTATGGTGAATTTAAAGATACTACCTTTTAAGATAATCTTAATTTATCATTTTTAAAATAGTAGGATAAAATTGAAAACTGGATGAACTAATATGCTTTTTTTTATAAAAATAGTTTTTCAATAGATTTTAATCCTTCAAAATATAAAAAATCTTAGTGTTTAGAATTTGTTTGCACAAGCCTTCTTTCTATAGACAGAATACCTCCTTCTGGCGATTTCGGGAGAGAGGAAGTCAAACTAAAACTCCCGTGAAGACGGACTCCCCGAGCCCTCTTCTCTAATCAATTAGCAAAAGTAATAATGTAATATATGATCACTGAAACTATCTTAAAGCAAGGGAAAGACACCTTTGCCTTAACGAAAGGGAACTCTTCTAAGAATCTAATAAGCTAGGGAATGGAAAGCTATTCAAGTCAATACCCCCATAGCTATATTTAGGTTAGGATCATTGTTATATTTTTTAGAATTATTGATTTAGTGCTACAATTACTTCTTATTATTTTAACTATCCAATTATTTACGTATAATAAATTATTTATTTTTATTGAGAAATATGGTAACTATTTTAAATCATAATAATCAATAATTTTTCACATAAATATTACTTTAAACATAATTTATATAAAATAATTTAACTTATAAAAAATAAATAAAAAGCATTATTAGTCATATATTTATTTATCATTTTATAAATTTTATCAAATTTATCAATCGGTTTTACAAAACACTTTTAATCTAATTTCTAAAATTTTAATTAACTTTTTATATTTTAAATAATTTTAGCAAATGTATAAACGGTATAGTTTGAATTGTAAATTGAGTCAAGTTCACGTTGCAACAACGATCTAATAAGTTAGTATTTTAGACTTCAGTTGTTATTTTGGAAAAAAAATTGTAAAACAAGTTATTTGTAAAAAAAATTTTCTTTTCAACCACTTATTTCTTTTTAAGTGGAATGACATAAAGAATAGTTCTAGTATCTGAATATTTTATTATTAAATTGAAAATATGTATAATATGTATAAGTAGAAAATTTTTATTCAGGTTTCTTTTTTCACACAAATCATCATCTTTCTAGAAATAAGCTTTTTTTAGTTTCTCTATCTTTGTCATACTGAGAATTGGAGGTTACTTCTAAGTTTCTAGCATTGAATAGAGCAAAAGTATCTAATTAGAATTTTGAACAAAGTTAAGATGATTCTAAGTTTTGGAGCTCTTGTCATGGACTCTACCTTAGGTAAGAAAAGTTAGTCTTAAAATTATGCTATAATACAGTAGGTTAGAATATTTAATTGTGAAACGAAATGTGGTTTTAATTTTAAATGTTCTCTAGCATTGATTATAAATTTTGTATAGTTTGATGAGATTACTCATTTTATGTTAATTGAACTTGTGAGAACAGTAGACAATAAAGTAGTAAATAACTATTGTCTTAATATGATTTATATCTTTGTATGTTTTGATGTTATAGATTGAATGAGATATGTTGTAAAATAATGATCAAAACATATTATATTCAGGAAAGAAGATATTTATATTGAGATTGGTAGGATATGTATTGTTTTTTAGAACTTGTTGATATTTGAATGAAATATATAAATAAGATAATAAGGTTACCTATATTATATTCAGGAAAGAAGATACATGTTGAGATTGTTAAAATATACATTATTTTTTAAGACTCGTATGAAATATATAAATGAGGTAATAAGATTACCTCCAATCTATTTACAAAAAGCACCAAACCCACATAATTGCAAAGCTTGTGCAACATAGTTACATATAACCCAGAAAATACTCGAATACCTCAAACAAAATACATATAAAGACAGTGGCATCTACACGCATCCCAACCCCAAAACTGCCCTGTACTGAAAAGATAGAGACGATATGGAATACAACCTCCATAAACCTACAGTCTACCAGCAAAAACCTATTTCCAACCCTTACTCAATGATTCATCTCATGGACACGCGAGAGCTATTGTGGAGCATCAAAACCAGCAAAATACTTGACCAAAAGAAATGGACCCTCGAGAATTATGATACCAGCCACACTTGAGACAATCTGAAACCCTCTTTAATTGTTCCTACATCATAAATCAGTACCGTCCTGTAGCTTATATTGCAACACAAAAGAATTTTTGTGCTCTCCACTGTAAGAATTTCTTTCCCCACAATTAATTATGTCAATTTTGTCAAAGAGATATTCTAATACATTTTAAAAAATCCATACACCAATCAAAATAACAGAAATTGACTTTTTTAAATTTAGCCTTAATAACAGTCCAGGATTTTACTTTTAGTAAATCAAATACCTCAATAACATCACACTTCATGTTTTTGACCATGATTTCGTTCCTATGTTTCCAAATAGAACAAATAATGATTAACTATACCATACCCTTCACACCGACCCCTTTCCCAAACACCCTGGCTGTTGTAAAACCCAGAAAGTGTTATATAGCACTACAATGATGCATATATTATACACCGAACTATATATCATACAGATGTCATATTTGACTAGCTACATTACAACTGAAAAATAGATGAGACGCAGTTTTCACACAGTTATTACAAAAAACATACAAAAGGTTGTCTAAATTAACACCAAATTTAACCGGCCTATCTCTAGTAGGAAATCTATTATGAAAAATTGTCCAACCACATAATATTGTGATAGGATCTCCAGACACCTATCAGTCGTGTCTTTGTGTTATTGAAAGCAGCAGCTGCAATGCCTTGGATGATGTACCGAAAAATAAACACATTTATGCGGAGCATTTTCTTTCGTTGACCACATCCATTTCTCCGACCAGGGCTTGTGGAGGTGGCGTTGGTATTGAAAGATAAGCAAAGGTGGTGTGGGTAACGTTTGATGAATATTTTTAGCAGGGTAGAGTAGAATAGATGGTTTTCTAGAAATCAAGTTCTGAAAATAGCTTTTGGAGTTGGAAGTACTCAACATGTCTTCGGGGTGAAGATTGAGTTCCAGAAATGGTAATCCATAATAAAAGAATAGATTTATTGATTTGAAATCTGAAAGATGTTTCCAAAAAACAGATTCAGTATGTTACTAAAACATATTTTCTGAAACTATGTTCTAGAATGTATTTTTCAGAATCATGTTACAGAATCTGCTAGCAGGAATATGTTTTGGAATTTTAAATCTGTAATACATGAACCCTTTAGCTCAAAAACCATTCAAGAAACTACATTTTATAAAAAGAAAAAGAAAAAAAAACTTGTAAGGGTTGTAACAACAGGAAATCTACAACTCCAAATTCTTCCACTAACTACAGCAAATGCGCAGATAACACCTACTCGCCACTGTAAACCTTCCTAAACGAAAATCCAACCCAACCATCAAACAAAACTACTGTTAAGATGCAAATAACAAATGAGAATCATCATCACCACTGCAGGGAAAAAACAACTTCACCACCAACACCGATCTCTGCAACCTCACCACCAGCTTTATTTGCGGCCAACAATTACTTCACAAAAATCCATATGGGTAATTTTGTCTTTTTCTTTAATTAGTGGAGTGAGGGAAGCAATTACCTCTTTTTGTCTTAAAAAATTGAAATAGTTACGACTTTTTACTGTTGCTTCTTGCATTCCCATAATTACTAATGACACTCGTATACTAAGAGAAAAAGAATTAAATATCCTCTTTTGTGTAACATGCTGCTGCCGCCGCCATATGTCTCTGTCATTATGTTGCTTTCTTAAGTTTTGTTTAGTAAAATTTTAAAAAAAAATTAAGATAAAAATATATAAAAAGTTAAATTGTTTGTATATTAAAAAATATGATGAGAAATAAAAAAACTATAAGAGTTTATGAATTATGTAATAAATATAATTGATAAAATAATTTTTTTAATATTATGTTATTTTATATAATTAATTATATTTATTTTATAATAATATAAATATAAATATTAATAAATTTATAATAAGAATTAATTATATATAAAATATAATATATTTAATATAATAATTATATCAGTAAAAATAATAAAATATTTTATTATATTTACTATAATAACTTTCTTAGTAAATCTTTTCATTCATCCGAAGAAATAAATTGTCAACCTTCTTTATCGTTTTATAAATTTAATTAATTTTTTATTTCTTGATGAATCAACTTTTTCTTATTTTTATCTTCATTTATTCACATAAATTCATCGTTAGATGCAAACTGCACCTTAGAGAAAAAGAAGAAGAGAGAGAAAGAGACAGTTGTTTCAAAAAAATGCATTCTGAAAGCTATCATTTGCATTTTATAAAGCTTGTTCTATAAATTTTATCTAGATAACTCATTTTGAAATGCATTTCATATGTTTTGGAAAACTTAGAAAACTCGTTTTAGAATCTATGATATATGTTTTGGAATGCTTGTTATGGAAATTTGTTTTAAAAAGTCCTTTCTAAAATGTACTTTATGTGCTCCAAAACTTGCTCCATAAGTTTTATTTTGAAAATCAAGTTAGGCTAAAAATCACGTTCCAAAAATTTCAAAAAGTTTGTTCGAAAAGATTTCGCAGACAGGTAATTCGAAAGTCACTTTTATAAAAGATAAAATCATTTTAAAAATTATAGAGCTGTAATTATAAATTATGTGGGTGTAGAAAGAAAAAGCCCTGTATAGCTTTAAACTTTTACCACTGATCCATGTTCTAAGATAGGACTGTTTTTTCCCGCACCTCCATATCGTCTTCCTGCACCTCCATAGTCCATGCAAATTTATCATTTAACCTTTTTTAAAATATTTGATACCCCATAATACCCTTCACCTCCATTTACACCCTTCACACCCTTTCTTCCTCCACTTTGCCTCTGCACTCCATTCGAACCCCACAGCTCTGACGGTGCTGCACCTCTAATGCCAGAGGTCTCCTACGCCTCCTGCACTACAGATCTACTCCTGCTTCACCTTCACTGCACCTGCACTTGGTTGCTGGCGTTGTTTTACTGTGGTGGAATTCGTTAACGAAACACACGTTCTGCAAAGCTCCTAAGCTCCACTTACACGATTTGGCACGCATTCAAGCAACTGAAAGGAAGGTAAGCATCATTGTAAGTTTAATTTTGCATTGTAAAGGTAGTTATGGTGGATTGGTGGCAGAGAACGGCGATGGTGGCGTTTTCTTTTACTGTTGAATTGTTTTGCGATTTGTAGAAACCATAAGTCATTCGAAATTTCGAGTGACTTACGGTTTGTACAAACCGCAAAACAGTAGAACATTTCATCTGTTTTGCGGTATCTACTGTTTTGCGGTTTGTACAAACCGTAAGTCACTTGAAATTTTGAATGACTTACGATTTGTACAAACCGCAAGACATTCAAAATTTTGAGTCTCTTGCGGTTTGTACAAACCGTAACGGTTTGTACAAACTGCAGAAGACTCGAAATTTTGAATGTCTTGCGGTTTGTGTAATCCGCAATTGTGAGGATTGTAAGTTTATATGTATGCTTCATTTTAGGATTATGGCGAGAACTAGAGGAGGTTCATCTCAGCCTGAAGGTCGAGAGAGATCGTTAGCCTCTGTGAAGCGAGGGGATAGGCGTGATAGAGTTGGACCTGTTGTTGTTCAAAATGTTCCTCCTCATGATGATGCAGTAGGGTTCCCAGGAGGTCCTTCTGATCCTTCTGTTTTGGTTAGTTATGTTGATCATGTTGCATATAGGCTATGGGCCGGTGAGGTAAAATATTGTAAATTTTTTGTATTATTTTGTTGGTTTAAATTTAATTTGGTACATAACAATTATAAATATAAATTGTATTGTTTTATGGTTTTGTATAGGAACTGGGAGAACTGAAGTTGATCTCCCAAGGTAGAAAATTAAATAAATTTGGCATTCCTCATCCACAAGTGTATGGTTTTGTAGAAAATTCTGGATTGCTCCCTCTATGTAGTATTGGGTATGAAGTTGCTGAGAAAGGCTTAATTACAGTCTTTGTTGAGAGATGGCATAAAGATACAAACTCATTCCATCTATCGCTAGAAGAGATGACAAATCACATTAGATGATGTGTCGTCTATTCTTCATATTCCTATTGTGGGACAGCTCCCGACATATGAAGCTTTATCATATGATGAAGCGAAAGACTTGCTGATAGAGTTATTAGGGGTTTTAGAAACTAAAGCAAATGAAGAGTTGAAAGAGAGTCGAGGTCCCCAGGTGAGAATGAGTTGGTTGAGGGAGGTATACGAGCAGTGTTGCATTGATAGGTCATGGGAGTATGCTGCTAGAGCATTCTTATTGCATGTGCTGGGGTGCACTATATTTGCAAATAAGAGTGCGACTTGGATTTTTGTCTGCTATCTTTCACTATTTAGAAACCTTGACATGTGTGGACAATGGGCTTGGGGAGCAGCTGCTCTAGCATACACGTATGAGTAGTTAGGGGACGCATGTCTTGGTAATACAAAACAGTTGGCTGACTTCGTTACGATTGTTAAGGTAAAATGTTATTGTTAATTTATTTGAATGTAATTAACTTTATATATCTTTGTTTATTGAAAATACTTAACTTTATTTTTTTAAAATAAACATAGGCATGGATTTACGAGCAATTTCACTCTATAGGAAAAAAGACTGTGAATTCCATATATGATGAGGCAATGCCACGGGCAGCTCGGTATGTTGTGGGACATCATATTTCGAGCTACGTTGAGGTCAGGGCCCATTTAGACAAGTTGACATATAGTGACCTTATCTGGATGCCATATCATTCGCATCAAGTAGTTCGACCATTTGAGTCGATATCATTATTTCGGAGTTTAATTTGGTATGGGGTCAACATTCAGAGATATATGTCAGATCGTGTATTGCGGCAATTTGGGTACGAGCAGAGGATTCCAGATACTGTTTTGCGATATGATGGTGGTGACACAGACCGCTTGTGGCATCCCGATCTCGTCCTCGTAGTCCAGCTGACACAAACCCACAACCCCCAGCAGATGAGGACCGTGGTCCAGTAAGTAATCTTGTTAAATTTTATGTTATTGTTTGTTTTGCTTAATGTTTATTAATTTCATTTTGCAGGGTTTATTTAGACGTATTGTAAACATCCTGCAAAAGATGATTGATTGTCGTGACGTGGATGAAGGCACTACAGCTTATCAGAGCACTTAAGATGCATTGGAGATAGCCCGACGAGGTGCTCGTAAGAGAGCTATATATACATGTCGTTCGAGAGCAGTGCGTGCCAGGAGGGCATGACCCATATTGTTATTTGTATTTGATGTTATATTACTAAATGTGCATGATAATATATTATGTTTTGTATTTCGTGTTATATTATGTGAAATAGCACTTGATCCTATTTGGACATCTTTTATTCGTAATATGTGAAATATTTAATGTTATTTTTACTTATAACTTTTTAATAATAAGAAGTAAATAATATTTAAATTAACACAAAAAAACGTGAATAACTTTAAATAATAGTTTTACAATAATCAATCATCTCTAAGATTAATGTGGAACTGATTTGATTGTAACATGTTTGTAAAACTTTGCAAGTGATCCACGTAAAATGATGACCACAATCTTGCCTCTGCATAACAATACTTCAACCAAAACATGTCCACTGTAGGTAAAGGACAACCATCCTATAATATGATCTGGGAAAAAATGGTTGTGTCATTGCAAATCATTGCACTATTCATAATGGTTGTGTTATTCAAAATTAATTAGTGCACGTACCTGGACAAAATTTGACCCATACACATAGCCTATGCATATTATCTGATGCAAATGTACCGCATTTGGAGGTGTGCTTCTTAAGGGAAATATGGTTTTGTTCTGCTTTAGTGATAAGCAAACTAATATGATATTGTATCTACTAGCAATGGCATAACCCATGTCTGGAATCGTCATCCATTTGTCCACACCAACCTGTATGTTCATAAATTGACATATTATGATCATTATACTATATCTACATCACTCAAATGATGAATTTAAGCAAAAGTACTTACAGTTGACGATCCTTCAACCAGCAATGACTTCTTCAGTTCCTCAACTCGATCAAGTCCACCTAAAATGACAGCATATTCATCAAACCAAGCACAAAGTTCTTTGTACAAATCCATTCGAACCAATGACCATGATTCTTCACCCATACCCAAAAGTGCAATAGACATAATGTGTTAGTTGCTTCAGGGAAAACAACACTGATTGCGTTCATCAAAGCAAGATCTCTGTCACTAACATTGACTTGAGGGTACACATCTCCCCTAAAAAACAACCCTTTCAGTCTCTGCAATGTCCATATGAAGTTATTTTCATGTTTTGTTGATAGTAATGCAAAAGCAACTGAAAAAGTTAACCCGGTGGATGTCACACCAACTATTTCAAGCAAAGGAAGCCTATATTTGTTGGTTTTGTATGTACTATCCATCAATACGACAATGCTAAATGCATTCAACAACTTAACTGAATCAGGATGTGTCCAAAAGATATCACTCACAACCTCTGAATACTCATGACACCTACTCCAGTGAATATAATTGTCACGTTCAAGTAACATCATTAATTGTTGCAATTCAGTTCTTGATCCTCTTAGGGACCTCTTGTAGGTATATCTAGCATTACACAATTGCTTGATTTTTGTCACATTGTCTTCATTGTTCTGTTTCAAAGTCAGCAATATATTTGACGGCTTCACAAGACTCTTTGTCATGTCAACAACCAAAGCATATTCAACAGGTTTTAATCTACCAGCATAATCCAACCTAATGTCTCAGCAAGATCGTGATTATGTAATCCACATATCACCTTCAACACCCAACCTTCTCCATTTGAAATGGGTTTACCTTGCAATCTAAACAGACAATCACACTTTCTTGTCCCTGTTATGCTAACCTCTAAATCATTCCTGTATTTTCTATATTTGTCACTCCTTTCACACCCTAACAATACAAATATCTTGCTTCCTTGTTGACCAGTTGCCTTATCAGATCTCAATATGACAATCACAAATCCAAGACGAAAAGCAACCTTCCGCACCCATTCAAGTAAATTATCTCCAGTAGGAAATACCTAAATTTAACAAAATTTCAAAGTCACTATCCCAATTTATCCAATAAAAACATTCAAAATAAGTAAATTCATTTACCTTATTCGTTGAAAAATGTAAACCACATTCATGTTCCTTAACCATAACAATACTTTGATGTGCTTCTTCCATATGTGATATCTTATCTACTTCTTCATAAACTTTACTCAAATATTCTCCTTCCATGGTAGACTGAAGAAATCATTTAAAATAATCACATAAAGAAATCAAAACAAACATAAAAATTCATTTAAAGTCACTTCCACATTACGGTCCATAGAAACCGTAGAACAAACTAAACATTACGTTTTCTACAAACCGTAAGCATTTGAATTTTTTTAACTGCTTACGGCTTGTACAAACTGTAAACAAAAAAATGTTCTACTGTTTGTACAAGCCGTAAGCAATTAAAAAAATTCTAATGCTTAAGGTTTCTAGAAAATGTATTATTTATTTGTTCTACGGTTTCTAAGGACCGTAAAGCATCACAACTTACGGGAAGTACAATCCGTAGAGTTCTCTTATACACTTATGCACTTACGGGTTGTACAAACTGTAAGCTCTTGCGACTGTTAAATTACCTACGGTTTATATAATCTGTAAGAGTCATATATCCTGAATTTAAACTTACGCCTTACAGAAATCATAAATATATAACTCTTACGGTTTCTACAATCTGTGAAAAACATAAAAATGAATAACAGATACCTCGACAACGATGACGCTGCTTGTTTTTCAGCCACCTACTCTGACTGACGGCGGCCCAAAGCGCCTTCAACCTGTCACTCCAACAGCGTCAAAATCTTCCAACACTGCAACACCTTCCACCGCCGTTCAAAACTACACTACACCTTCTCTCTTGAAAACCTTCTTTTATAACAGTAGGGATAATTTTGTAATTTAATGATGTCTATTGTTAGAACTTTTAAAATTAGAGAGATGCAGAAAAACAATATAAAGGTGCAGGAAGAAGTAACACTACTAAGATAGGGATTATTGGAAAACCATACATATGAATAGTATGACCTACTTGAAACTAATCCCCATTTTTCTTCTAATTTTGGTATAGGCCGTAAGCTCATTCTTTGTCATTTGGTTTGGGCCATTACTATACTGCTAATGGTAGGCAATTGCTTCGAGCACACTTTATCAATTGTTTTCTGCATCCCATTTAAAAGTAATAATTATACATTTACGAATTTTGAAGAATATATGAGGTATTTTAGAAAGTACTTTCCTGAATATACTTCTGAAAAATATATTTTAAATATATTTTCAGAATATGTTTGGAAAATAAATTCCAAAATATATTTCAAAATATTTTTCAAAAATATGTTCCAGAAAAATTAATTTCATAAATATGTTTCGGAAAAGTAATTCCGAAAGTAGTGTTTCCGAAAGCAAACCAAAATTTAAAGAAAAAAAAATTACTCCCTAAAACAATTTTTGAAAATTTTCCAGAATCTGCTTTCCAAAAGCAAAAAAAAAACTCTGACGAGAAGCGCTCATAACTTTTGGGATTCGATACCAGCACCACCTAAAACCACCGAAAATATTCCCTAAAACCGTCACAACACACCGCCACCCCTATGCTCACCCTGTACATTACAATCCTTTTATCTTCACTGATAGAGATAAACTAGTCCTTTCACACCTTTGATATCGCGTAAGAAATAAATATGGGTGCAAGAAGCAATTGTCCTAATGATATTATAAATGCTCTAAGCCCATTTTTGTACAGGAATGTCCGTGCCTGAAGGGCATTATGGCCTAATAATTTTAGACTTATTATCTCGTTTACAAATACAGCTAAAGTTCATATCATAAAAAAAACACATATTTATTGACAAAAACGTTAAGTTTTAAATTTATCTTTATCAGTAGAATATTTACTTAGTACATAAAAAATTAATTTTTTATTTTATGAGTATACATTAGTTACTAAAACTTTTATATTTTGTGACCTTTTTTTATAAATTTTCTGCAAAAGTTAGTGAGAAAATTTTCCTGTAAATTTGATAAAGTCCCATGAGAAATCAATAAAAAGTCCCGCAAAATATAAAAGGTTCTAATAACAGCATTAACCATGGTATGATACACCAATAATATAGCGATGAAATGTAAGAAGGGGAGTTCATAATAAAGACTATTTTAGATGTGCATATATGAGCTATAACGTTACCAGATACATATATTATTATTACTACTATTATTATTATTATTTTGTTATAGGTTAAAATATTATCTTACCACCTCTGAAAAAATAAAATCAGCACCAGTTTGGTCATTGAATTGAATAAGTAGAATTAGTTATAGAAATAATCTTTAATGATACTGAACTAACCAGCATCCACACATAATGATATTTTTACAGACACAATCCAACATGCAAATTTGATACCCAACAGCTGAAGCCATTGGCATTCTGCAATCTGAATTTTCAAATGTCTAATAATAATTTGGTACTGAGTTGAGATAGATTATGTACTTTTTTTCTCGGGAGATTCCACATAGCCAATTAAATCAAGTGGTGCATGTGAAGCACCAGAAATAGAAAGGCTGAGAGACACGCGCATGTGCACGTGTGATTTTCATCTCCCATTCTGCTAATGTTCATGCATTATGCAGTTTAATAAAGAGGAGCGTGAATTAAAGAAATGCCTATTGTTCGTGTTATGTCCTTTAGTTTTGTTTGTGAATAATGTATGAGGTCAACCAGTGGAAGAGAGAGAAGAGAAGTGGAAGAATGAGATGTATATAAATGGAAGTTGGAGGAAGCAGGGTGGCGATGCAGAGCCCCTGGCACAACATTCATCAGCAACCTAATAAAAAAATAGGAAGGTAGTGTTATAAGAATCATAGTTCTTGGGAAGTTCAAGTTCAAGTTGTATATAATAAGCTACTGGTCTGTTTCCTAATCACCATCCACACTCAATATATATTCATCCCTCTCATCTTCTTGTGTAAATCAATAATAATATATATAACTCCGGCTGCAAACTGCAACTCATCTAATATATATAATATGTAAGAACAATCAATCATCAAAAACAAAACTAGTTGCTGCGAATCAAAACTACTACTACCCTTTTCTTATTCAACTTTTCTTACAAATATTTTGTCAAACTTAACAAAATCTATAAGAAAATCTACATATTTTTTTTTATATTTTTGTATGGAAAATCTCTAAATAAAAAGTCTTACAAAATATGAAAAGAATTACTGATTAAAGTCTTCTTTATTAACTGGATTATTGAATTATTTGTTTTGTGTATTGATTTGTAACAGGCTATAAACTATTGTTCTTGCTGGTGTTAACATAAGCGATTTTATTACCACGGAAGTGATTTATTTCTTCGTTAAATAAAAAAAAAATATGAAACTTTGTACTAAGTGGATATATCTAAAAAGATACACTAAATTAGTAGTTCAAGGTTTTTCTAATATCAATTAGATATACTAAATAAAATAAATATTTCGATTCACATAATAGTAATAATTTTGTATAATCAACCTTGAATTGTTGGAGTAAAACTTGACTTAAATTTTGTAAATATAAAATTTAATTTTGAGAGTGAATGCTACCAAAAATGATATTTCAAGAATTTTCTATTAATCTAATATGATATATATAATTTTATCATAAATTATTTTTCTTCAAATAACTCTTTATTAAAGATAATACGTAAATAAAAATAGCATGTATATACACATATTGAAAGATCCCACATTTTTTAAAAGTATATATATAAATAAAAGTAGCTATGTAATTTTGTTATTCAAGTCACTTAGTTTGACAAAGGTGTAATTAGATTTAAATTTTATCTTTTCAGAATTTATAAGAGTCTATCTTATAAGATATATATCAATTCTGCATAATCTTAAGTTTTCAAGAATATTAAGAATATTTTAACTTCTCTTTATGTTGAGCTGACTTGTAAGAAATAAAAAGTCAAGGATGAGTTGTTGAGACAAAACACCACTAAATCCCTCTTGATCAGTTAAGCATTAAAATCAATCATAGAAATCATTCTGGAGTTATTATGTTTTCTTTTTTGATGAGGAAGATATAGATATAATGAGAACGGCTGAAACCAACTTACTTTACTCCATTTCCTTACTAGATTTATCTTTTGAAAATCAATAAAAAAATATAAAGATTCAAGGTGTAAAATTTTGAGAAGTAAAAAACAAGGGAATAAAGAGATATTTAGAGAGGATGAGAAATAAGTTTTTGGAACTTTACAAAGGAAAACAGGAAATTTTTCTTTTAATTTTTAATATTTCCAGTGACATCTCGTGTTTAATAAACTCATGCTAATATATTAACCAATTTAAACTCATATCAGTCCAAATTCAATAAAACTTGTACACATTAAATAATAAAACAGCTATACAAATAAATACACATAAAAAAAAAACTTAAATGTTAACCTATTTTATATTATGTTTAACATCTGTTAAGAAAAACATATCTCACTAGAACTAAATTGTCAAAGAATGAAACCGAAACTTACCCAAAGTGATTATTTTCTAATTTACTTAATCTATTTTTTTCATCTATTTTAACCTGCAATGGCATGACATGTTCACACATTTAAAAGCCTTGAATAAACTCTTCGAACAGGAGCATAATTATCATTAAACGGTATCCACTCCATCAGTTAATGGGTTTTATCAAAGGATTTAGTTGACAGAAAAACAAGTTTTCTCATTTTTTTTACTTTTTTTTTTCAACTCGTTATTCTGTGATTAAGAGTCAGACTGGCCCTATTCGTGTATATTCATTTTAACTCACAAATATTCGACTTATTATTTTGTTTACTTATATTTTTTTTATTTGTCTGCACTCGACACACATATATTTTCACTTTAACTCACATGTATACTAGACTTTTTATTTTCTATAATTATATTTTTTTTTCACACTATTTTTTAAATGAAGTCAATCCACCCAACCGACTAATTCAGAATGAAAGAAGATGAATTGTATTTTGTCTAACTCTAAAAAAGTGAACACAACCCTATCGGCTTGCTTTGAAAGCTCTAAGTCTATGACCCTCTCCAACTCCTTTTTTAATCCTTTTCTTAACGTGTTTGAATGGATATTAACAAAAAAAAATTCCACAGATATTGATTTTGTTGAAAATTAATTTTCAAATGAAGCGATTTAAAATTGGATATTTTTACCTTGAAACCAAGTATGCTACAAAACTCAATATAAAGTTTTCAACTCAATAGAGAAACTGAAAATATTTTAGGCAATATAAATTTTACCTAGCAACAATTAATCATCTAAATTTGTATGATTGAAATTTGTAAGTAGTCAAAATGAATTTTCATCATTTCCACCATGAAGCTAAACACTAATAAAACAAACTTGTTTGTTTTTAATTCAAAATAAAGTAGGTTTACCAATTAAGATTAGTAAATATGCGAATATGGTATTTTTGTATTATAATATTTTGGGTTTGTCGGGGTGTTGAAGAGGGTAAAGTTGAAAGTGAGAAAAATAATAAAGAAAGGAATGTGACAAATAGACCAGCAGAAGATATAAATAATGATAATAAAAAGGCAAGTTGGGCTAAGTGTGTTAGGGACACGAGGAGATTAAAATAAGTGATGGGTCCACGTGAAAATGACAAGTGTTCTAGGTACGTGCTCAGATTCATGCATGGTTTCAACTTCAAAAATATCTGGCCCATACCTGGACTCAAGTTTATATAATTCTCTCCAAGAGAAAAACCATTACAGATTCTCAACCCAATAAAACTTTCCCTCTTTTGCAATGTACCTGCACCAACACTCTTCAACCCTCTTACGTTTCTTTTTCTTTTTCCTCCACTTTTGGCTATTGATTTTGATAATCTAAAACCAAATATCCAAGTTTGTTAGTTATTAAAGACTGTCTCTCTCGGTGCGTGTCAAATGTTGACAGCACAACCTTCAGATATTTCCATGCCATTTTTTATCATCCTACTACTGCAAAACATTCATTATTGTGTTAACGTTATTTAATAGTATTACGCTTTTATCATTGATAATATCGCTAAGTAGTAAAATTGGACTGTGCATTAATTGGTCATTTTAAAGTCTCTTTGTTTACTTCAAAACTCAAAAACTGATAAATAATAGATGTTAACTCACTGACATATTTTCACAAACAATTACATAACCAGTCCAAGAATCGAATACGCACACTTGGTTTAACTTGTTCAAAGAGCTTTTTCAAGAGCTCTTGCGAACTTGACAAAAGAAATAGTACTCTAAAAAAATGAGTTCTTCTCTAACACGCCCTATACTTATATCTGACAACTTATTTTTTTCATTCTTCTGAATGAATGGATATGTGGGAAGACGCAAATACTAGATTTGAAACTACATACATGGCAATAACAACGTAAAGATATTGAAAAGGAACTAATCTGTATACCATTTTTTTCTTATGAAAATCGTGTGTATAATAATAACATCTCTAAGCTGAAAATTGCTAGCAAGAGGGAGAGCCAAAGAGTGCTGTGTTCTAATTCTACCAAGAATGTGACTTCAAATAACTTAAATACTTTATGCTTAAGTGTTACAACTTGCCACCTCCATTCTCACAGGACATTATTTCCCTGCATCAGGATTCTTCTGAGTTCACTAGCAATTCCTTGCAACAAAACTGGTTTACGGATAACTCCATTGATACCAACTTGCATGCATCTCTCCCACAAATCTTCTTCTGCACTTGCAGTCAAGGCTACAATCATTGGCCGATTTCCACTTCTAAACTTCCGAATCCTTGTGGCAACTTCAAAGCCATCTAAATCAGGCATGTGAAGATCTATAAGAATGACTTGAATGGAAGATCCAGTAGGTCCGATCACAGCAAGGCATTCAAACCCTGAAGTAACAGGAGTTACAACACAACCTAGTTTCTGAAGCAATTTTTGGGTCACTGCTCTATTTACATCATCATTGTCCACTAAAAGAACTTGCAGACTTCTCAGCATTGAATTCGAATCGGTACGCTCTGAGCCTTCTCCAGGCTCAGAGATGGCTATGGTAATGGATGGTCGTAATTGAAACCGAAGAAGAAGTGTCATACTTTGAGGATAACCATGAGCACAAGGTACTAACCATATGTTCCCCTGCATCAACTGAAATTGACATGATACAAAGAAATTTAGTAGCAAATCAACACAAGAAATGAATCACAGAATACAGTCAACGCTGAATAAAAGAACACTATACAAATCCTGAAGAAAGTAGAAAACTAGACTCTAATTCATATAATGAATTTTAACTGATCAAGGGCATCAAGAAGAAAAATACAGTTGAACAATTGTATCACTGTATGTATCTATGCACTAGATAATAATATCAACATGCATTATCTCCACGGCTTTACCTAAACAATGAAAAATTCAAACAAAATAACCAAATTCAGTTTTTTTTTGTCACACCAACCTATGAAAAACGTGTAAACAAACATCCTCCTGCTGAATTTATCATGAATTTATCATCTAAAGGCTCAGAAAAGGAAAAATTAGATTTGGATACTGAAGAACTGCATAAAATGGATTCTCACCAAAAACTGCAAAATACTACTTATATAGCATAGACTCAATGTAAATCAGTGTCTTAATGCATTTACTATATCCATGCATACACGGGCTTTATGAAACTCACCTGCACCACCCTCTTGCAAATGTTGAAGCTCAATCTGCCGCCAACCCTATCACTGTTATATTTCCTACCCCCAAGTCCTGATGAAACCGAGCTCCCCACTTCAGAATCACTACTGTTGATCCCTATCTCAAATCTAATATTTACATCACCACTAGAAGAGCTTGGTCTCCAGGTTGTCCACCCTTTGTCACTTCTTCCCTGACTTCCAGTTTCCGCAAAAACCCGAAATACAAGGATCCCTCCCCCGTGGTTGTGTTCTAGTAGGTTCCCAACCATATGTAGAATCACCTGAAAAACCCTTCTCTCATCACCCATAACGTTGTCAGGCAAAGACTTCTCAACCTCAACCATAAATCCAAAGCCCCTATAAACACACATGCATTTCGAAAGGCAAGCTGCTTCCTTCAGCAAGGAATGCAACCCAAAAGACCTTATCTCCAAAGGAAATCTTCCATCATCCTTAGTTGAGTTGTCCATGGCATCGTTTATCAAGTTTGATAGGACGTTGCTGGTCCTAAGCATTGCATCCACGATAAGTTTCTGTTCATTCTTCAAATTATCATCTTGTATCATTGAAAGCAATCCCAAAATTGAGTGCATTGGCCTCCTCATTCCATCACTCATGACTTTCTGAAATGCATTTCTTGCCTGGCTTGCCATCAGAGCATTCCTTTTTGCCTGTTGCAAAGCTCGATTTTGCTCCTCCAACTTCTCTCTCATAAGTTGGGACTCTTCAAGAATTGCAGCATGAGATAGAGCCACTGCAACCTGATCAGCAACCACCTTAATGATCTCCAGCTCCTGATTGGTCCAAGATCTAGGCTCTCCAATAGGAAGAATTAAGACCAATATTGCATAACAAGTCTGTCTCAGTTCAGGTGTTCCTCCTTTGAAATTACAAACACGTAGCATAGGCATTCGGATTGCTGCAACTGGCCCTGCCTCTCCAGAAGCTCCACTGCTTCCAACAGCAAGTGCTGAGTCGGGGCTAAGTATATTCACCCGGTCGCTTCCCTTAATTCTCACAACATCTGGATCACTAATGGGTATAGACAAATTAAAATTCCTCCCATTTAATTCATGAGTAAGGTTCATCTCGGTTTTATCAACATTAGGCATCCACACAGCACAATTTTGCAAGCTCAGTGTTTTAGACAGCTCCACCAAAGTGGTATACAGAATAGTGTGTCTATCCAGCGACTTGCGTATCTCCTGAGTAAGCATTCTTACATGCACTGCAGCCTCCCTTTGTCTCATAATATTATCAACCTCACGCCCAAGATCCCATGTCTTCTTCTTGAGCATGAACTCTCTGACCTTCACTTTGAGAAGCAAAGGAATGAGAGTGATGAGGGTTATGGCGGTGGCACATGACACCAATGCAGTGAGAATTTTAGAGACGGTAAGTGCCACCATAAGTTGGAAAGTGTGAGGGCCATAGGTCCATCCATTGAGCAAATGTGTCAACCCACATAGTACAATGAAGGCAATGAACTGAAACAGGACCCATTTGAATGGGACGTTTGAGCAACTGATAAAATAAAGCAGCTCAACGGGGATGGAGAAGTAGGCCACAGCAATCAAGAAATCACCAACTCTCTGACACTCCAGAATGCTTTCGATAGTCCACAAGCTGGCCTCATCATCGCAGTTACATCTAGGAAATCCATTATCATTTGCAGATACGCAAATGAGGACAGAGGTAATCAACAGCCCAGATGCCACTGCTTTTAACATTGATCCAATATGTTGCTGCCTCCTCAATCCATCAAAGGATATAATTTACTGGGCCATACCACACCCCAGTGAGCACCCAACCTCCTCCCTTTCAATTGTAGTGCCCTATCAACAGGTACACAAAAATTGAAATCTCAGTAAGATCCAAAACAATGAAAAAGAAATACACGAGATCCAAATCAATCAAAAAATATAAAATAATACAATTTTTTAATTCTTTTCCCGAATTAAACGATCTAAAACATTTCACTCTTGTAATTTCAGTTTTAACCTTCTTTCATGCCCTTATTATGGAGTGGTATGAATCAGTGAATAATACAGTGGAAGAGGACATTCCCATCAACCAAAACGAAGAAAAACCCATGCAAGATAAACGGATAAAAAAAATGAATAAAAGAATCAGGAAAACCCAAGCTATGCTATAAACCTGGGGGAAGGCAAAGCCAAAAAAATATTATTAAAAAAAACAAAGTACAGCAGGTTTAATACTCCTTCAACCCCCCTCCCAACCCACAAAAAAGGAAAAAAGAAAAGACACCAAAAACCCAGTAATGTAGTCCAAAACAAAAGGCAACAGTACCTGAGGAATTAAAGCCCCTTAATGCAATCAGATATCCCACCTTCATCAGATCTTAACCTTACCCAGGAAAGACCAAAACCAGGTTAAAGATACCTCCCTCGCTAACAACACATTAACCAAATCTCCTGTGGCTAGTTGAGCATCAAATCATAAGGCTCCAGCAGCAAAGTCCATTACTTTATAGACGTTTAATCAACAACAAGAAGAAGAAGTGCACCCACCTCCACCATTGGGAAGACCAAAGAAAGAAACCCACTTGAAGGAGCCACCAAATCCCAACATATCAATTAAAAAAAGGCATCTTCACTGTGGCACAAGACGCTGTAGCAGGAAACCGGGTGCGACCCTTTTGCGGAAAACCACTCCTCAAGACCAGTGCCGGCAGAAAAACCAAAACAACAGAAAGGAAAACGCAGTCCCTACGTCACAGGCGAAGCTAAGCGAAGAAAAAAAATGAAGTGTTGCGATTGTATGCAGGGAATCTCTATTAACCTTTTCGGCAATACCCTTTGTGTATTTGGCAATGCCAAACCACAAACCATGTAGAGAGAGAGAGAGAAAGCGCCGTTGTTTCGTGGGAGAGGAGAAAGAGGTGAGTTGGATGGGATTTAGAAGAGGAGAGAGAAGGGGGACCCCACTTTCTTACATGAAGAGAACTTGGACGCTCTTACGAACCAAAACGTCCCCTTCACACCAAAAAAGATTTGTTTTATTTTTCACCCTCTTTCCTTTTCAGTTTCTCTGTCTTTCCTCATGTCTCCATTTTTTATACTATACTTTTTTTATTTTCAATAAAAAATAGCTTTTTATTTTCCTATGAATTCCCCATTCAATGTTCGATCTTCTTGTGTCAGAACCACGACTTGTTTCCCTCCTTCTCCCTTTCCTTCTCTCTCTTCTGGAAGAGTAGAAGTAGAAAGAATTTTTTGCAATGGTGTTTGGAAGCAGCTGCCACGTGGCTGCACCAGATGCAAAGCTGGGTCATCTTGTTAATTCAGACGCGCACACAGAATTATCCGAATGCCTTGAAGTTTTTGTGTTATCCCAAATTATAAAACACTATGAGAAAAATTATATATATAGCGAACTAACACACGCACCAAAACATGTGTACGAATAAGACATCCCACTAATGTTAGATTCAAGTTGTAGTCTTTTTGTATTCCAAACTTGTTACTTATGCAAAATGACCATCACCACAAACATGAGTTAAATTCGGACAAAAACTTAAATGCAATATTGTAGGTGCTCTTTTTCTTAATTTTTTAATAGATTTTTTCATAAATTCTTGGATCCAATTTTGAATTTAATTAAAAAACCTTGTGACGATGATACATTTAAGCTGATGAGTACAATATGTAAATCTCAACGCCAACATTGTCCAGTTGATAAATAGTTGGTTGTGGGTAGATGGATTGGTATTAATTTAGGTTTCAGTGAACAAATTAATTTCCGACTTTATACGGATATTCTTAGTACAAATAAAAAGAAAAAAAAAAAAAGCATATATGTATGCATATCTTGCTTAATAATTAAATAACTTGAAGAGGCTGGTTGATTTGAAATTTTCGAGACACCCATGGAATAAAATCATTCGAAATATGATAAAGGACGA
>Ga0209700_104123_pt1 | contig 26674 bp, 21 predicted proteins | sample SiratroredBW_FD_187528 | JGI IMG/M metagenome (GOLD analysis project Ga0209700, IMG submission 187528) | Root nodule microbial communities of legume samples collected from California, USA - Siratro red BW (SPAdes) (version 2) | ecosystem: Host-associated > Plants > Roots > Nodule | place: USA... | reverse complement strand
TTTTTTTTTTTTTTTTTTTTTTTTTTTTTTTTTTTTTCTATGTCTCTATTTTACAATATGTCCTCATTCTTAACAACAGAGAAAAAAGTTTGTGTAATAGTAAATTTGGTGTCATTTTCAGTGAGTTAACGACTATCCTGGTTTGGCAACAAGAATTTCGTAGAAGTTGAGTAGCATAGCATCCCATCCAATCAGAAAAATGAATGCATCTATTCTTTTTTACCTAACTTGAGCTTCATAACAACCACTATATACCTAACCGATGGAGCTCTTGAGTATGATCCAAAGCAGTTAACCCTACATCAGATTCTATGATCTAAGAAACCCTATGAGACATAAAATTTTAATGGAGCTACCTAACTTGTAAACTTGTAACCAAATAGTTTCACCTCTTATGGACCAAAAATCAAATGCACATGGTGGGGTTTGGAACATGTTTTCAACATATATGCAATTGGAACAACACAACAAACTAACCATTTGAAACACTCTACATATCTTCCACATATGACCATTGCAGTTATTAGTTAACTACCACTGGAAAGGGACCCTTCAAAACCATTGTTATAGTGTTTCAACCTCAATCCATTTTCGGTGTTTTGCATGTTGTCCAAGTTGAACTAGGGGACACACCTTGTGGAGGGCACTTTCATATGGCCTAGACAAACTTGTATGGATCTCATATCTCATATCTAGTGTCGTTAACACCAGATTCTTTGAATTTTCTTTGCTTTATCTTTCAAGCATTAACAACAATTTCATATTCTTGTCATTATTATTATCCTTCTTTTGGTTTTTAGATAGACTCGGCGGAATGTTGCATGGTCATAAATTCTCTAGCAAGGAACTTTATTGTTTTCCCTTTTGGTCTTTTTGCTTTTTGGACACAAGTTTTTGCAGTCCTCTACTGGTTTTTATTTTTTGGCATGCCCTTTTGATGTTACGTTCTACTTTTTTGGTTTTGTGGCAAGACCATTCATCTCATTAGCACCCAAAATCGGTGCACTCGAATCGCATTGGCTCTTTTTTGCTTTTGGTTTTTGGTTAATTGCTTTTACATATGTATCTACGGAAACTACCCTGAAAGGACAATCTAAAAGGTAACAAAAAACCTTCACGAATATGGCAGAAATATCAAAATCAGATCACGGGGGATTGATTAATTCATCAAACCATATATTATTTCATCTTTAGCAAGACAAATTAGCTGGCTTCATGAAAAGATGTTCCTACGGTGATTTAAAAGGGACGTTTAATCGTGTCCTTATAAAAGATGGTCACAATTGAACCAAAAGATTTGATATCTTACAGTTGCTGTTCTACCTCGTCCTTTTGTTCTTGCTCTCCTTTTTACTTTTTCAAATACTTATTTGTAACATAAATATTCCATATATGCAATGTTAAGATTAGACAATATACATCAGAAAAGCCTCGAACCAATTAATCTACAGTGAAATAAATTAAAACCAAAGCACCATATCTCAGTCTGCAGATTACACAGACTGAGATTAAACATGTTCTTGCCATTTATTTTTTTGATGTACACAATAAAAACATGTTCTTAAAGTGCATTTTTTTATGAAATTTTTCAACACCCCACGTAATAATCAAAGTAGTTTCCAGTTGTAAGCAAACTAAATAACACAAATATACATAATCCACGTCTCTTATAATAATAATGCATGTCAATATGCAACTGATATAGCAAACCACTACATGATTAATTAATTTCTTTATTTATATAAGTCATTATCCAAATTTCTTTCAGTTTTCTTTCGTGGATATCCACAGAACAAAACCATCCAATTTTATTTCTTTCTTTTGTTTTCTGAAAATGACAGTTGAATGAATTGGGCCGTAAAGAACGGGACGGGCATGTGGTGGTAACGTGGTAGGGCCAATCTGAGATCTTCCCACTGCTTTTTTCCACAACACCGTCAAAATGAACGTACACAAAAGGAGCACCGTAAAATGGTGGTTGGAAGCATCGAAAGCTTAGTTTCATATATAACGTTAATTAAACAAAAAATTAACCTTCCTCGTTATCTTTGTTTGAACTTAAAGTCCTTTCATTAAATGCCTCGTAATAGTTTACTATTTGTTTTTTTGTTTAAGCCGCAACAAGGTCTTTGATTAAACGCAACCACACTTTCATTTGGCTTATTCCAAACATTATACTAGGTTAGTCGTTCCGTTCAACAATTAAACTGTGTCCCTGTAATGGTTATATCAATTTAACTGTTCTTGATGTACCCTTCTAACCTTAAAGATTGAATCTCTTTGAACTAAACTTGCTTTTTCATGTGACATGTCCAACCATGCTTTAAGTAAAAATTATTTATCAGTGACTATGGTATTTGCCTCCCAATATGGAATGTGATCCTAGTGATTCAAGGAAACAAAAATCTTTATAACAAGAAAAAGTATCCCTTTAGATAAGGAAAATGGTTGAGTAAAACTTTTGCAACACTTGATGTGGGTGAATTCGTTGCAGAAAAATGGTAAACGACAAAATGTGTATATTGCTATACTTAAGATGTAAAAATAACAATACACATGGAACTAACTGAACTAAAGAGAGGAAATGTTCTTCCATACTTCAGACCTTTTATCATTTTACAAAACCCACGATGGATGTTTGTTTGAAAGAAGAAATAAATTACATAAAGTAAAAACCCAGTTAAAAAAAGATGCAGTTTTTGCATATTATAACGTTGAAGACATTAACTTAATTGGTGATTTCGATATCATTTAAGAAGTGTATCATGAAAGGCTAGTTTAGTCGGTGATGTAATCGATATCAAATTATATTAAAGACTAGATGTAGACTCGGTGATATATGAAAGTGAAGATGTTAAGTACTTAATGTATTCTGATATAATTTAAATTTGTCAGTGAAGTGTGGTAGAAAGAGTGGGTAACTAAACTTTGATTCACCATATAAGTGGGAGTAGGGTAATTTATTTTGATTCTTGTTAAATTATAGTACAGTTTTGCTTAATTAGGGCATGATTAGTCATTGTGGCCGACGAATAAAATATAGGATTCCTTACAGGTATTAGTCATCTGAAGTGACTAATAAATGACAATTGTAATTAAAAAGTTAGGCAACAGAAAGAAAAAGACAGAAAATGTGTAGTTCTCTTCTTTTGAGTCTTGGTTATCATTGCAAAATTCAAGCACAATCCATTTTTCAAATCTTCTTAACTTGTGCATGCCACACGTGTAATCAAAATACTTGAGCTCTTACTTTTGGTGGAATGCTACAGTTTCATGTCGGTTATTTGCTCAGATCCTCTCCAATATTATACCCTTTTGCATACAAGTTTTGTAAAAACTTGTTTGTCCTTTTCATAGGTAAGACAGAACCCAAGCTGAACTAAGAAAGGGCAAGTGTCTCTCTACACAGGAATATGGGGGTTTGTAGAAGCATTCATAGGTCAGTCACCACTACTCATTTAGAACCCTATCAGCAATTTTTCTTTTTTTCTGTCTGTGTGCAAAATTCTTTAAACAATAACTTTCCTAATATCACAAACAAACAGAAAAAAACTTGACACAAAAAATACACAACCATGATTCTCCTTGTATGGTAATTTTTAGTCTTTTTCACTGCATTTTTATACAACTATATTACATTAAACACTGAATAATAGAACCTAAAATGATATGAACCTTAGGGTAACTAACTATAGTCTCTTATTAGATGTAGATGAACCCCATTGATAAATAAAGTGAGAATGGTCAGTTGAATGCTAAGTAGTCCTATATAAGATGAGAAGTGAAAAGGGGTTATAGCAGTGGCAGTGTAAAGTACTCTAACAAAAAGTCATTAATTCTACTCTGTTTGGTGCAGCCCTCAACAGCAGCACACCATGTTGGACGTATCTGAAAGGGTAGATGACCCAAAAATGGTGGCCCTTTTCTGCTATAGGCCGTGATTTAAGGGAAAATTTAAGAAGAGAATACCACACTTTCATACGTAACGACCACATGAAATATTATACAAACATAAAATCACAAGAGAACAGTTGAGAAATGCATGTGCCAAGTGGGTCCGTAGATTAAGAAGTTGGTAGTGTAACCGAAACATTTGCATGTGCGCCTTGATTCTTGCTCGACGTTCCAAAAAATGTGAATCAGTTTTTGTGGCTTTGGCTCTCTCTTTAGACCTCACAAACGCTATGTTGTCTGATTCGGGCATGGACCCCACTTCTCACTCTTTCTTGCCTCCAACCCATGCTTAACTTTTCCTATATAAACCAAACCAACCTTAGCTAACCATTAAGCACCAACAAGTAAACTTCTCCTATCTTAAATCACTTGTACCACACAATGGCCATTGCAGCAACCTCTACCATCTCTCTTCTCTTCCTTGTTCTTAATCTTTGCCTCCAAGCCACTTTTGGTGACTATGGAGGTGGATGGCAAGGTGGTCATGCCACATTCTATGGTGGGGGAGATGCATCAGGAACAATGGGTAGGTTCAAAGTCTTTGTTTTGGTTTTAGTCCTGCATTACTAAGTTTTGCTTATTCTAGTGTTTATATAGTAACAGCACCAAAACTAGACTAAGTTCGAACAAATGTCTTGCCTTTTCATTTTGGCACACATGAGGGGTTAAAATGGAAAAAAGAAAAACAAAAACTTTTGTGGTATTGTGGTGCCCCTACATAACCTTCTGCCATGTACATTACATTCACACTCTCTCCTATTATTGAGTCAAAGATGTTTTCACTTAGGATATGTGTGGTTGGTTACTCATGATTTGATTGTTTTGACAGGAGGGGCTTGTGGTTATGGCAATTTGTACAGCCAAGGGTATGGTACTAACACTGCAGCACTCAGCACTGCTCTATTCAACAATGGCTTGAGTTGCGGGTCTTGCTATGAGATGAGATGTGACGGTGACCCCAAATGGTGCCTCCCCGGTAGCATAATCGTCACTGCCACTAACTTCTGCCCCCCTAACTTTGCCTTGGCTAATAACAATGGTGGCTGGTGCAACCCTCCTTTGCAACACTTTGATCTTGCTCAGCCTGCTTTCTTACAAATTGCTCAATACAAAGCTGGAATTGTTCCTGTTTCCTTCAGAAGGTAAATTCAAAATAAGTAACCCGTTTAAGTATTTTCATTCTTTTTCTCCACTTTTAGCTTTAAACTCCTCTGAATAACAAAGGTGAAATAAGTAATTTCGGTCTTTATCCAAAAGAATCAACCTTTATATAAACACACAGCAAATCTAAGCACATGTAACATCAGCAGTTGATCTTTTGTTATCAACAACTGGCATTGCACATTTAATCTTTAAAGTAAAAATTGCTGAGTTTGGAAGAGTTGGATCCAACTTGGAGCATGCATTAACATGTTTTTGTTTTTGGCTTAAAACAGAGTCTCTTGTGTGAAGAAAGGAGGTATCAGGTTCACCATCAATGGTCACTCATACTTCAACTTGGTTCTGGTGACAAATGTTGGAGGAGCTGGTGATGTTCACTCTGTGTCCATCAAGGGGTCAAGGACTGGTTGGCAAACCATGTCTAGAAACTGGGGGCAGAATTGGCAAAGCAACTCTTACCTGAATGGTCAAAGCCTCTCTTTTCAGGTGACTACAAGTGATGGTAGAACTGTCACTAGCAACAACCTTGTGCCTGCTAACTGGCAATTTGGTCAAACATTTGAAGGGGCACAGTTCTAGGAACCTTAAAAAAGTTGACATTTTGTGTGTAATATATGATGCCATTGTTGATTGTTGGTTTGCTTTGTTATAGTTGGAAAGGGTGGGAAGAGAAAAAAGGTAGATTAGGAGGAGTTGTGGCCAACATGGCCCCTAATGCTGTGGTGGCTATATGGCACCCGCTAGGACTAATATAATATAAAAAAGTCTTGTATTTTCAGAGACATCATATTGATGATCAACACCTTTTGATGATGAAGTAAAAGGTGGTGATGATCTCAATTACTTTGTATATCTGATCCCGACTATGGTACAAAACCAATTTGGGGGCGAATTAATATCAATTTGATCGTGCTTTTTCATTGCAAGTCTTTTCCAACTTTTGCATCTTCTGTCACTAAATTAAATTTGACTTCTTGTTAATAATAAATTCTGGAGGGAACACAGAAAATTGCACCGACTATTTCATTGCTCCTTGTTCTGCGGTAGTGCTGTGAAAACTAAACCAGTTTTTTGGTCCATAAATCCGTATTTTAATATTGAATTAGGTTGGTGCCTCTGCGTATACAAAGGCTACATTTCATTTCTTTCTTACAATTTGCAATCTCTTTCTGCACTGGGAAGAGGGCATTGGGTTGACTTGGACCATCAATAGCAATAGCAACTATAAAGAATAGAAATGCAAATGCTACGTTTTTCCCATTCAAAGAGGTAAAAATAAAATAAACTGAATCTTTTGTCTCATGTGTGTTGGTACAAAGAATATGTAGTCGGTTGTGAGCTACTACCATGCAAAGACTTGAAGGTTATACACAATCTCAAACACTTTGATACTCAACAACCTCAAATATTGTCGATTATGAGGTAATCAACTGGTTTACAATAAATGTGAAAATCATCAAGCATGAAGAAAGACCTACATAAATTTTTAAATATAGTAAATTTGGTTAAAAATAAAAAATACAAGAAAGAATTTAGAGTTAATATTTTTCTTCATAAAATCCTTTTCATCTCACAAATAGTTATGTCTACTTATAAAAGGAAAATACAAAGGAACATTTGGTAGAAGAGAAATTTATTTTAACTTTTTAAAAATCTGAGATTGGAAAAGTATATTTTTAACGTTTGGTTTTTGGCCTAAGTTTCCAACCAAAGGTTCTCTTGTGGGGATGAGAATTGTATTATGTTCACAACCATAATTGATAATTTGTTATAGGCTGAGAATATCTCAATCATGATTATACATGGAGATGTTCCAGTTAATTATGGATTAAACACTATTCAAATCTTATAAATATTTTGGGTTATTATTTTCTTTCTTATCGGACAGTCATTACACCTTTTTCAGTGGTAACAAGAAATCATGGACTATCAAATTAATTATGTCAAAATTGTTTTTTAACTACTATAAATAATAGAAGATTAAAAAGAAAAATCTACATTTTTTTTTTCTCTTATCATGTAAGAGAAAGATCTAATATCTCATAATTTACTTTGACACTAGATTATATTTTGCTGGTATATCTCCTATTAGAGTGAAGACCGAAAACTGAGACCAAGAATCAAGAACCGATTAGATCAACCAAAAGTAATTAAAACTTCTCTCAAGTCTAATAAGAACAATTGATGTCATTGGTATAGACATCTTTTCCTTAATCCTCTGAAGACTTGTTTTAATATACCTAATAGTATTAGATAACTTAAGTTAAAATATTTAAATATACGTTCTTTTTCTTAACCCTTTAAATTCCAAAAACAATTTCTTATATTATGTCATCTCAACCTATGTGATATTGAAACAAAAATATTATGTTATACACTGTCAGTCTACCAGATCAAAACAAAAATGATAATAAAATATTTTAGAATAATTATTTTCTAAAGATTTTAAACTAACTATAAAAAAAATTAAAATGGTCCTCTAAGGCCCATTCTATTATTCATTGATTTTAACTGGTTTGATAAGCTCTTTACTTCATGAATTTGTTGTGATATTTGAACCAGGTTTAAACTACCCAACTCATCTTACTTTTTAGTACTGACAAATCAATAATAAAAAATAATCAAAATATATTGATATTTAGTAATACGCAGCTTCTTTGCATTAATATATAATTACAGATTATAGATAGCCATGTATTTCTTCGAAAGTCATGTTTAAAATAATTTATAATTGGTTCTCAGTATAAACAAAAATGCTGTGAGCGTGTAAAAATTAAAACTTATCGCAAATATAAAAAATGATTAAAATAATGAATAGTTTCTGAAGCCAGTTTAGAACATAGTATAAGAGGCTATGCTGAGAGATTAAAAATGTGATAAATATTTGTAACGTACAGGACTTTCCTATCATTTAATTATAAATTAACATACAATAAACTGATTGACGTTCAATAATATTACTTTTAAGTTATATAAAAAATAGTTTCTGGTTGACACAATAATACGTTATATTATTAATAATATATGATATTTAAATTATTATTATTATGATAACTATTAGTTAGTGATCGTGATGGCGTCTAAATGGGTGTGCTTCATTTTTTAATAGCTGACGAATTGTAGAAGATGGCATGTGCATAGAGACCTTCAAGGTCAAAATTTGATGCCATTTAAAAGTTTAGTGATGCTTTGAAATGAAGCCCTAGTTTTAAATAAAATCTAAGCCAAAAATAATGATTTGTAACTACAACCAATGATTGAATTTGATTATAAGATCTTAACTTCATTTGTAAGATACCTTAAAATTGCTTTCTTAGCCCTCATTTTGACTCTTCCATAACATCCTTCTTGTTTGATAGTTGGTCAGTCGGCTACCAAATTCTTTTTTATTTTAAGACATTACTTTTCAATTGCGTGTTGTGTATTATATTTAGTAATGATTTAATTTTTTTAATTTATATATTAGCAATTTTTAGTTTATAAAATTTCTAAATTTTGAAATATTTTATTTATTTTGCAAAATTGAATAGCTAGTTCGTTAGCTGTTTTGTGAAAAATAATTACTATACATAAGTAATCATTATGAAAATATTTTTTAAAATTCATAGAAATATATAACATGGTTTTGTCTAAAACTATTCCAAACATTTAATCTAATTTTCTTCTAATTAATAATTTAAAAACTAGATTACCTCTTAATAAGTATAAAATAGATATATTGTGGTGAACAAACTATATAACACAAAAATGATCACGTAAAATAACATAAAAATTAACACATTATTATTTTAATAAACGTGAACATAAATTTAAGTTCCATATTTACTCTAATCCCAAGCTTATATAAAGAAATAACATTATTATTAATCGTCAAGACATTATTAGTAAATCTACATTTAATCAACGAATAAAACATGTATCATTTTGAAATTTGTATGGTAAAATTGGTAAAATTTAAAAACTTAATGATAAATTAGAGAAATTAAAAGTTTGATAAAACATTTCACAAAATTACATAACTTCAAAGATAAAATGCATAATTTAAAAAATAATATAGATTTTTAAATTTTCTTCAATAGATGTTGAGAAATAGTGATTATTCTTTCAACATATTAGTGCCTTGATTATCAAAACAATGCCGAAACCCTAGCTTAGGCTAAATAAGAACCCGGTAACAAAGTTTAAGGATAAATATTTCAAAATCCTTGAATAATTTAGACAAACAAATCAATGTAATGAATAAATAATTTAAAATTAGAATTACACCTCATCCCCCTTTTCGCAAAGGCTTTGCTTCCTGCACTCCATAATTACTAATTGCTCTCCATATTAAGAGAAAAAAAAAAAAAAAAACTAAGATATCATCAGTGGTTATTGCTGCCATTGCCGCTGCCTTCTCAGGCAGAGGCATTCTCTAAAACGAAGAGAGTTATTTCATAAAACTCGTTCCAAAAGCTGTCATTTACATTTTCTCAATAGCTTCAATTTGTCTTGAAAATTCTATTCTGAAAACTTATTCTAAAATGTATTTCATATATTTCAAAAAAACTTGTTTTCGAAAAGCTCATTTCCGAATATATGATATATATTCTAAAAATTCTATTTTAAAATGTACTTTATGTGTTTAAAAACTTCATGTTCCAAAAATTTTGGACAGTTCGGGTAATCTGAAAATCCCTTTTATAAAAGATGAAATGATAATTTTAAAAATTATGGGAGTGCAAGAAGAAAAAACCTCGTGCAAATCTCTACTGATCACTACTTTGGGTTTGGACTACCAAAACATTTAACTCTGCCCACTTGAAAAAAACAGAAAACAATGGAAGCAACAAGTTGCAAACAAGGGAGCATGACGGAGGCTGGAGCAAACAAGAGTAAGTGCAATGGAGACACCAAAAAGTGAATTGTTACACTTTCTAAAAGAAACATTTTAATGAAAACTCCTTAATTCCAGTCCTTTATCAGTAGGTAATAGAATAACGTCGTGGTCACTTTTATTTAAAGGCAAGAGATTCAAAAAACTCATACGATGATGAAATGGCCTTTAGATTGCTGAACTTACAGGAACCAGTATTAAGAGAATTCTGGTAATCACAACCAACAGCCAGACCCTTCTAATAACTCATCTAACTGCGTTTACCTGAAACTACATATATTAAGACTAATGTTAAACCTTGTACAAATTGGAACCACTTATACTTCCATTGTGTTTCATTGTAACCTCTGTCTTCGCAACCTCTCCAATTCCTTGACCATCTGCCAGTGTTCCAGAGACAGGCTGGTCTCACCATAGCTCAATGACATGAGACGCCCCATTGTTAACAATCTGACGGGAAAAGGAGAAAAAAAAAAAGGCGTCAAAGGCAGGGGAACAACATGGAAAAATAAATATACTATCAATACATTTAGAATAGTCACTTGCTAACCTGCTTAAATCTTGGGGACCCAAGCTCCTGTCTGCTTGTCTTGCTGCAACTAAATCCCTCTCTACCACCTGAGAACACAAATGACCAAAGGTTCCGTCATGCATTCTCGTCATAACATTTAATTATACTCTACAAGTTAATTTTATCCAAAACATGGGGTTTGCCACAAATAACAATGAAGTAATCAGTAAAGAGAAACTATTAATAATAATGTCCACATTAAGACTTCCCCCGGGATGTATTCTTGTAAATATCAGTGGTGAGTTAAGTATCTGCGTAAAGATATTTATGTTTGATGCTTGTAAATATCAGTAGTGAGTTAAGTGTATCTTCGGTAAAGATATTTATGGTTTGATGTGGATAATGAAAGAATCAGCCCAAAATGACTTCTGCCGAGCTTAGAAATTTATTAGCTGCTGAGAATGCTATGTACAGGATAACGGCTAAATAAATTATTCAACTAGTTTGAGCCACAAGAACACTTGATCGTGAATACTGGTGCCAACGTCACAAATACCTTCTGCATTTCTGGTTCAATAGAGTGCGTTAGCTGTCTAACAGTGGCCAAATACCACCTCCAAGCTTCCAAAACTTCTGCAGTAACAGCCTCCGAGTAACTGTTTGCAGAAGGCTGGAAAGGTACAATTACATCAGCTGGCAAGATATTTGATTTTCCCTCCGACAAAACTAGCAGCTGGGCATCAGTTTTCATATCCATTTTATAGTACTTGAAATCATATTCCACCTGAAACACATAACAATCATGCAAATTTTAACAGTAAATCAAAATAATAACTGCAAACAATCAACTGTAAATGTATGAAGTGTTTGTATAAATTAGCAGGTTCATGTTACTCGAGGAACGGATAATTTTATCCTCAAATGCATATTCCATAGCATAATAGTACACGTGAGCGTGCAAGAAGATAAGCAAGTTAGACAACCAAGCGCAACTACCTCTTGCAACTCCATTAAATTTTTCAGCAGCCTGCAATTCTCCACCCCTACAGAGTTGAGAGTTCCAGCTTCTAGTTTGGTCTCATCAACAATCAAGTGTGAACCTTCAGCAAGTTGCAATACACCAGTTTCCAGTCTGGAGTATTCACACAAAAAGATGTAATTATATTTGTATACTGGTACGGGTCCATGCTCAGAAGGATTATAAAATATGACTACCTGTTAGTATCATAATTCTTTTTTGGCGCAAGTGAAACAGTGTTCAAGTATTCAACTGTAAGAGGTATGCAAAATGTGAATGGCAGGATGTTCTTCAGAACAAGGGTTAGTTGTTGTCCAAAAACAGAGACAGTTTCTTTTTTAAAGCAAGTAAGATTTAACGAGAGTTTTCCCACGGCAAGACCATTATCTCTAGCATGCACCTGTTCAACAACAATCCACATATAAATACTCTAAAGAATGGAGGGTTGAGGAATTAGGAAGCATAGATGAACAGTATGAGTAAAATGAGAAAAAAGAAATACGAGCAATAACCAGAATATTGACAGTGCATGAACTAAGGAAAATGATCTTTTAAGAGCTGCATACCTTGGATAGAAGATGTAGCAAAATGAACTGAGAAGTGACGTCATCATTGCCAAGAATAGCCGTGAGATGTCTTAGCAATGCTTCCCTGAGTTCTTTGACCAAGTCGGGCTTTGGCTGAGATTAAACACGTGCGTTTTTTAGCAAGGCGTTATCAATTTGAGAGAATGATCCAACTCAAAATGATAAACATAACTAGTAATCTTGTCAGAACAATAAACTTCGTTTAGGTTCATAAGATAGTTTACCTCTACAATATGGTTGTTCTGAAGGAAGTCTTGAATCCCTAGTTTCCTGTGAATAAAACAATGAAGTCGTGGCACCTGCAGCAGACAAGGAAAAATGCAAATTTAAAAACCAGATGCTGAGTGGTCACACACATGAAACACATGCATGTTTATGTTGCGGTTGTTCCCAAAAGAACAGCATAGCCTCTTATTATAGTCTATTGAGAAAGTGACCATCAAGGGATAATACAGGGCTTTGAATATATGCAAAAATCCTCAGATAAACATCAATGTGCATACCTGGTTAGGTGGGAAATGGCGCAAAGGATCTTCAGAAAATCCATTTAATAAATCACTATCTTCATTGTCCTCCTGAAGCTCTGGATCACATGTCAGAATACCCACAAACTCAAAAATGTCATTCAGTTTCATTTCGGACTCAGGACAATCATAAACCTGACATAATACAGAGGAAAATGAGGAATGAGGTTTGTTAAAATTTCATAAAATAAAACAATGATTAATTATCCTAAATATCAATGAAATGTATCCCATACGAAATTATAAGTACAAGAGATTAATTTTACCTTGACAAGACAAGGAGGTGAATTGCTACCAATGTCATACCCCAAGCTCGTAGTATTGCTGGCAATATCAGTTGCAGCTCCCGAAGAATGAGAAGCAGCGGAAGAGTGATCACCTTCTCTCTACAAAACAATAATAATTCTCAGAAGAACATTATAGAAATATGCAAGGAGAAATAAAAACTTGATCATCTAGTAAACACGCATTCACGTGATAAATTGAAAAAATACAACTGGAGCCATCTATCCGTGTAACTTATGAACTGCTCTAGACCTCATATTTTGTCATCTAAATAGGATATTGATTAATTGCATGAAGGTCAGCTTTACTCAAATTTGGATCACGAATATCTTGATTTGAATTTAATTGAAATTGAGAATAAACAAAAGCAAAACACAACGAAAACAACACCAATTAACAACGTTTTTAACAAACTACTTCAAACCAAATATTAATAAAGCCAACACTTGGATGGTGAATAAAATTCATTAACACAAAAAGGCAGGGTCATATGAAAGTTCAGTGTACCATTCTTTTGGTATTTGGAGAATCTTGAACCTCATCACAAGAGACCTGTAAACAAACACATCCGTTAGGAAAAAACAAACATTGCCCGGTATCAAGCATTTCAAAATTTATAAAAAGAATCAATATCTTCCAAAATATAACAGTTATCTAGAAGCTTAAATGAAACAACCAACTCAACATTCAAAATCAATTCCCAGTTGGACCTAAACACCTAAACTATACAAATGCAGGGCACTAAATATTTGAGGCTTTATACACTCTAGGGAATGATAATTTAATGGAAACAATAAACCAATAAAGGCAGTAACTCAAAGCCAGAAATTACAGGCATATCAGAAGACTCTTCATCTCTCCTCCGCTTTTCTCTACTATCCGACATCCAATCCATAGATAGATTGCCAAATTCTTCAGCTGAAACTTCAGTCCATGGACTCAGTCCCGGAACCTAAGTATAAACAAACAAAATTAATCCTTCAAAATTCTACTGTTTAAGCAGAGATCAAACGTTTGTATAGCAAAAAATTAATATGGGAAAACTTAACGTTTGTGAGAAAACAAACAGAGAAGACAGTAAATCAGAACCGAACACCTTACCGGAACACAATAAAGCAGTCTACGTTCCCAGATTTGCGTATCCGCAGAAGAACAAATAGGATATTGCGAAACATCCATAAACTTGTTCGTCCTCCACACCGAACCATCCTTCAATAATCATCAACCCAAACGAAATATTACACTTTCCTCCCAGGTAAACTAATCCTCAAATATAACCCATACATATAAGAAAAAAAACAGAAAGAAAGAAAAAAAAAAACTTAAGATTGAAAATATCCAAATTAAACACAACAAAAGTAAAACCTTGTAAGCGCCAACATAAAATTCATTCCCGGGCATGTCTTGTATCATTCCGCGGAAGCGGACGAGAGTATTGGGTCTGACATATCTGATGGTGGTAGGGGTGAGAAGGGGAACCTGATGAGTTAGTTAATCGAAAATTGAGTTAATATGATTGCATAATCAAAGAATAGGGTTTAGTTGTTCTTGTATTTGAAGATAAGAGTGTGGGGTTTAAGACTGAACCTGAGAGATTCTGGATTGTTCGAAGAGGAAGTGGCGGAAAAGGGGGAGAGCGCCCCAGTCGCGGCCTTGGAAGGAGGAGGGATCGGTACCGGATGCTATGGCGGTGTCAAAGGTGGATCTGACAGCGCCCAGAGGGTTGGACAGAAAATCGTACTGTGGGCCCACCATGACTGAGTCTTGACTCGTGGATTACTCACTCGCTCGATAACTCACACTTTGCTGCTGTGGAATGAGTTGAGATCGGAATGAGAAACGGTTTTTCACCCTAGGAACCATTTTATATCATCCTTTCCCGCCAAATCTTCTTGTGTTGTTCCCGCCAGTTTTCTATATAATATAACACACTACATTATTATACATATAATTTAATATATATATATATATATATATATATATATATATATATATTCAATATAAAACATATAATATACAATTATCTTTTTGCTGTTGGATTAATAATAAGAGGGTTCTATATTGTGTTCAAGTTGCATCTTAATTTTGCATCTCCATTGATACTCCATCAAATAATTTTAATTTTTTTTTTTTTTTTGAAGTACAATCTCTCACCTCAGATTGCATTCTTTAATCTCAGTAAAACTGAAGCTTTGTTTATCTTAAGAAAATATTAAATTTGTTTAATGTTGAGAGAGATGTGTATGTTATTCTTTTGGTTTTGTTTTCTATCAATATCCATCTCCTTTGTACTTATCACCAATCTTATGAGACATGTTTTCACCTCCATTTAAAATAACAATTTTTTTTTTCTTTCCATTAACATTTCAGTTATAGAAATTAGATATTATCTATTTATTTTCTTCTACCATTGTCACAACAATTAATATTCATTATTGATAATAAACTGTTCACTTAAGTTCATTTTTATAAACAAAATAAGATATCATTTTCCTTTTAAAGTGATGTGTATCTTAAAACTATAATAACTTAGCTAAATTGTAACATTTAAATATTGATCTCAAGAAGATATATATGTTTTATAAAAAGATTAATTTGTCTCCAACAATTATAAGTGTTGCTTTTGGTTCTGTTAAAACTTATTTCAATACACAGCAGCAGAGGATATTACTCTTAATGTAATAGTGTATTGTATTCTTAATAAAACATTAGAGTTTATTGTGAATTAACAGTGTTAGCATAAAATTCCTTTTCAATGATAAGTATTATAATAAAATTAGTTTATTATGTGAAAAGATAAATATTTTTATGGATTTTTGTCAAATTTTGGATTATAGATAAAAGTTAATGATTCATAAGAATAAATTGTTAAGATTAGACTTTATTATATTTCACTATCATGTACTGAAAACAATTGCATTCTTTGCTCTCAAATACCAATTTCAACCCCTAATACTACTCAAACCCTAGTTCTTTAGGTGAATGAGCTAAAACTTTCCTCCTAACCGTCAATTTCTTTATCAATTATATGAAAAAATCTTGTTTTTATCACAAAGGTTTAAGACAATTAAAAAATTATGCTCTATTCCTATATGCAAATTTTCATTAGGTGTTTCAATTTAGATCCAAAATACAAATGATATTTTCTAATATCCTGAGAATCAAATATCAAGTCATGGATGATCATAATAGACATTAAGCATACAATCAAAATACTAACATTGAAAATAAATAAATATATATATATAACCAATATTGATTTGATGAGAGTTCAATAAGTTATATCTAACCTCAACAATAATGGGTTTAGTTGTCATAGTCATGAGAACACCAAAACACAAAAGAAGAAGATGATTACACAAAGAAATCTTAAGGTTGTTGTCCAAGATTGATTATTGCTATGTTTTGGTTCCAAATATTTTAATCCTAATGCAGACAAACTTTAAATGGTCATTTTCATAGTTCACAACCGACCTAACTTTAGTGGTGTCATATTCAACTTCCCTATAGAGGTCCATGGCCCAATTGTTGCAATTTTTCATTCTCAAACTCCAATAATCAATTATTAACACAAACTTAATAAAACAAATAAACAAGCAAGGTCAAAGATTATTAAAGAGTTGATTTCATTATAAATTTGGCTCTTAAATATGATGAAAATAAATGTTATCAAACTCTTTAAAACTTTAAACCTTGTTTGTCCTCAAGTAAAGGTAACTTGACACAAGTAAACATTACTCAACAATGGTATAATAAGTCTAAGATAAATTCACTTCAAATATTAGTCATGTATGCTCCTACTTAAATTAACCGCAACAAGGAAAAGTGTTTCCCTTTAAGAATCAATTATGGTATTCACAATGCAAATGTAACAGATAACAGTTCAACCTTATCAATGGCAAAATATTTTCAGTGAACAACTAAAGGTATATCACTCCTCACTAAAAAAAGTGTTTCGCTTAAGCACACTAGTCAAGGTATATTTATCTCTCTTCTACCACTTATTTCCCACAATTTAACTTTGTTTTCATTTCAAGAATCTAAAATCTTCAAAACACAGGCAACATCCCAAGGACTTTTTATTAGGTTATGATCCATATGGGTCAAGGGTGTATTTTAGGCCCAAAATGAATCGAGTATGAGAAAAGTAATCTGAAATTACAAATGCGCTCCCAACAATGAAGGCCAATTCAAAGGCCCAATTTTATTATCCATAAATTACAACCCATGTAAACTAACGCCCTTAATAAACATATTCAATTACGGTCGTTTTTTGGTTAATTTGTTGAGATTTAATACCAGATTCTTAATAATAATTGAATTTTGTTTCAACCTAGTACCTGAATGCTTCATCAGAAAGGCATAAAAAATAAATATCAGGTACACAAAAGTCATAATCTATTTAGATTAGACAAGAGCGATAAAAAACCTCAACGGTTAGAACAAATTAGCATTCACCGTGGGGCAGGTAAACTATTCCTACTCCCACTATGAGTGAAAGACTTCACGAGAAACTTGTGAGAAACCTCAACAAATGAGAAACAATAGGCAACCTACACCCACTGGAGGGAACAACAACTCACCAACTTTCCAACAGATTTTGCAGACTATGGCAGAACTACAAAGAAGCAACGAAGAATTCAGGAAAACTTCCAAAAAACAAGAAAGAGCTAGAGAAGAATCTCTAATTCAGTAGGAGTGTGTGAGGGAGGAAACCCATATTGAGTCGGAACGTCTAAGGGAAGAAGCGAATGAAACGCGTTACGAAATGGAGGAGGCTATAAAGGCCTATGAAGAATTACAAAAAACTAACCAGAAACTACAATAGATATCGAGGGGACGACCTATACTTCATGATTCAGGAGCCATTCAGATGTCAAGGGTAAACGCTGATCCTCAATTGTTCACTAGGAAGATTATGGAGAAGCAAAACTCACCACACTTCATGGTCCAAAAAATGACCCCTTATTCGGGATTAGGAGACCCTAAACCACCTAAAGGCTTTCGTGGCTCAAATGCTGATCTTGAGGGGCTCCGATGCTATTCGATGTAAAATGTTTATGGAGACGCTCATAGTAACCTCTCTACAATGGTTCGGAAGAATTCCAGAAGGCATGATAGATTTATTCAAAACCTTTTCTCAGACTTTTCTTCAGCAAACAGGTTAGGCCTCCAACACTGGCTGGCCTGTTCAACATACAACAAAAGGAAGGGAATCCCCTTGTGCCTTCCTCAACTGATTTTGTGAAACTACGGTAAAGATAGATCATCCAAATGAGGAAATGTTCTTATAAGCCTTCGTGAAAGGACTGCAGGCTAATCAAGCTAGTGAGACCATAAAAGGATTGTGATTTCGAGTATATATATTATCAGATTAAGGTGAATCTGATTAAAAATGTCTTGAAGTAGGAACGCAATACAAGTTTTAGATATGGTTGAGAACTTAAGCTAATTGAGTGTTAGGAACTAATCAATTAAGCACTTAATGGTAGGAGTAAATGAAGTTTAGTATAGAGTTTGGATACGGTGAGTAAGGAGACCGCTAAAATTTTTGGAGCTTACTTTGAATCATCAAACATGTAACATATGATTGAATTTGGGCTTAAAAGTTGAAATATTACACTTGGCCCGCTCGCGGTCACAAACACCAAAAAGTCTAGATTCGTTCCTGAAAGGCGAAAGGAGAGTGAAGTCCAGGCGGCATCCAATGCCTCTCATTGGGGGAGTCATGCCACACCCCACTTTAGACCAATTTATCAGCAGCCCGCGATGCATTTCCTTTTGCTGCAAATACAACACCAATATACCATCCACGAGCCTGCCTACAAGGTTTCTCTAGGCCCCAGGCCCCGTATCAAGTCTCACTTGTGCCAAATAATGCCTACCACTATGGTGTGGTTTCACATTCCAATCAAGGTCAAGGCCAGATCTCGACCCCAAAGAGAAATTCAAAAAGAAACTTCGTCAACTTCACTCCCTTTGCGATGACTTATACATAGCTTTTACCAACCTTTCTACATAACTCCTTAATCACTATATACCTCATGAAGCCAATACAACCACCATACCCAATGAACTATGATGCAAACGCCAAGTGCAACTATCATTGTGGCACAATCAGCCATTCCACTGAAAGGTGTTTTGCCTCCAAACACAAGGTGCAATCACTGATCGACTTTGGATGGATATGCTTTCAGGAGGACAAATCCAATGTAGAAGCTAACCCTTTGGCGGGACATGCGAGCTCATCGGCAAATGCTGTCATCGAAGGAGAGGGGCATGGTTTGGTAAGAGAAGTCGATAGGATTTAGACTCTGATGAAGAATATTTTTATCGCGCTCTGTCAAGCAAAATGGTTGAAAATTAGAAGCATACAAGAAAATGAATGTGGCTTTCACCCGGACATCTCACATTCCATAGACGATTGTTATGAGTTTAAACAGATATTGCAAGATATGATCGATAGACACATCTTACAAATCTATCGGCAGGTAAAACAGGGAGAAGTATTCACACAAACAAGTGAGGAAACGACATTGTCTGGACCTAAACCGGTAATAATACATTTTACCAAGGCCTTGCATTCATCGCAGGAGCGATGACCTATCGTGATACAAGCTCAGACTCCCTTTCTCTATAAGAATGAAAAGGCAGTTCCATGAAAATATGATGCCCAAATCCTGAAAGGGGAACAAGGAAAAAAGGAAGCAGACAAGACCCCTATTATTGTTAACACTGCCATTGACAACATCTCCGACATAAGGGGTATGACGAGAAGTGGTCGCCTCTTCACACCTCTTGAGTTGAGAAACGAAGGAAATCAAGGCAAAAAGGCTAAAGAAGAAGCGACCACATAGCAAGCAAAAGCATTCTTGAAAGGGAAGGCACCACAAATTGACCAAGATGCCAAGAAAAAGGGAAATATTCAATGAGGAAGCAAATGAGTTCTTGAAGTTCATTTAGTATAGCAAATATAAGGTGGTGGATTAGTTAAACCGCATGTTAGCTCGAATCTCACTATTAGAATTGTTGATGCATTCTATCACCCACAGAAACCACTAATGAAGATTCTTAGTGGGAACTATGTGGAGTAAGATATATCCCTGGATAAATTTGAAGGCATAGTCAATCACATCACTGTTAATGACTGCTTGACCTTCACTGAAGAGGAGATCCCTGTAGAGGGGAGAGGCCATAACAAGGCCCTGCACATATTTATGAAGTGCATGGACTATGTCATAGCATGAGTGCTCATTGACAACGACTCATCTTTGAATGTGATGCCGAAAGCGACACTCGATAAGCTTCCTTGCGAGATAGCTTATATGCGTCCCAGTTCTATGGTTGTGAGAGCTTTTGATGGGAGTAGAAGAGAGGTAGTAGGAGAAATTGAATTGCCAGTCCAGGTTGGACCCTGTACTTTTGAAGTAGTATTCCAGGTGATGGATATACTTCCAACATATAGTTGTTTATTAGGACGACCATGGATTCATTTTGTTGGGGTCATGCCTTCTACCTTACATCAAAAGCTTAAGTTTATGGTGGACAACAAGCTCATAATAGAATCCAACTAGAAGGACTTTTTAGTAAGTGGATTGATGAATGCTTGATATGTGGAAGCTACTAAAGAGGCCCTAGAAACATCCTTCCATGCCTTGGAAATTGTCAGCATTGCATACGTTGAGCCCTTCCAAATAACCCCTTCCATGTCAAGTGTCTCTTTAATGATGGTGAAAACGATGATTAAAGAAGGTTACCAATACGGGAAGGGATTAGGCAAGGATGGTAAGGGATATGTTTTCCCTCTGCAATTGGCCGAGAACAAGAATAGATACGGCTTGGTATACAAATCCACTAAGGCAGACGTGAAGAGGACGATGGAGGAAAAACGAGAAAGAAGTCTGGCCAAGCTGGAAGGGCGTGAGCCAAAGACAGGAAGAATCACCTTATGCTATATACGGCAAAGCTTCCGAAGAACGGGGTGGATAAATACAGATCAAGTGAGCCCATTTGGTTATGGCATAGACGTTTGGGACATCCTTCATTTGGGTACCTTAAGATTTTATTTCTAGTTTATTTATTAGTAACACTAAGCCCATCAAATGTGAAACTTGTATATAGGCAAAAAATCATAGAGTTACTTTTTCTCTTAACAACAATAGAGTCAATTCTGTTTTTTCATTAGTACACTCTGATGTGTGGGGCTCAGCTCCTAATTCCTACAATAATCAGTTTCAGTATTTTGTGGATGATTTCTCTCGCATGACATGGGTATATTTTCTAAAACAAAAATCTGAAGTACCCGATAAGTTCTATGCATTCTATTAAATGATTCACACTCAGTTTGACAAGAAAATCCAAGTACTTAGATCAGATAATGGTGAAGAATTTGTTAACAAATTAATGCAGGAATTTTTCAGAGAAAATAACTTAATCCATCAAACTTCCTGTCCAAACACACCCTAACAGAATGGTGTAACATAACGAAAAAATCGTAAGCTACTAGAGATTACTCGAGCCATGATTTTTGATGCACAGGTTCTGACACGTTTTTGGCCCGAAGTTGTTGCTACCTCGGCCTATCTTTTGAACAGGCTACCTTCCAAGATCCTTAACCACAAAACACCCCTACAGATCCTAACTACTCAGATTGATCTCTCTCCTGTCCAAATGTTACCACCACGAGTTTTTGGGTGTTCTGTGTTCGTTCATATTTCCAAAGCAAACAGAACCAAATTTGATTCATGTGCTGAGAAATGTGTCTTCGTTGGATATGCTACACATCAAAAGGGTATCGATGTTACAACTCAATCACTCACCGTGTATATATGACTATGGATTGTGATTGTTTAGAATCAAAATATTTCTTCAGTAGCCAACTTGATGTTCAGGGGGAGAAAACTAGTGAACCACCAAGTTGGTTAAGTAGTCTTAGTTGCTCAGAAACTGTTCCAAAAAAGCAAATAGATGGAGCCAACAAGCATGAGGATCCTTCTGAGAATATTCAACAAGAGGTAAATGATCTTCACTCTACTAAGTTGTTGCCTATTGTGAATGAAGTCACTAACAATGACAAGTTAGAACCAGAATCAGAGCTAGAGCCTTTTACACTTCCGCCAAGAAGAAATAGAGGGGTACTACCTAACTGATATTCTCCAAAACATGTTCTCCGGAATTCCAGGTATCATATGAAGATAACTAGAGAAGGAGTGACAGACATTGCAAGAGCTTTTCTTACCTCCCTTCTAGCTGAAGACATTCCCAAAATAGTTCACGAAGCCAGTAAGAAGGGCGAATGGAGATAAGCTATGAAAACAAATATGGAAGCTCTAGATAAGAATAGAACTTGGGAGAAGTGCATCTTACCAGTAGGGAAGAAACCAATAGGGTGTCGATGGGTTTTCACCATTAAACACAAAGCATATGGCATCATTGAGTGATATAAGGAAAAAATGGTGACAAAAGGCTATATACAGACTTATGACATTGACTACTCAGAGACTTTCTCACTAGTTACAAAAATTGACACCATCAGAGTACTATTTTCAATAGCAGCAAACAAAAATTGGTCACTCCATCAGTTTAATGTCAAGAATGCTTTTCTGCATGGTGATTTGAAAAAAGAGGTGTACATGGAAGCTCCTCCAGGGTTTTGTGAAGACTTCCAAAGAAATGAAGTCTACAAATTAAAAAAGGCACTCTATGGGCTTAAGCAGTCTCCACATGCCTGGTTCGGAAGGTTTGCAGTGGCCATGAAAAAGTACAGGTACAAACAAAGCAACTCTAACCATACTTTATTCTTGAAAAGAAAAGGAGATTTGATCACATGCCTAATAATATATGTGGATGACATGATCATAACCGAAAGTGATATAGAAGAAATAACACAATTGAGGAATAACTTGTTCAGAGAATTTGAAATGAAGGACTTAGGTGGACTAAAGTACTTCTTGGGAATAGAGGTTATTCACTCTAACAAAGGTATCTTTATTTTCTAAAGAAAATACATCATGGATTTGCTTGCAGAAACATGAATGGTCGATTGTAAACCAGCATATGCTCCTATACAAGTTAACCATGGTTTAAAGTTTGAGGAAGTAGCTAATCTGACAGATAAAGAGAGGTACCAACGGTTAGTTGGGAAATTGATTTATCTGTCACACACTCGACCAGATATAGCATATGCAGTAGGGGTAATAAGTCAGTTTATGCATCACCCTCAAGAGGATCATATGGAAGCTGCCATGAGGATTGTCCAATACTTGAAGGGGACACCAGGAAGTGAGATCATGTTCCAAAAGCATGGACACTTAAACATTAAAGCTTATACTGATGCTGATTGGGCTGGTAATCCAAATGACAAAAGATCTACATCGGGCTATTTTACTCTTGTGGAAGGTAACTTGGTGACATGGTGGAGTAAGAAGCAGAAAGTGGTTGCTTTTTCAAGTGTTGAGGCTGAATTTTAGTAAATTGCCAAAGGTATAACTGAAATCTTATGGATCAAAAAGTTGATAACCGATATTGGTTTTTCACCACAACTACCAAGTCAGTTAGAGTGTGATAACAAGACAACAATCAGTATCTCAGAGAATCCTGTACGACATGACAGAACCAACCCAAACACATTGAAGTGGACAGACACTTCATCAAAGAGAAGATTGAGGATAACAATATTGAGCTTCCATTTGTAAGGTCAGAAAACCAGTCAGCAGACATTCTCACCAAAGTTGTTACAGGCAAAACATTTACCCGTGCTTTCAGCAATCTAAGCAGTGATCCCACTGCTTGCCTTGAGAATGAGTGTTAGAATATTATTATCAGATAAAAAAATCAGTAGAATATCAGAGATAATCAAGAGAATATTAGAGAATATCAGTAGAATATCAAATGTATTTATTTAGAATAATTTCTATATTTAGTTTCCTAGAATTTTATATTAAGTGAGTTATTGTAAAAAATAAAATAAAACATTAAAAAATAACCTTATTTCATGTTATCATATTTTTATGTTTATGTTTGTTCATAATTATTGTTAGAAACAGATTGCTGATAAATTAAATACTAAATGTTGAAGAATGAGAATCATACTTATTGCATAAACGATATGACTATATATAGCCTTACATCAGAGTTGTAAACAGAACTTAAACAACCCACACATCACGACTCCTATAAGTGTTGTAACTGGCTAAAGACTCGGTTGACAACAAACAATTATTCCCTTAACATTAGGAATTATTAAATTAAGTAATTTAAATCAAAACAAAATATTAACATCCTCCCTTAAACTGAATGCTTCTAGCAATCAGTTTATATCTGCAAATGAACACACACCTAGTAGACTTCGTAACTTCATAAAAGAATCAAGCTTTAGAGGCTTGGTCATCACATATGCAACTTGCTCTTGTGTATTACAGTGAACCAATTTAACAGTTCCATTCTTTGTAAGTTCTCGAAGGAAATGAAAGTGAACATCTATGTGTTTGTTACGTCCATGCATCACCAGATTCTTGGCAAGCTTGATTGCTGAGGTATTATCACAATGAACTATTATGGATTTGTCCTAATAATGACCAAGTTTCTTTAATACTTGATGTAACCATACCGCTTGACAGGCACAAGCAGCTGCAGCAATGAACTCCGCCTCAGCAGTAGATAAGGAAACCACTAGTTGCTTCTTTGACGACCACGATACTGCAACATAACTCAACAGGAACACATACCCTGAAGTGCTCTTCCTATCATCCAAATCCCCAGCATAGTCACTATCTGTGTAGGTTGTTAATTCCTCATCTCCTTCCTTCTTGTAGAACAGTTCGAAGTCAGCTGTACCTTTCAAATATCTTAAAACCTTTCTTTTTGCTTGCAAGTGAAGCTGAGAAGGATTTCCCATGTATCTGCTGATGAGACTAACAACAAACATAATATCTGGACACGTAGTAGTTAAATACATAAGACTTCCTACAACTTGCTTGTAATAAGTACCATCTACTTTTGCCCCATCCTTATCTTTTTCAAGCTTTTCTCCAGGAACAATGGGATTGTGAACTGGATTATATTTATCCATGCCAAACCTTTCTAACACTTCCAACACATACTTCTTTTGGCCAATAAAAATTCCATCAGATTTTTGCACTACTTCTATACCAAGAAAGTATCTCATCTTTCCAAGATCAGTCATATCAAATTCAAGCATCATAGATCTTTTAAACTCAACAAACATTGACTCATCATTACCAGTGAAAATAACATCATCCACATAAAGACTTATAATCAGAACCTTACCTCCTATTTTTGTCTTGATAAACAATTAGGTTCATGGAGGCATCTTTCAAATTCTTCATTCACAAAATAGGACTCTATACGACTATACCAACTCGTGGAGCCTGCTTAAGTCCATACAGGACCCTTTTTAACTTATAAACTTTCTGCTCATTCCCTTTTTTTTTCCATAACCGCGAGGCTGCTCAACAAATACTTCTTCATTCAATTCCCATGCAAGAAAGCAAATTTCACGTCCAATTGATAAATAGCTCATCATTTTCGCGCAGCAAGTGCAGTAACCAAACGAATTGTGTCCAGTCTTGCCACAGGTGCAAACACCTCAATATAGTCTACCCCGTATTGTTGAGCGTACCCTTTTGCTACAAGTCATGCCTTATACTTATCAACTTCTCCATTCTCATTGATTTTAGTCCTGTACACCCATTTTACTCTTATTTTCTTTCCTCCAGCAGGTAGCTCACTTAACTCACATGTATCATTTTTCTCTATTGCCTTTGTCTCAGTATCCATTTCTTTTCTCCATTTTTCATCTTTGACAACATCTTCAAAACATATTGGATCATCAGCTACAAGAATAACTAAGCTTGCCACATCTTCTTCTTCAGACAGGCCCTCTCCACTTGCATAGTCTCTCATCTATATTGGTGGCATTATAACTCTTCCTTCATTGGATCTAGGTGAACCATCTGATGTAGCATTCTCTACTTCTTCTTGTACAATATCTTCATTGTCTTCATTTTCTGCTTCACTGTTCTCCAATTCTAAATCAGCTACAATTAATTATTCATGAGTCTTCTCCCACTCCCAATGCTTATCTTCTTCAAACACAACATCTATACTCACAACAATCTTTTGCGAGTTTGGATCATATAGTCTATAGGCTTTTGACTCTTCACTAACTCCAAGCAAGACACATATCACACTTTTATCATCTAGCTTTGTTCTCTTACTGTCTGGGACATGAACATGAGAAATGCATCCAAACACCCTAAAATGTGCAACAAATAGTTTCACTCCACTCCACTCCATGCTTCTTCTGGGGTCTTGTTTCTCACTGAAAGAGTTGGACTTCGATTTAACACATGCACTGTCCAATTGCAGCTTCAGGCCAAAACTTTTTGGGAATTTTTTTCTCATAAAGCAAACTCCGAACCATATTCATAATAGTTTTGTTCTTTCTTTCTACAACCCCATTCTGTTGAGGGGTATATGCAGCTGTTAGCTGTCTATTTATGTCATGCTCATCACAAAAAACATTAAACTTGTGTGAAGTAAATTCGCCTCCTCTATCAGTATGTAAACCCTTTATATGTAAGTCAATTTTTTTTTCAACACGATTTTTGAAGATTTTAAAAACATTGAAGGCTTCTGATTTTTTTTTTTTTGGCTTTTTGTTTCTGAATGTTTAGCTCTTTTGGAATGCAATGTATGTATTTAGTAAAACCAATTAATTGATAATTTAAGTTTAAT